>Ga0172379_10007884_pt1 | contig 13656 bp, 18 predicted proteins | sample GrowelOW334metaG_FD_119756 | JGI IMG/M metagenome (GOLD analysis project Ga0172379, IMG submission 119756) | Groundwater microbial communities from an aquifer near a municipal landfill in Southern Ontario, Canada - Groundwater well OW334 metaG | ecosystem: Environmental > Aquatic > Deep... | reverse complement strand
GCCGGTCGGATTGTGGATGAAAGGTACATTCTCGGCCGGAATAGTAAAAATGGCCGCCACCAAAGTGAGAGGAAAAGTTGTAAAAGCTAGCAAAGTGAAAACTTTGATCGTCTCGTTCTGTTTGGTCGAAAGAAGAGAATCATTGGTTTCCCGAAGATCTGCCAGAAGCTCGCGGGCATTGCCGATAAGCTCGCGAATCAGACTGAATTCGCTCTTGATATCCCGAACATAGGAGGCGAAATCCTTGCCGAAGAAATCCTTGTCGGCCTGGGCCACCATTTCTTCCCAGACATCGCGATGCATCCGAACCGTCTGCTGGATATCAATGATCTCCCGGGAGAGATTGGAGAAAACCTCGACCATTTTGCGCTCATCGCCGCCGAAGATCCGGTTCTCGGCCGAAAGGAGGGAATCACGAATGTTTTCTAAGTCCTCAACCATCCCGGCGTAAATTCTTTTGACCATGTAGTAGAAGAGATAACCGGCGTGCTCAATCTTCTCGTCTTTGTTCAAAATGGAGTTAGCATCGAAAACTTTGCCGAAATACTCGAGCTGCTCGATCGTGTCGTTGCGGCAGGTAATTAGAAAATTCTTACCGATAACGAAGTCGATCTCCTGGTCGACAATCTCATAACCGTTTCCGTTACGGCCCTTCTTTCGCACAGGCAGTGTCAGGACAACCAGAAGATAATCACCGAAAGACTGAATTTTGGCTTGTTTGGTATCGTGCTTAAGCTCCTCGCCCACCAGCGGGTGCAGCTCGTAGCGCTTCAATAAACCGGTAATATCCTCGTCAGAAGGGGACTCCAGGTCGAGCCAGACGATCCCTCGGTATGAATGGGTATAAAGCATGCAAGCATTATATATAGAAATTAGAAACTTTGCTACAATTGAAGCATGAGAGCCCGCGGATTTACTCTAGTCGAACTTTTGGTCACGATTTCCATTATCTCCGTCTTGGGTGCTATCGTACTCACTTCATTAAACTCGGCGAAAGATTCAGCCTACTACGGCCGGGCCAAATTGGAATTTCGGAATATCGCTACCGCCCTCGAACTTTACAAAGACTCCAACGGCGGTCAATACCCGGCGGACGCCGCCCGCGATGTCGCTCCAACGGGACTCAGCCAATACATTGCCGGCTATAGCGGCAGTGATTGGCCCAAAGGTCCCTGGCCGGGGAGCTTTTACGATTGGGATAACTGGACTATCTCCGGCGAGAAGGTTTATCAGATCAGCATCCGCTTTTGCCCGGCTGGCGGCAACCTTTCGACATGCCGCTTTCCAAAGGCTTCTTGGGCCAGCTCATTCGATATTGACAGCTCGGTTTATTATTGCATTTCCGGATCTTGTCGAGCCCATGAAAGCCAGCCGGTCACCTACCCCGGACTTTGCGTCAATTGTTGATGAGATTGCCGATCGGGCTCGCTTCTTTCAGAGCTGACGACCGACGAGAATAATGCCGGCTGGATAGTCAACATTTTATAATTTAACCAAAAGAAAACCACCCTAGCCAGCTTCTAATTGTTTGTCAGCTGGCGCAAAGCGGTTTTCTCTTTTTCTACTATTTCGCAGCTTCCCAGTCTTTCATAAACTTCTCATTCCAGGCCACCATCTTCGGATCATCTTCTGGCATGGCCTTAACATCAGCGGCCATCTCCGGATGCTTTTCCTCGAGGTGCTTCATACCTTTCTCCATCATCTCGTCCGGCGTGCTCGCTGTAATCTCGGCATCACACAGTCCACCCATTTGGGCGCAGGTCATTGTTTTCATATATTTTATAATTATGAATATAAATTTGTAATCAATCTTCAATGCGGTCAATTATAACAAATTGGACTTTAGTAAGTAAAGCAAACAACAAATTCGCGAGTCTCTGAAGAATATTCTGTTCGACAGAAGCTGGGCATGTGCAAGCATACAAAAAGGCCGCTCAGAGCAACCTTTCTGAACGGCCCAAGCCGCATCACTAATCGATGACCGGCGTCCAACTATCGGCCCCGTGCCTGCAACCTAGCCAACACCCACCCCAGTCCCAAACGGAACCGTTGTGGCTGAAGTAGAGTACATACCGCCCCCCAGCTGGGCAACGGAGTGTCGTTCCGGCAACGACCAGGTTATCTACTCCCCGATTTTTCCTCAGCCATTCGAGGGTAGAACGTTTTGGGAGCCGTTCGTAATCTCTATAGAGCTCCGCACCAACTAGTGCGTCGATGACGACACGATGTGCTTTTCGTATCCGCTGAATCTTGGTTTCACCCAAGATCGATACCTCGTCACCTTTCAGTCCGTTGACAAAGCGGACTTTGTTCCAGTCGATACGACCCAGAGTGATAGCCCTGAGATCCTCTTCTGGAGTTCCGACCAAGCCATCGCCAGCAAGCGGGCCTCTCCAAATGGCCCACTCTCTCCGGACAAATACTTGAGGGTCGAACGGCTGTGTCCGATTAATATCTAGAATCGCACGTGCCATATTTGGTATCCTTTCGTGTTCTTTTATACCCAATAGTAAGCTAGCATACTAGTTGCTGTTTGTCAATACTCTATCCAAATTATTTACTATCTTCCCATTATATTCTGGATGAGCCTCCAACCATTTCGAGATATCGGTCCAGAAAAGGCCATGAAAGCCGAATTGGCCGTCCCATTTGACGTTGTTCGTGTCATCGCTTTCGAAGCTGAATTGCTTGGCCACTGAAAGGGGAGCAAATTCAATACCATTGTCTTCCAAGAGTTTCTGATAATGAACGCCCAAAGCCACATCCTCAGGATGGTACACCTTGAAAGCATTGCTACTGGCAAGTTTGGCGCAAAGACTAGTTAACTTCTTGCTGCGAAGCGAAAAGCCACCGTTACCGACCAAATGTTTTCCTATAAAGTCCCTGGGCACTCCGAATTGCTTTGAAGACCACTCGCTCACTAACCAAGGTGCCCCGATATAGTCATATTTTAGAAAGTCATCGGTCCAAGCTTCCGGATTAAGGATGAAGCCGTCATGCTGGATAATTAGAACATGCGGCGTCTCAACATATTCATTCAGTTTGGTAATCATAAATTCCGAGTAAGCTTCAATAGACCTGATCGGCTCGATCTTAACAATTCTAGAGTCGTTACTCTCTAAAGAGGTCAGAAGTTTAACTTGGGCAAATTCAAAATCTTTTTGACAGATGCTGGCGGCCAGAATCAGCCGTTCGATATTGACGCAATCGATCCCGAGAAGAGTGACTGTTTCCAGTTTTCTTTTGGCCATAGCAAGAGTTTACTATAAAAGAGGTGGCAAAAGAAACCCCATTTTATTTTTTCGATCGTTTCCCAAGTATAAACTTCTGGGAAGAACTTACCGCCTTATCAGTGCGGTGAGTGCAGCCAATCCAGCAGCAAGGTCGCCTCATTCCTTCTTTGAGTTCGCTAAGTACTCGCTCTACGTGTTCTTTTCTCGTCTCGGGCCTCTTAACCGAGATAGTCCAGCAGATCCATTCATTGCGAGCTAGGGGAGTAATGTCTTCCCATTTGGCCAGGGCGATCCGATCGGAAAGAAGGGCTTTTCTTAAATCTGCCGGTATTTTGTGGGCCACTCCATCTGAAATTTTTCTGGTCATATACTAATATTACCTTATGCCAGATCATAAGACTACATAAGGCACGCAAAACTTAAATTATTTGGTCATATAAAAAGAGAAACCTGTCGGGAGGACAGGGTCCTCTCGACAGGTGCGGTTGCCGTCACTTGACCTCAACCTTGAAGGTCTCGCGTAACCCTTTGAAAAGCCCTTGGAATCGGATCCACTTTTCAGCGGCCCGATCTAGCGAGAGTTCATCCCCCTTTTCGGGAGCGATTTCGCAACCACTGTAATTGGCACCAGCGGCCGACAATTCGTATTTCAGACTTTTCGGGTTCGACACGCTCCAGATCTTCACCCTTTGCAACTCGTCTGGCGAGTTAATATAGGTGAAGAACTCGGTGTCGCCGATTCGCAACCCGATCTGGGTCATTTCTGTGCCAGAGAGTGTCACAGTGTATTCGACCGGCCCGATTTTGACCGGAAGGGTGACTTCACCCCTCTTCAAGGTCACGGTGACCTTGTAGTCGGCCAATAAGGCCTGTTCCAAGGGTTCGAGATTTTGAACCGTAATCGGTTGGGTCAGGGTCCAGGTACCGTTGTCGGCGGCGGAGACGTTGAAGCTGGCGACTGCGACAAAGAGTGCGACGAAGATGTTTTTCACAGTTTTGTTTAAGTATTGTTTTCTGCGGTCGTTTTGGCCGCATATTTAAGAGCTCAGGAAAGCCCTCAAATCTGCGGTCAAAAGGCTATAAACATGTCAAATAACTATACTGGTGTAAGTATAGCATGATAGAGGTCTTTTGTCAAGTAATTTCTGGCTATTATAACCCAGTGGTAACAGGGTAAAACGAGGCCTTATCCAAGCGTTAACTTTAAGCTTCTACGATGACCTTGAACCCGCCGGTGGCGAAACGCTTCATATCGAACGGCATCGTGGACGTATCGAAACTATTCATGCTGGGATCGCTCATCACTTTCTTATTAACCTGATCGCGGTGGGCCTTAGATTTGTATACGATCCACGAGAAAACCACTGTTTCATCCGGCTTGAGTTTTGCAAGTTTGACGAAGCCTTGCCCCGCGCCTTTTTGGACATCCAAATCATCTCCAACACACTCGAAATATTCCAAAGCGCCGTATTTCTTCCAGGTTTTCGCGCCCCACTCTGCCATCTTGCGATAAGCCGCAATGTCCTTCTTTTTTATCGGTATGACGAATCCGTCGACGTATTTTTTGGTTTTTGTTTTCATAATCTGATTATACCAGATTGCTAGGCCTGGTGAATGAAAAGCCTCTTTTCATCGGAATTTATCTTCGATAAGTTCGTACACTTTTTCCTCCTCCCGTTCGGTGATATTTCTGATGGAGCGGAAAAAATAAAGCGTTTTTGGGTTGATAAGATAAGGCAGTAAGTGAAGAATGATATGGATTGATAATGCTCCCAATGAGATAAGAACCAGAAAAGGCATTTGGCGGTATAAGCCGGAAGAAAAGAGGGCCATGGCGAAGAATAGATGAATTCCAGCCAAAGCCAAAAAGGAAAGAAGGTCGAAATGCCTGAGGAATCTTCTTCGATATTTGACGATCGACCAGACGACGATATGCACGAGTTCGATCATGATGATCACGAAAAGGATCGTCTTCCAGAATACTATTTGCGGATCAGAAAGGATAGCCAAATCCGGACTGTATTGAAATTGAAGCAGGATAGTCCAGTTGTTGATTTGATAGGGCAAAATGGCGATCAGGCTAAAGAGGGCCAGACCCAACATCAGTCCGAAATAGGCCAAAAAAGGCGAGAGGACCATGAGGATCCTGGTGTACAATCTCTTGTAATTCAAGGTTCGCAAAAAACGCATCAAAAACGAGAATGAAAGGACTACCAGGATCCAGCCAACCAGATTTTCGAAAGGTACGCCGTACCACTCCTGGTCAAGGGGAATTGTCCAGCGCCAGAGACCGAGCCTGATAGCGATCGGGTCTATGGCCAGATCGAGAATGACGGCCGTCAAGGCGTCCATGAACGGCCGCAGGGCCCAGGGTACGCGGTACTGATCGCTAAGGAGCATGACGCAATAGACAATAACCGCCCAACCCAGACCGATGGCAACCGGCACCCGGGCCAAATTGACCAGGAAATCGGCGCCGTATGAGTAGGTATGAGCCAGATAGGTATTGCCTATCTCCAAGATCATCCCGAAAACCGCACAGCTCACAAGCTCGAAAATACGGATAAAATTGCGCTGATAGATCTCCCGGGCCATAATCAGGATGAAGGCGACAAACCCGAGTGTTTCGAAAATCAGGAAATAGCTGGAACCGAAAGGCATGCGAATATTATAGCAGGTTGGAGGAAATCAATTTTCAATTTAAATCCCCGCCACAGTCGAGCTGTGACGGGGAGAAAAAATGTTAGGTCCGGTCCGCGGCGACCCATATAGTAACGATTAAGAGATTGCGCCAATTGCTATTCAATCTCATAACGGAGCGTAACATCAACGGTGACTTCCTGGCTTCCTGGTTCTACCGTAAGCGCCTGGGTTCTCGAATTTTCCGGTAAGGCGACTCCGGCGGCACTGGAATCAAACTTGGAATTGTATACATGATACGGTGCGTAACCTTCATCAACGGACAATAGTCTTCCTAATTTAAATCCGGCAGCGTCGGCGACTTTTTCCGCTCTAGCTTTTGCTTTTTGGATAGCCTGTTCGCGCGCCTGTTCTTGGACAGCGCTTGGATCATCAATCTGGAATGACAGCTGTGAGACGTTATTGACGCCCCGCGAAACGACCCCGCTTAAAATATCGCCGACTTTCGTAAAATCGCGGGCTTTCACCTGTATCGTCTGCGTGATAGTGTATCCGACTATTTCAGCAGGCGGGCAGATCTTGGAAACGCCCGCGTAAGCAAAACCGGCGGAAGGTTCCGTCCCGGAAGGCAAATTCATCGGCAAGACCTCGTTGCACTTTGAATACTGGTAACGCGGAGAAAGATTATACCCCTGAGTCTTGATATCCTTAGCGTTGACTCCACTGGATTTTACAAATTCGATTGCCTTGTTTACTTTATCTGTATTTTTGGTTTGTAGGCCGGCAACATCTTTATCTCCTTCTGTGAGCACGCTAAAAGTGAAGACTGCAACATCGGGAATGGCAATAATTTTGCCTTCACCTACTGCTGAAAAACTTCGGAATGAAGAAGGTTGTATGGATTTCCCGTAATAATTAACATATGAAAAAGCGGAATAGCCAAGTACTAAAATTCCGACAACGAGAGCGGCCCCTAAAACATTTTTAATATTTTGGTTCATATTTTTTATTATATCCATTTATTAATGCTTTCATTTTTAAAATTATAGCAGAACCATTTATTTTGTTAATTGATTATCTTAACTTAATTTGTATAAATGAATCGCCTACCATGATTTTGATAATTTCTTTTCTGGTCTATGACGAGCAAGACAAAACCCCACAAATTGTGAGGTTTTGTTACTGAGGCTCACGATATTGGATGAGTTCAGAACCTCGGATGGTTGGTAAAGTGAAACCCTCCGCGAACGGAGGGTTGCTGCAAAATTGCCTATTCAGGGTACTCGTCTTAAAAAGGTAAGCGTTGATGGATCTCCGTAGTCGTCGATTCTTACCCGTCCATCATGATCGAGGCAGAACTGACCGTTGCCGCCGAGGTCAATCTCCAGGAACTCCTTGCTTGGATATCCTGGATAGACCTGTGCAATAGCCGAAGTTGGAGCCGCGGTCCCACGGACTTGAATAACGATATGGCCGCCGAACAATTTCTTGATCGTCGGCATAACCCGCCCGTCAGACGAACTCCGATAGTACTCGTACTCTCTGCGGTTGCAAATCATACCGGCAAATAAGTCGCTCATGATGGCTTTCCACCATGACTCGCCGTACTTGTTGAGATAGCGTCGCCGCAACCGTTCCGAGAAGGGTAGGACCAGCGCCCGTGAAGCCAGCCGGAGGAAGCGGATGCGCCCGATCTTTATCGCGTACATGCCAGCAAGGATCGTTATACGCTTGCTACCAAACGCAATTTCCATAAACGGGCGGCTGGTATGAACAAATTCCTTGGTTAGCAATTTCGGATTTACCCGTCTATCATTCATAGTTGTTTACTTCTTTGTTTTGAATATCCTTCTTGAAACGATGAAACTCAGAGTGGTAAAAACCACCGTGAGCATTACCTGTGCAAGCATGTACCAGAGGTGAAGAAATTCAACCATAAGGTACAAGAAGGTAGTGTTTCCGATAAGTAAACAGATAGCCATTGTAAAGTACAGAGCCATCTGCTTACGAAAGGTTGCAATGTCCTTATCGTTGAATGTCCAGAACTTCTGGATCATGAAATTTAGGCCGTAATTGACCACGAACGCTATGACTGCCGAAACGATATACCAAACCTTGAGGTACTCGGTCAGGCAATAAAGTGTTATGTAATAGGCAATGACTCCGACAGCTCCGCCCAGGCAGAACCGCACGGCTTGCCAAAAGCGTGAGAATTTAGATTGCATTTCAGAGAGCCTCCTTATCTGAAAGCAATAATACACAAATTCAGGGAAATAAAGAAGGTCGCCAGAAGAAGGTCTTCTTGAGGGGTCAGAAAACGCTATCTCCTTTCAGTTATGTTTTCCATTCTCGAATCCAATCCTGAATCGGTGTTCTCTCACGCACCCCTGCCCGCGACGTTCGCAGGCATGTCGCTTCCTGTCACAAATGAAAAAGGCGCACGAGTGTGCGCTTTTTCATTTGCTCCGCCTATTGGACGGGTTTAGAACCGTGGATTGGTCTCAATTTGACATGGAATTGAAGTCAAATAAGTTTGTTTGGAAGAGAAACCTACCAATGAACTGAATCATGTCAACTCAGTAAGCTACCCACCCTATCTGCTCTCCATCGGCTGTCGCGGTGATTCCATAGATCGCTAAGAGGGTAAAGGAAAATTTTGCTTTTATGAAGAGGCTTTTTCCTTCCAGTGGCTGATAGATGATTGCATATATATCTCCGACTTTTATGTGATCCCCGACTTTTTTGATCCATGAATAGTAGCCGGCAGCCGGTGCATATAAGTGCGTGCTTTTTGAATATATCATAGGTCTTGGCTTGTGAAGCATTTTTTTGCCCCAGATAATATCCAGCCAGCCGAGAATCTGGGACAATCTTTGATTAAGTATCAAACTATCAATATGACCATGGTGATATGCCTCCCATGTGGCAACATTAGGAATCTTATCCCGCGACAATGATTCTAGGAAAGGTAATACATGAGATTCATCAAAAGCACCTACAGTATTTTTGGGGTCGAGTTCGAGGTGGATAGGCACGTTAAGAGAAGAGAAAGTCTCATGCATCCATGAATAGGTGAAGATATGCTCTGCGTTCTGGCTTCCTGTCGTATGAATGTCCAGGACGTAATCTGCTCTCGCAGACAGAGAACGCAAGATCGCAGCCAGTCGCGATTCGATTGAGAGATTCTTGTCGGTCTGAATTTTTTTGTTGAATAATAATTCTTCGTGATGATCCTTAAGCGGCGATGTCGGGAATATTCTGTTCCAATTATTGCCGCTTTGTTGATTCCATCTTCCAATTATGCCGTTATACGAGACTTGATTGACGCCCATCGGATTTGCGCAAGGTACGATAATTATCTTTCCTTTAATATGTTCATTCTTCTTTATTACCTGAATAAGTTCGAGGAGTAGTGCGGTCCCAAAGACTTCCGGTCCATGGAGATTACCTTGCAGGTATATTGTCGGTCCCGGCTTATTACCCATGAATGTATGAGTCTGAATTGTGAGTATTTCTCCGTTCGCAAGCTGTTGAACAGGTATGCTTGTTTTTAGATATTTCATATATATTTTTAATATTAATAAAAAGAATATGGTACGCCAATTGTGGCTGACGTACCATTTCCTAATTTCTAAACCTTAAAGAACAAACGGCATTCTCTTTCTATGGCCCTGAATGGGCAGAGCGGCTTATCCGCCTCGGGCAGACGATCGCATGGTTCACAGCTTGCCGACCATGGGATTGCCCGCATCCAATTTTCTCTATCCGCTTCCCGCATGCCGTTCTTGAGGGCAAGATGCGTTACAAGCGGCGAATAAGTTATGAGAAATAGTCGGATGTTTATTGAAGATCGAGCGATAAGATGGCTGAAGACTATAGATCCGAACCCATGGCCTCTATGTCCCGCGGCTACCCACATAGAGCCTAGTTCTATGGAATGCTCGCGGGGCCAAAGCGCTCCAAAGGCGATTATCTCCCCATCCTGTATAATGAACTCCGCTCGCTCTTCTTGCAGCGCTTTCCACAAGGATGCTACCTCCAATTGTCCGCCGAGCAATGCTTTTTCGCTCTTCATTTTCTTCGAAAGAACTATCAATTTGTCATACATTTTTTACTCCTTTGGTTAAGGTAATAACAAAATAGCGACCTTCAGGCCGCTTTAGAAAGTTCGAATGTATTTAGGAAATTACAAACGCTCAAAAGCAGCCTCAACATTCAGGCTTCTTCGACGGTTCTGTTTTATTGTAATCTGAAACTGCATGATTGAAGGTTATCACATCATGGACGGGTGTGTCAATTGACAATTGATATGTCGTATCTTACCATATTGCATTAGAGAGGAGGTATATAATGAGCTCAGAAGGTTACGGTAACTTTGATGTAGTACAGGCCCAGTTTAATGCACTCCGTCAAAGAAATAAAGAAAAGAACCGTGCTGAACAGTCAAAAAGTACGTTCGAACTGGAGCATATTGCAAGAACGGACAAGCACCACGAAGTCAGAATCGCTGCGATCAACCAGCTCAGTGTGGATAGAAGCAAGTCAGACTTGGAGCACATTGCGAGAACGGACTGTCACCCTAGAGTTAGGGCGGCTGCGGTCAGTAAACTGCTGGGATAAGTCGCTCATAAGCCGCTTACAAGAGAGCCCCCCTGGCATCTTCTGTAAGCGGTTTCTTCTTTCTAAAGTGGTGCCCCAAAAAGATTCGAATTTTCAAGTTCGGGATAGAGGCCCAACATTTTATTTATTAGCTTACGAAAGCATGTACCTTGGAATCTACAACAATGCGAAAACCGGCTATTTTGATACTAGAATTGTCTGGTTGTCCTACCTTGCTCCGAGGGTTGAAGGATGTTCGAACCTATATTCTAACGAATTCAAATGGTGTCGACAGACTAATTTAACGGGTGAAAATTTTTCAGAGGTAGTCTTTTGTCTCTCGAGATGGCCATATTTGAAGTAAAATAATAGCATAAAGTATCATGAAAATCATTGCGATAGGAGGAGGAGAAATCGGTAGGCCCGGGTTTCCCGTCGAAACAACCAAAATAGACAAGGAAATCATTCGGTTGACGGGAAAGTCAAAGCCGAGACTTCTTTTTATTCCAACAGCTAGCTCTGATTCTGAAGGTTATGCCAGGGTCGTCGAGAAGCATTTTGGCACAATTCTTGGTTGTAAGGTAGATACACTTTTTCTTCTTAAACAGAAGTTGTCTATAAAGGAAATTGAGGACAAAATCTTTGATGCTAATATGATCTATGTTGGAGGTGGTAACACCTTGAAGATGATGAATATATGGAGAAAATATGGAGTAGATAAAATATTGGTGAAAGCCGGCGAAAAAGGTGTGGTGCTTTCCGGTGTTAGTGCCGGAGCCATCTGCTGGTTTAGGAGCGGAAGTTCCGATTCTAGAAGATTTGCTAATCCCAAAGCCGATCTCATCAAAGTGAACGGGATCAATTTGGTGCCGACTTTGTTTTGTCCGCACTATGACTTTGAGAAAGATCGCAAACCAGATTTGAAGCGTCTTATGAAAAAGACTTCGGGTGTCGCTATTGCAATAGACAATTGCTGTGCGATTGAAATTATTGACAGCACATACCGCATCATCAGTTCGAAAAAGACTGCCAATGCGTATAGGGTATATTGGAAGAAGGGGAAATATTTTGAGGAAGTCATTGAGAAAACGACAGCGTTACTGCTATTAGAAGGACTCCTTAAAAAATAATTATGCAAGTCTACGATAATCCAAAATATTACGAAATCGCATTTTCATTCCGCAACATATCAAAGGAGGTCGATTTTATAGAACAAGTTATAGCGAAAGAATCTAGAATTCCAGTAAAGACTTTTCTAGAAATTGCTTCAGGTAATAGTCCGCATATGGAGGAATTGTGCAAACGAGGATATGGTTATATCGGTCTTGAGTTGAGTAAACAGATGATCCAATATTCTCGTGAAATTATAAAGAAGTCTGTTCTACAAGCTGAAATCGTAGAAGGAGATATGATCAAATTTACTCTACCAAAATCAGTTGATTGTGCTTTACTATTTCTCGGATCCTTCTATGTCAAAAGTGATGAAGAATTACAAAGTCATCTCGATTCTGCAGCGAATGCTGTTCGAGGTGGTGGTTTATATATTCTTGATGGTGCTGTCAGTTTCTATCCGGAAGATATTAGAAAGCAGTCTTGGGAAATGATTGAAGGAAATATTAAAGTTGTTACTACTTATGATCTAAAGTGGATAGATAGAGCTGAGAATATATCTGAAGCCAAAATAACGCTTGATGTGGATGAAAACGGCGAAAAGAAGATGATTGAGCATTTGGAAATACGAAAGATCTACTCAGTCGATGAATTTACGAGAAAAGCTAAAGAGACAGATAAATGGGAATACGTCAGTTCCTTCGGCGATTTTGATATAACAAAGAATCCATATAATGAGGGGAGAAATATTGTTGTATTGAGAAGGAGGTAAGTGCATATTGAATTTAGGTTTAAAATTCTCTTTTAGTAAGATACTCATTGAGAATAATCTTTCCTTTTACCTTCTTATCCCCGTGAATATAGGCTTTTACGAGCCTGTGAATACCATCCAGAATTACATAGCGAGAATTATATTCCACAATAATTAATGGAAAACCAGCATCAACATTCTCAATTTTTTTTGGTGATCTGTTGAACCATCTATTTTTTTAATAACTTCCCACGGAGTGAGATTCCAGTCATCGGTACCATCTTTTTCCCAAACTGGCATATCAAAATGCCACATGAGTTCTTTTATATCTATGTCAATAATAGGGAGGGGCAATTCTCTTAATCTTATATTGTCTACAAACATACTTAATCCTGCGTCGGTAAGTATGCGTGGTGGTTGCATATTATTTATCATATGCCTAATACTAAACCACATGCATATAAGGAGCAAACGGCTCTGTCCTACTTTGCTCCGTATCTTGGACGAGTTCAGAACTCTGAATTGGTGACAAATAAAGAAAGATTTAGATATTTTTACTACACAACAATTATTTCAAATGAATTATCTTTAACCCATACATACTGATTGTCGGTTAAGATAATCATTGGTGTTTTTGTTTTGTAAGTTGTTTTGGGCATTGTCTCGTAATGCACTTTAAAATCTTTTGTTCCCCAGTGAGGCATTACTAAAAAGTTAACAAACCCAAATCCTGTATGGTCAAAGTTGTCCTCAAAATAGTTTTCCAAAGACAATCCTGCTTCTGTATCTATTGAGGCTATGAAACTACCAGTACTTGTTCCAATGTAAGGATTACCTTCCTCAGTAAATTTTCTTAAGAAAACATCAAACCCAGTTTTTCGTGCTTGATTTAACATATAGACTAAACTTCCTCCTTCAACATATATTATATCGGCATCACCTAAATCATTTTGAAAATCATTGGCATTTTTATTTGTAATTGTGTACTCAAAAACATCAAACCCGGCATCTATCATGGATTTTTTGTTTTGTCTGTGCCACTCTAAATCATCATTATCATGACCTCTCTCAATAGGAGTAGTTATGTACGCAGTTTTAAATTTACCGCTTTTTGTTTTTATCTTATTTTTTATATCTTGTGCTACAAGATTGATTTCAGATGTCAGGAATAATTGTTTCATGAAATATATTATACCAAAAGTTCTGAACTCTGTCGGGGTATCAAAAATAACCACTGATAAATAAGGCTGAAAAAAGTGCTCCGGGAGCAGGATTCGAACCTGCGACCAATCGCTTAACAGGCGATCGCTCTACCGCTGAGCT
>Ga0172379_10007883_pt1 | contig 13657 bp, 14 predicted proteins | sample GrowelOW334metaG_FD_119756 | JGI IMG/M metagenome (GOLD analysis project Ga0172379, IMG submission 119756) | Groundwater microbial communities from an aquifer near a municipal landfill in Southern Ontario, Canada - Groundwater well OW334 metaG | ecosystem: Environmental > Aquatic > Deep... | reverse complement strand
CCTGGCCTGGGCAGCTACTCGGGTCAGTTTGGCTGGTCTTCCCGTGGGCAGTATGACAAGGAAATCGCCGATGCCGGCGCCAAGTTCGATCCGATTTTCGAGGCTTACAAGGGCCAGGACTTGATGAAGGTCGCCGTCGATCCCAAAGCCAGAGAGATGGGGCGGAGCTTGTTCCTCACTTATTGTGCGCAATGCCATGGATCGGATGCGAAAGGCGCCAAGGGCTTTCCCAATCTGACCGACAACGACTGGTTGTGGGGCGGCGAACCCGAGCAGATCAAGGCCACGATCCTCGGCGGCCGTGTCGGCGTCATGCCGCCCTACGGCGGCAACCCGGACGCCGTTGGCGGTCCCGCCGGCGCCAAGGAGCTTGCCAATTATGTGCGCTCGTTGTCCGGCCTTCCCAACGACAGCATTCTTGCCGCCAAGGGCAAGGAACGCTTCGCGGTCGTCTGCTTTGCCTGTCACGGGCCCGAGGGCAAGGGCAACGCGGCGACCGGTTGGCCTAACCTGACCGACAAGACCTGGCTGTATAGCAGCAAGGAAGAAACCATCATCGAGACCATCACCAAGGGTCGCACCAATACGATGCCGGCCCACAAGGACTTCCTCGGCGAAGCCAAGGTACATCTCCTGGCGGCCTACGTGTATGGCCTCGGCGGCGGCGTGAAGCCGGCGCCGGCCCCGGCGGCGGCTCCAATTCCAGCGGCGGCTGAACAACCTGTCGCTGCAAGCGGCGAAAAGAAGTAAAATTAAACTCCCCGGAAGAAAAACCGGGGAGTTTTTTTCTTTATAGAATTAGAGTTTTCTAATATATTGTAATGAATCAGGATCAGTCTATTCGCTCATCTCCGCCGGCGGGGCGCAAGCCTGGGCCGCAGGAAGCGCCGGCCGCGCCTCTCTACGAGGTCCATAAGAAGATCTATCCGCGCTCGGTCACCGGCTGGTTTGCGAACTGGCGCTGGGCGCTCGTCTGGCTTACCCAACTGCTGTTTTACGGGCTCTGCTGGCTACCCTGGAACGGGCGGCAGGCCGTGCTGTTCGACCTGGTCGAGCGCAAATTTTACATTTTCGGCCTGATCTTCTGGCCGCAGGACGTGATCTATCTGTCGGTGCTGCTGATCATCGCGGCATACGGCCTATTCCTGTTCACGGCCATCGGTGGGAGGCTGTTCTGCGGCTATGCCTGTCCGCAAACAGTTTACACCGAGATCTTTGTGTGGATCGAAGAAAAGATCGAAGGCAGCCGCTCGACCCGGATGAAGCTCGATCGACAGCCGATGAACGCCCGCAAACTGGCACTCAAGACCGCGAAGAACGCTGTCTGGATTGCATTTGCATTCTGGACCGGGTTTACCTTCGTCGGTTATTTCACCCCGATCAGGACCTTGTCGCTATCGGTCCTGAACTTCAGTCTCGGACCCTGGGAAACCTTCTGGGTCGTTTTCTATGGGTTCGCCACCTATGGAAACGCCGGCTACATGCGCGAGCAGGTATGCAAGTACATGTGCCCCTATGCGCGTTTTCAGAGCGTAATGTTCGATCCCGACACCCTGATAGTGACCTATGACAGCGAACGCGGAGAGCCGCGCGGTGCGCGCTCGAAGAAGCTCGACCACAAGGATGCAGGCAAGGGCGATTGCGTCGATTGCGGGATTTGTGTCCAGGTTTGTCCGACCGGCATCGACATCCGCAAGGGATTGCAGTACGAATGCATCGGGTGTTCCGCCTGCGTCGACGCCTGCGACCAAGTAATGGACAAGATGCAATATCCGCGCGGCCTGATTCGCTACTCGACCGAGCATGCCATCGAGGAGCATTGGGGGCGCAAGGAAATCCTGGCGCACTTGATCCGGCCGCGTATCGTGATTTACGGCGCGATCCTGGCGTGCATCGTGATTGCCGGGGCATACGGCATCGCCACGCGCCTGCCGTTGAAGGTCGATGTCATCAGGGATCGCAACAGCTTGTCGCGTGAAGTCGACAACGGCCTGATCGAGAATCTCTATCGCCTACAGATCATGAACGTCAGTGAAGCCAAGCATAGTTATGCGATCAGTGTCAGCGGACTGGATGGCATCGATATCGCGTCCGAGCGCACTGTCGAGGTACCTGCGGCCGGGGCGCGGGTGGTGCTGGTGCCCGTGCGGGTGCCGCCTGAATCCGGCAAGAAGGGATCGAATCGGATTTATTTTGACGTCAAGGCTGTCGGCGACGAGAACGTCGCGGTGCATGAGAAAGCCACCTTCCTGATGCCATGACGGAAAAGCCGATGCAAATTCCCGCAAACTCAGCGCCATGGTATCGCCACCGCTGGCCCTGGTTGCTGATGGCCGGACCGGGCCTGGTGGTGGTGGCGAGCTTCATCACGCTGTGGCTGGCGATAGTCTCCAGCGATGGGCTGGTGACCGACGAGTACTACAAGAAAGGTCTGGCCATCAACCAGACCCTCGCGCTCAGCGAACGCGCCAAGACGCTTGGACTTATGGCCGGCTTGCGCTTTACGCTGAGCACGGTGAGCGTCAGGCTGAGCGCGGAACAAGCGGGTTTTGCGCCCCCGGCAAGACTGAGAGTGACGATCAGCCACCCGACCCGCGCCGGGCTCGACCAGAGCCAGGAACTGACGCTTAAGGATGGATACTACAGCGGTCCGTTTCGGCTGCCGGCGGCCGGTCATTGGTTGGTCCTGGTGGAAGACGAGGCCAAGACCTGGAGAGTATTGGGGAACGTCATCCTTCCTGCCGCGGGGGAGACGCTATTGGGTGGAGGGGATGTTGCCGGTTCGCCGGCAGCCAAAACCAAATAATCTATCCATCTAAATGGTTTAGATATAAAATGAAACCAGTTATCCTCAAGGAGAACAGAATGAGACAGTTGATTTGGATTCTGTGGCCCTCATTTGTCGTTGCTGGTTTTGCCGAAGTGGCATTCTTCACCTTGATAGATCCCCAGGAGCTATACCTGTTTGGCGAGCCAACGCATTTTTCCAGGACGGCGACCTACTCGATCGGTTTCTTCTGCATCTGGGCCGTATGCGCCGCCTCCAGCATGTTCACCTGCTTCATCCAGCGCAGTTCCGAGGAAGTCAATCGCTGCACCATCGCCGCGACTTGCAAGGGCCGTGTCCTTACCCGCGATTAGCCACAGCCGGGATGCGCGGGACGTTGGCCCGCCGCGATCATCGATAGACCAGCACCGGCGTCTTGGAGTGAGTCAGCACCTTCTGGGTTTCACTCCCCAGCAATAATCCGCTGATTCCTCTGCGGCCATGCGAGGACATGAAAATTAGATCGCAGCTTGCCGATGTCGCGGCTTCGATGATCGCCTCGTAGGGAATGTCGCTGACGGTGCTGACCGAAGCGCAATCCACCCCTGCTGCGCTGGCGGCCGATTCAGCCGCGCCGAGTATCTCCTTGGCTTGTTTATCGGCCATCTCCGCGAATCTCTCCGGTGTTGTCGGATCGATCAGCGCACCTTCGCCGTAGTAAGCCACCGGATAGTCGGGTTTGGCATAAAAAAAAGTAAGCTTCGCGCCGATTTCCTTGGCAAAAACCACTGCGCGCTTAACGGTGTCGGTCGAAAGCGTCGAGCCATCGGTCGGGACCAAGATATGCTTGAACATGTCATTCTCCCTGGCAAATGTGAAGCTGAAGTTCCATTATAGGTAAGGCTTGCATGCCTTGCTTGACGCAGATCAATCGCCGCCAGAGCTTGCTTGACCCAGATCAAAGCCTCCCGGCTCGCGCCGCGCATCATCACACCTTATCATGCAACTCACATTTTACGGTGCCGCGGCAGAGGTCACCGGTTCCTGCTATCTTGTCGAGGCCGAAACCGGTGCCTCGAAGAAGCTTCGATTCATATTTGATTGCGGCATGTTTCAGGGCGGGCGAGAATCCTATCGGAAGAACCTCTCCGCTTTGGGGTTCGGCGTATCCCATGTCGACTTTGTAGTGCTCAGTCACGCTCACCTCGATCACTCGGGCCTGTTGCCAAGGCTGACCGCCTTGGGATATCACGGGCCGGTCTATGTAACGCCGGCAACGGCCGATCTATTGCGGGTAATGTTGCTGGATTCCGCCCATATCCAGGAAAAGGAAGCCGAGTGGGAGAATCGCCATTTTCACGGTCGCCATGCCAAGCGCGGCTGGGAACGCGCGCCCTTATACACCGTGGCGCAAGCCCAGGTTTGCCTGAAGCAGCTTCAATGCGTCGACTACGGCATCGAGTTTTCCCCGCATCCTGCGGTTCGCTGCGCATTCCGCGACGCCGGCCACATTCTCGGCTCGGCCATCACCGAAATCTGGATCGAGGAGTCTGCGAAACATGGGAGAGCGAGCAGAAAACTGGTCATGTCGGGCGATCTCGGCCAGCCCATGCGGCCTGTGTTGCGCGATCCGGAGCCGATCAGGAACGCCGATATTCTGTTGATCGAGTCGACTTATGGAAACCGCTCGCACAAGCCGCTGGCGGCAACGGAGGACGAACTGGTCCAGGCGATCGACACCACGCTGCACACGAAGGGCGGCAATGTCATCATGCCGGCATTCTCGGTCGGGCGAACTCAGGAAGTCCTCTTCGTCCTGACCGATCTGGTTCGACGCGAGCGACTCCCGCCGTTGAATATCTATGTCGATTCCCCTATGGCGATTTCGGCTACCGAGTTGACCATCAAGCATCGACACCTGCTCGACGCGGAAACTCGCGCCTTGATTGATTGGCAGCACCAGCATCCAGACCAGCCGCGCATCCGCTTTATCCAGGACGTACAGGATTCCATGGCGTTGAATGAAATCCGCGGTGGTGCCGTGATCATTTCCGCCAGCGGTATGTGCGATGGCGGAAGGATCAAGTATCACTTGCAGCACAATTTGTCGAGGCGGGAATGCTCGGTGGTCATCACCGGCTTTCAGGCCGCTGGTACCCTGGGTCGGCGGCTGGTTGACGGCGCCCGACGCGTTCGGTTGTTCGGCGAAGAGGTTGCGGTACACGCGGACATCTTTACCATCGGTGGCCTATCGGCGCATGCCGACCAGGAAAGCCTGCTGGGTTGGCTGAGCAATTTCTCCAGGCCGCCGCAACACTGCTTCGTAGTACATGGCGAGGCAGAAGCCGCCGCGGCATTTGCCTCAGCTATTCGTCGGCGTCTGGGTTGGCCAGGCGTGGTCGTGCCGCATTTCGCCGAAGCATTCGAATTCGTGGATTAAGGAGTGGATCATGAGCATCAATCAAAAACCTCCATTGTCGCCGCAGGCCGCTTGGCACGCCGTGCATCAGGCGATCGAGAACAATGTCGACCCGATGGGAATGGCGACGCCATTGCTGCATGCACAAATGGCATGGTTGGCACACCCGCAGGAGTTGGCCGACGAGATGGCCAAGTTCTCGTCGGATCTGGCGGCGCTGCAATGGCATTCGTGGCAGCGCTCCCTGGGTATGCCAAGCGACGACCTGGTCAAGCCACATGCCGACGACACGCGTTTCAGCGATCCTCAATGGCAGGATACAGCCAGCTGGGATATTGCCAAGGAATGGTACCTGTTGTTCACCCACCAGATGCAGGACATGCTCTATGAAACACCCGGGATGTCGAACAAGGATCGCCGCCGCGCCGCCTTCTGGTGGCGCAAGTGGTTAAACGCCGTGGCGCCGACCAATTTCCTGTGGACCAATCCCGTAGCCATACGCAAGGCGATCGAGAGCAACGGTGACAGCTTGGTCAAGGGCATGCAGAACTTTCTGGGGGACCTCAAGGCGGGCACGGTGCGCATGACCAACCCGGACGACTTCACTGTCGGCAAGAATCTCGCGACGACGCCGGGCAAGGTGGTGTTCAGGAATCACTTGCTCGAAGTGCTGCATTACACCCCGACCGTGGCAAAGAACTTCGAGAAACCGATCGTGATCATCACGCCGTGGATCAACAAGTACTATGTCCTCGATCTGACACCGAAGAAGAGCATGATCAAGTTTCTGCTTGATCAGGGCTATAGTGTTTTCATCACCAGTTGGAAGAATCCCGATCAAAGCATGCGCGACGTGCGGTTCGATGACTACATCACCGAGGGCGTCGGTGCCATTGTGGAAACAGCTCGCGCCATCAGCGGCGCGAAGCAGGTGCATGCCGTCGGTTACTGCATCGGCGGAGCGGCGCTGGCTACCTATATGGCCTGGGCCAACCGCCGCTATGCCGCAGATCAGGTCCCGGTGGGGACTGTGACCTTCTTCACCACCCTCGTCGATTATCACAAGCCGGGTGATATCGAGGTGTTTCTGGACGAAAGCAGCTTCAAGTGGCTGTCCAATGCCATGAATGAGAAAGGCTTTCTCGACGGCAGCGAAATGGCCAGTGCCTTCCGCTTGTTGCGCTCCAACAGCCTGGTCTGGCACTACGTGGTGCACGGCTACCTGTATGGCGAAAAACCGCCACCGTTCGATGTGCTCTACTGGAACATGGATACCACGCGCATGCCGGCTGCCATGCACCAATGGTACCTACGCGAGTTCTACCTCAATAACAACCTGATCAAGAAAGATGCCTTGGTGGTCGCAGGTCAGGAGATCGACCTGGAGCGGATCGTTCAACCGTGCTACGCGGTTAGCGCCGAGGACGACCACGTCGCGCCGTGGCGGCAGACTTTTCGCATCAACAATGTCGTGTCCGGTCCTAAGCGCTTCGTGCAGTCAAGCTCGGGGCATATCCTCGGCATCGTCAATCCGGTCGTCGATCCGCCCAAGCGTGAATACCGGGTTGGAGTCGCCGAAAGGCATGACACGCCGGATACCTGGCGAGCCCGGGCTGAATTGTGTCCCGGCAGTTGGTGGGAAGACTGGATGAACTGGTTGAAGCCGCAGTCAGGCAAGCTGGTGAAGGCCGGGCCGGTTGCGACCCAAACCTACCCGGCGCTATCCGATGCACCGGGAACCTATGTGCTGGAAGCTTGAAGGAAGCGCAAGCATCTTTTAGCCAATTCGGCGGAAGGAAGGGACGACAAAATGGCGACTGGGAATCAGCGTGGACGACAACTCCGGCGCATCGTTCGCATCAACGAAGAGATCAAGGCCGTCATTGCGACGGCCTTTACCATCAACCTGATGGCGATGAACGCGATATTCCTGGCGAAACGCGCGGGCACCGCCGCGCTGGGCTTCGGGGTTCTATCCAACGAACTGCGCCGGTTTGCCATCGACCTGCAGAAGCAAATGGCCCTGCTGAGTGAATTGACCTACGACAGCGTCAGCACGGTGACCGCGCTGCTCAAGCAGGCACGCCTGAACCAGGTGCTCGAAGATACCCTGGGCGCCTGTCGCGGCTTCGGCCAGAGTCTGCTTGAGGATGCGCTGAACACGCGACTGAACGGGGTACTCGCCGAAAAGCAGGCGCAAAGCGATGCGATCAATCGGCGGCTCTCCCAGATGATCACCGACACCGTTCAACTGGTCGAACTGGGAAGTGTGCTGGCACGTTCAGCGAAGATTGAAGCGGCTTATGGCGGCACCCTGTCGGTTTCGTTGACCCAGGTATCCACCGATTTCGAACAAAGCATCGGTGAAATTCAACGTTCTCTGGAAAAATTGACCAAACACCATCTTGAGGAGTCGGCGGCATGAAGACCACCCAAACCATCTTTGAAGATGACGGGCATAAATGGATCGCCATCGTGCGCGATCCGAAGCGTCCGGATTACATCATCGACACCAATGAATATCTGATCGTCCACGATGACGAAGCCATATTGTGCGACCCCGGCGGCAGCGAAATATTTCCTGCGGTGTTCTCTGCGCTCAGCGCCGAATTCGATCCCAGCCGCATCCGCGCATTGTTCTCCTCGCACCAGGATCCGGACATCATTTCTTCCCTGTCGATGTGGCTGGAGTTCAATCCCGAGATCAAGTGTTACCTGAGTTGGTTGTGGGCGGGCTTTGTGTCGCATTTCGGCGGCACGGAAAAAACCTTCGTGGTTATCCCCGATCAGGGCATGGATATCTTTGTCGGCGGCTTGCGCTTGCAGGCGCTCCCGGCCCATTACCTGCATTCCTCGGGTAACTTGCATCTGTATGATCCTAAAGCAAAAGTTCTATTTAGTGGGGATGTCGGCGCGGCCCTGTTGCCGGCCGGCGAAGACAACCTGTTCGTCGAGAACTTCGATAGCCATATTCACTATGCAGAAGCATTCCATCGGCGCTGGATGGGCTCGAACAAGGCCAAGCGCGACTGGTGCGAGCGGGTGTCGCGACTCGAAATAGACATGCTTTGTCCGCAGCACGGGGCAATTTATCAGGGTGATGATGTGAATCGTTTCATCGACTGGTTCGCCAATCTGGAAGTCGGCATCCTCAAGACCTGATTTTTGGAATATTGATGAACGTCAATGTCACGGCTGCAACCAGTCGCAACAATGGGCACATCATCATTCTTAACGGTCCGAGACTTCATGAGCCAAGTCAGCCAGATATTGCCAGCCCATCATAAACACTGCGATGAACTGTTTGCCATAGCCGAGGAAGCCGCACAAACAGGCGATTGGGCCGCCTGTGGCGAGCAGTGCGGCCGTTTCGTCGGCGCGATGCTGGCGCACTTCGAGGCCGAGGAAGGTCTGCTCTTTCCGGCATTCGAGTCCGTCACCGGGATGAGCGGAGGGCCAACCCAAATAATGCGCATGGAGCATAGCCAGATGCGCGAACTCTTCAGACAGCTGGAAGCGGCCCGGTGCGCGCAGGATGCGGAGACGTTTGCGGGAGTCGCCGAAACGCTGCTGATCTTGATGCAGCAGCACAACATGAAGGAGGAGAACATTCTCTACCCGATGTGCGACCAGGCACTTGGGGCGCAGGGAGCACAGTTGGTCAGCGCGTTGAACGCGCGCCTGGAGCAAGGCTGATGGCTGCCCAACGCGTCATCGATGGCCGCGACCTGCTGCCGCCGGAACCACTCGAACTGACGCTGGCGGCGCTGGATACGCTGGCACCCGGGGAGGAGTTGCTGCTGCTGCTGAACTGCGAACCGCATCCGCTGTACGCCATCCTTCAACGTAATGGTTATAGCTATAGCAGCGAACCACGCGAGGACGGTGCCAAGGCAATCCGCATCAGCAAGAAATAATCGCCTCGCCGCCAGGTTCAGCCATTTCCGATGCACGCCAACTTGTCGTTCGAACAAGCGCCGCCAATCTCGGTGCCTTTCCGGTTCTTCCTGACCGCGCCATGGTTTGGCGCCGCCGCCGGCCTACTGCTGGCCGGGCTGGGCCCGGAAGCATTGGAATCGCGCTGGTCGCCCGGCGCGCTGGCGCTGAGCCATTTGCTCACGGTTGGGTTCATGCTCCAGGTGATGTGCGGCGCATTGCTGCAATTCATCCCGGTCGCAACCGGCGGCAACGTCTGGCGGCCGCGCTGGGTGGCAAGCCTGGTGCATCCGTCGATCGCCATTGCGGCCGTGTTTCTGGCGTCGGGATTTGCCTTGAGTCAACCGCTGCTGTTTCAAATTGCCGCACCGGTGTTTGCTGTCGCCTTGGGCGGATTTATTGCGGTGGTGATCGTTTCATTGCTCGGCACACCGGCACAGGGCATGACCATCCAGGTGCTGCGACTGGCGCTATTCGGGCTGGCGGTCACCTCGATGCTCGGTGTCAGCCTGGCCGTGGCGCTGGGCTGGCAGGCAGATATTCAAGCGGGCTGGCCGCTGCTACAGATCAGCAATGTCCATGCCGCATGGGGACTTGGCGCCTGGGCGTTGATGCTGGTGATCGGAGTGTCCTACCTGGTGGTGCCGATGTTTCAGCTGACCCCAACGTACCCGATTTGGCTGACACGTCTGCTGCCTTTCGGGATTCTCTTGGCGGTCGGTTTGTGGTCATTGCAACTCGGCGTGGACAGCGACCGTGTTCAATCATGGCTGTCGGTCGTTGCGTTGGGAGGGCTGCTGTTGGCAGCCCTGTATGCCGGCACCACGCTTAGCCTGCAAGCACGGCGGCGTAGGCGTCTGACCGACATAACGTTGGTCTTCTGGCGCGGCGCCATGCTGGCTTTGCTGGGATTCGCCGTGTCGTGGATCGCCTTGGAGATATTTCCGACACTCGCCGAGCATCCGCGCGCGCCGGTTTGGCTGGGTGTGCTGGCCTTGCCCGGAGTGTTCGTGTCCGTCATCAGCGGGATGCTCTACAAGATCGTGCCTTTCCTCAACTGGCTGCATCTTCAGCGCTTGGACGGACTCAAGGTCTTGCCGCCGAATATCAGGCAAATGCTGCCGGAAAAGCATATGCGTCGACAAATGAGGCTGCATTTCGCGTCAGTCGCCCTCCTGCTGGGGGCGGTGTTGTGGCCGCCTTTGACTACTCTGGCGGGTTTGACTTTCGCCGCATCCTGCCTCTGGCTGGAGTGGAACCTGATCGGAGCGGTTCGGCTGTACCTCGCCTTCAGCAGACGCGCAATGCTTGACTAGGGCCCGGGCTATTGGTCAAACTCACGCAGACGTTTGATGTCGTGTATGGTGATTTCCTTGCCGCGCACCGAAATCAGCCTGGCCTCGGCGAGGTCATGGAAAATCCGCGAGAGTGTTTCGGGCGTCAGATTCAGGCGCGATGCGACGACTTGCTTCGAGGTTGGCAGGGCAACGGTCTTTTCCCCTTCGCAATCGGCTCCCGCTTCGCAATGCTGCAACAAAAAGCCGATCACGCGTTGAGTGCTGGAGCGCGACGAGTAGGATTCGACATCCTGCACCAGCGCATGCAGGCGCAACGACAGGCCCGCCAGCATACGCCGCGCGAATGAGGGATCGTGTTCCAGCAAATCGAATACGGCATTCTTGGAGATATGCAGGAGCAAGGTATCGGCCAACGATTCGGCGAAAACCGGGTAAGGACGATCCATGAACATCACCGCTTCGCCGAAACATTGCCGGGGACCGAGAATGTCGACGACTTTCTCGTTGCCCTGGCTGGAAGGGAAGGCGAGCTTGACCTGGCCGAATACAATGACAAAAAATCCTCGCGGCGGATCGCCCTTCTGGAACAGCATTTCGCCCTTGGCAAGCCGCTTCTCACGGGTGCCCGCGGCGATATGCGCAAGCTGTTCCGCCGAGAGTTCGAGGAACAGAGGCAGATGCGATAGCATTTGGGGAACGTCGATTGCTCGATGCTGGGCTTGGTGTACCGGCGCTTCGTCCTTATCGGGTTGCATCAGGCATTTCCTTTGGAGTTGAAGCCATGACCTATTTTCTCGCGATTAAGAGCCTGCATATTGCCTGCGTGGTGTTGAGCGGTTGCGGTTTCTTCCTGCGCGGGATACTGATGTTGAACGACTCGCCCATTCTCGAAAAGCGCTGGCTGAAGATATTGCCCCACGCCAATGATACCGTCCTGTTGGCGGCGGCGCTGGCGCTGACCTTGAAGACCGGCTGGTATCCCTTTGTCGATGCCTGGATTACCGCCAAAGTGTTCGGCCTGATCGCCTATATCATCCTCGGTTCGCTGGCACTCAGGCCGGGTCGTGGCAAGCGCGTGCGCCTGGTCAGTTGGCTGGCGGCGCTGGCGGTATACGGCTACATAGTTTCCGTTGCATTGCTGCACGATCCGCGCGGCGCGTTTGGATTACTGACCTCAGTCAGCCTACCTGGTGGTTGAGCAGATCCTTGAGGCCCGCGTGGTCGAGAATGACGATGTGTTTTTGCTGGACGCTGATCAAGCCGTCTTCCTGAAAATGAGAGAAGGCGCGGCTGACGGTCTCGAGTTTCAGTCCAAGATAGGAGCCGATTTCGTCGCGCGTCATGCGCAGGTGGAACTCGGCGGGTGAATAGCCGCGCGCGGTGAAACGCTGCGACAGGTTGAGCAGGAACGCCGCCAACCGCTCTTCGGCTCGCATGGTCCCCAGGAGCATCATGACGCCATGGTCGCGAACGATTTCGCGACTCATGACCTTGTGGAAATGGTGTTGTAGCGTCTTGATTTCGCGCGAAAGACTCTCCAACTGGCTGAAAGGGATGATGCAGACTTCGCTGTCTTCCAGCGCCACCGCGTTACAGGTGTGCGTTTCGCCGCTGATCCCATCCATGCCGAGGATCTCTCCCGCCATCTGGAAACCGGTGACCTGGTTGCGGCCATCCTCAAGCAGCACGTCGGTCTTGAAAAATCCGCTCCTGATGGCATAGATGGACTCGAAGGTCTCGCCGGCACGGTATAGATGCTGTTGGCGCTTGATGCGGCGCCGCGCACCGACCGCACTGTCGAGCAGATCGACTTCGTGCTCCGATAAGCCAAACGGCAAGCACAATTCGCGCAGGTTACACAGAGAGCACGCTGCCTTGAGCGATGTCAATGTCAGTGGAATAATGTGCTTTTCGGGCTTGTGCATATTTCTTCGATCAACTTGGGTAGCTGTTTGATCTGTGTCAACGCGTCATATACACTGTTGCGGCATCTTGTATCATGGTGCGTCGACACCTGTTTATTCTTTACTACCATTGCTGATGACCACTAATTTCCAAGAACTGATCTTTGATCCTCAAGTCATTCGTCGCTTCGACGTGAATGGGCCACGCTACACGTCATATCCGACCGCCGACCGCTTCGTCGACACCTTTGACGCCGATGCTTATCGCATGTGGCTGGGCCGGCGCACCATCGGGGGGATCAGCCGACCGTTGTCATTATACGTCCACATTCCCTTCTGCAACACCATCTGCTACTACTGCGCGTGCAACAAGATTATCACGAAGGATCACGGCCGATCGGCCAAGTACCTGAAGTACTTGGGTAAAGAGTTGGCAATGCAAGCTGCGGCGCTCGAAGGAACGCGCGACGTGGTGCAACTGCACTGGGGCGGCGGCACCCCGACCTTTCTCTCCAAGGACGAGATGCGCCGGTTGATGGATATGATCCGCGAGCACTTCCGCTTGATCCCAAATGGCGAATACTCGATCGAAGTCGATCCGCGCAAAGTCGACGACGCGACCGTGGCGCTGCTTGGCGAGCTCGGCTTCAATCGCATGAGCATCGGCGTGCAGGATTTCGACCCGGCCGTACAGCAAGCGGTCAATCGCATCCAGAGTCTCGAAGAGACCCAGCAGGTGATCGAGGCGGCGCGTGCCAACGGCTTCAAGTCGGTCAGCGTGGACCTGATCTACGGTCTGCCGAAACAGAATGTCATCAGCTTCAACCACACCCTTGAAGAGGTCATCCGGCTTTCACCCGACCGCCTGTCGATTTACAACTATGCGCATTTGCCCGCCCTGGCCAAACCGCAACGGCGCATCAGCGAGGCCGAGTTGCCTTCGCCGGACGCCAAGCTGCAAATTCTGCAACTGGCAATCCGGCGCTTGACCGATGCCGGCTATGTCTTCATCGGCATGGATCACTTCGCCAAGCCCGACGACGAGTTGGCGGTGGCGCAGCGCCAAGGGCGGCTGCACCGCAACTTCCAGGGATACTCGACCCACGCCGAGGCCGACCTGATGGCATTCGGTGTCTCATCCATCAGCAAGGTGGGGCCGTCGTATTGCCAGAATGTCAAGACGCTCGACGAGTATTACGAATCCTTGGATCGGGGCGTGTTGCCGGTGATGCGAGGCATCGAACTGACAGCCGATGACTTGTTGCGCCGGTCCATCATACAGGCTCTGATGTGTCATTTTGTGCTGTCGATCGAGGCTATCGAAATCGCCCAT
>Ga0172379_10007882_pt1 | contig 13657 bp, 13 predicted proteins | sample GrowelOW334metaG_FD_119756 | JGI IMG/M metagenome (GOLD analysis project Ga0172379, IMG submission 119756) | Groundwater microbial communities from an aquifer near a municipal landfill in Southern Ontario, Canada - Groundwater well OW334 metaG | ecosystem: Environmental > Aquatic > Deep... | reverse complement strand
CACTTTCTTGGCGCCCAGGCTTACCAACTCCTTCGCTCGTTCGACGGTTCTGATTCCCCCGCCAACCCGGCAATCGGCCTTGCGCAGGAGTGACTTGACCAGTTCGTCGTTGGAGCCGGAACCGAGGGCGGCGTCCAGGTCGATTACGGCGACCTCACCGTAGCGGTCGAAGTCCACGGCCAGGGCAGCGGCGTCATCGCGCTCCAGCACCAGGTCCTTGCCCTGCCTCAGCTGGACTACCTTTCTGTCCTTGATGTCGATCGAAGCTATCACCATCGTATGCAGGCTCCTTTCATCTCGGCGTGTCGTTTGATTTCGGCAATGGTCGTCTGGCCGAAGTGCAGCATCGAGGCAACCAGGGCGGCGTCGGCGTTGCCTCCGTGGGGTGCGATGGCTTCGGCTATCTGGTCCAGCGTTCCGGCACCGCCGGAGGCTATCACGGGGATTCCCACCACCTCTATCACGGTGCGGGTGAGGACCAAATCGTATCCGGCACCAGTCCCGTCGGCGTCGATGGAATTGAGGAGTATCTCGCCGGTGCCGAGTTGCTCCGCGCGGATGGCCCACTCGATGGCGTCGATGCCCGTGTCCTCGCGGCCGCCCTTGGCAAAGGCGTGCCAGACGGGGCTGCCGTCCGGTTTTGTGCCGACGCGTTTTGCGTCGATTGAAAGCACCACGCACTGGCTGCCGTAGGCCTTCGCCATGGCGCTCAGCAAAAGTGGATCCTTCAGGGCGGCCGTGCACACCGATACCTTGTCGGCCCCGGCGTTCATGGCCTCCCGCATGTCGTCCACGGTGCGGATGCCGCCACCCACGCAGAGGGGGATGAAGACTTCTTTCGCCACCCGGCGGACCACGTCCATCAGGGTCGCGCGGCTCTTGTAAGAGGCTCCGATATCCAGAAAGGTGAGCTCGTCGGCGCCCTGGTCATTGTAGCGCCGCGCCAGTTCAACCGGGTCGCCAGCGTCCTGTATGCCCTTGAACTTGACGCCCTTCACCACCCGGCCGTCGTCCACGTCCAGGCAGGGGATTATGCGCTTAGCGAGCATGCTTCCCTCCAAGCCTGTTTTTAATCAGGTCGAGGCCAACCTGGCCGGATTTCTCGGGGTGGAACTGCACCGCCGCCAGTGCGCCCCGTTCCACCGCCGAACAGTACCTCAGGTCGTACTCAGTGTCGGCGGCTACGTCGGAATCCAGACTGGGTGCCGCGTAGAAGGAATGGATGAAGTAGAAAAACGGATTCGGGGGCAGGCCCGAAAAAAGCGTCGAACCCGGTCTGGCTTCCGCCTGGTTCCAGCCAATCTGCGGGACTTTCCTCCCCGGAAAGCGTTTGACCGTTCCCGGGAGTATTCCCAACCCGGCAACACCGGGGGCTTCCTCGCTGGACTCGAAGAGCAATTGAAGCCCTATGCAGATACCGAAGAAGGGCCGGTCGGCGGCTATCCATTCGCGTATCGCCTGTGAGTAGCCCGACTTGTCCAGGGCTTCCATGGCGGTGGCAAAGTGCCCGTCCCCGGGGAAGATAATCGAGTCGAAGGGTGAGCCACCCCGTGCAGCGCCGTTTTTAACTGCGCCACCCTCCAGGTTTGCACCACGCTTCTCACCGCTGGAGGCGAGCGAAAGTTCCTCCGGTCCCTTGGCGAAACGGGCTTCGATGCCCAACCGTTCAAGGGCGTTCATCACCGAGCCCAGGTTGCCAGCTCCGTAATCCACAACGCCGATCACGCGCTTTTCCTTCTCATGCAAGGACACCTTTTGTTGAGGGGATGGCGTCCAGTGCGCGGGGGTCCAGCTCGCAGGCGGCACGCAGGGCGCGGGCGGCTGCCTTGAAGAGGGCCTCGATCTTGTGGTGGTCGCTTCGGCCGCGGATTATGTCCAGGTGCAGGTTGCAGGCCGCGTTGTTCGCGAAGCCCAGCCAGAAATCCTCGACAGCGTCGATCTGGAACGAGGTGCCTCCGCTGACGAGCGGGATGTTGGAGAGCCCGGCCTCGAACACAAGGAAAGGCCTTCCGCCCAGGTCCACTGCGGCGCGGGCCAGGGTCTCGTCCATGGGGAACAGGAAGCTCCCCGCACGCATGATGCCGCGCTTGACGCCAAGGGCTTTCGCGAAGGCCTGGCCCAGCACGATCCCGACATCCTCCACCAGGTGGTGCTGGTCCACGTGCAGGTCCCCGCTGGCTTTCAACTCGATGTCGAACAGTCCGTGCCTGGCGAAGGTTTCCAGCATGTGGGTAAGGAAGCCTATGGGGCAATCGATCTTTGCCGACCCCGTCCCGTCCAGGTCCAGTTTGACGCTGATGTCCGTTTCCCTCGTTTTCCTCTGTATCTCCGCAACTCGTTTCATGCTGTTCTCCTCACGGTACAACTTTGCGTAGGTCGTATTCGACTATATCCGTGGCGCCCAGTTTCTTCAGCTGGGGAATGAGGGTAGGCACGTCGGTTTTCCTGACGGCGATCTTTACGGCATAGCCCTCGTCGCCGTAGAGGGGGGCGACCGTGGGGCTGCGCATGGCGGGGAGGCCGGCGACCAGGTCCGGGAAGCGCGTCTTGGTGACGTTCATTTCCAGCATCACCCGGTCGCGGCCATCGATGACAGCCTTGAAGAGCATGGCCAGTTCCTCGATGCGCTCCCGCTTTTTGGGGTCCGCCATGGCGCTGCGGGAGGCGACGAAACGGGTGGAAGATTCCAGGAGGGTGTCCACAATGCGCAGGCCGTTGTCCTGCAGCGTGCGGCCGGTGGAGGTGTTGTCCACGATCATGTCGGCGTCGTCCGGCGGGAAAACCTCGGTGGCGCCGTAGGTGCGCACGATGCGGTAGTCGTAGCCGGTTTTTTTCAGCCAGGCGCCGGCGATGCCCACGTACTCGGTGGCCACCACCAGTTTTTTCTTGCGCAGCGCCGCCTCGTCCAGGGTCGCGGGTACGGCGGCTACTATGCGCACCCGGTCGAAGCCCAGATCCATCACCTCGACCACGTCCGCGCCGGTTTCCCTCACCCAATCCAGCCCGGTAAAGCCCGCGTCGTGGCTTCCCAGTTCCAGCAACTCACCGACGTTTTGCGGCTTCATCACCTTCCCGTCCAGCCAGTCCACGCCGATGTTCGGCCTGTAGGTGCGGTCCGAAAGGCTCAGGGTTATGCCTGCCTCCGCGAACAGCTTGGCTATGTTGTCGTAAATACGGCCTTTCGGTATCAGTATGCTCAGCCTTCCCATTATTTCCTCCAAAAACTTCCTCTCAAAAGATTTTCTCTAAATAAAAAAGCCGCGGACTCCTTAGAGTCCGCGGCCATTGTTACCGCAACGGATGCCGCTTTTACGCAGCCCCCGGACCCTATACGCCCCTGCTCCGATTATGGTGATGATGATGGTGCAGGTTGGTCGTGATCCGGTTCATGGTTGAATCCTAGCGGGCGACAAAAAAAGTGTCAAGCCGCGTGGCAGGGAAGTCGCATATATATACGGAAAATATACATTGAAATTATGCCGGTTTTTTCCTCCACTTTGAAGCACCACGCGTGTTTTGACCGTACTTACCATGCGGGCACCGACCCCAGGAGGAATACCATGGAAACCTATCTGAAGCTTATGGCCTTGCCGAACATCGTCCCCCGGATGAAGGTGCAGTTGAAAAAACAGGGCGTCTGGGATCATCAAAAATTTAAGACCCTGCGGAAATCGGAGTTTGGCGGTTTCCCCTTCCTCATCGCCGTACGGTCCTCAGCGAAAAATATTCCCATACTCTACGCCGGTTATTGCCTCATGACGGAACTCAACCTCGATGCGCTGATAGAGGGTGCCGGACGTCGGCCCACCTTCATGATCGTGGTCCCCGAAAAACATCCGCTTACGGGAAAATTGTTTTCCCTTGAGGATTCGATGCACGTCATCGTCCACGAACTCACCCATCTGAAGGACCAGCTGGCCTTCGTGTCGGCCCACCCCGAATACGTGGAAAATCTTGCGAAGTATTCCGCCTTCAGGGACCTCGCCTGCGAAAACGTCCAGGAGAGCGTCCGCTTCGAGGTAGGAAAGATCCTGCGCCTCGAACCACCAGCCTACCAGGCCGAATGGGACATGGGCGTACGATCCATCCAGGTTCCTTTTTTATGGATGGTCACCAACCTGAACTTCGAATCAGCCGAAGAGTTCGTCCGTGTGCAGATCCTTGGCAACCTCCACGACCTGCGGAAGAAATACCTGGGCATGTTCCCCGACCATCAGGCCCTGATAGACAGCTCCTTCCGCTCATCCCTCGGGCTGACCGCCGGCGGCCTTTCCGGCGGGATCAGCTTTGATGAGGTCATGGATGTCTACAAATCCGTCTACAGGAAGATGGGTGTGCCGATGTAGGGAGGAGAATAGAGGTGGTGGAGGGGAGGCTGCCTAGCTTATTCGCCAGACGAAGCCCGGTAACGCGGCACTTTCGATGGACTCACCACGAAGCACCTCCAGAGCCGCACCATAGCTGCCGTCTTTCAGGACATACGGAAACACCGAACCCGTGTCCGGGTTGATGATCCAATACTCGCGCACGCCGGCCCGCTCGTAGAGCGTTTTCTTGTTGCTCAGGTCCTTGTAGGCGGTGGAAGGCGAAAGCAGTTCGGCGATAAAATCCGGAGCCCCATGGATACCGTTTTCCTGTATCTTGCCGGGATCGCAGACTACCAGCACATCTGGAATGACCACCGTATCCGTCGATTCCTCATCCCCATCGGGAAGGAAGACATCGAAAGGAGCATGGAACGCTTCGCACGATTTTCCATCCAGGAATTTGCATAAATCAATGTATAGTTTACCCGCTGAACGCTGATGTCGAGCGGTGGGAGAAGCGCACATGTTGTAGGCCACACCGCCTATTAGTTCCCAGCGTTCATCCTCTGGCCAGGCAAGACGCTGTTCCAGGGTGAATTTTTCGTCATCCTTGAGAGCCGAAGTACCTTCTGTTTTTGGCATGGCTATCCTCCATCCTCATGAATAGTATAATGAATTTTACCGGATGGTGAAAGGCGGGAGACAACCGAGCGTTTACTCCGAGATTATGCTATACTGGTTCAAGAATAATGATTTGGGTTCCTTGACCGTAAAATAGATCGCAAAGGTTCCCGCATGAAAAAGTATCCATTGCTTGTGTTGATAGTCATCTTTATTGTCGCCCTGACCGCCTTCCCCTTCAACGCATACGGCCAAACATCCGGTATCCTGGAATCCACCTGGGGCGTGGCGCTGGTCATTGGTAATGCGGCATACACCAAGATAAAGGTACTGAAAAATCCGGTGAACGATGCCGTGGACATAGGCAAGGCGATGGAAGGCTTGGGCTGGTACGTACTCAGCTATACTGATGCGAGCTTGGCAACCATGAAGGGCGCGGTTCGCGAATATGCCACACGGCTGAAAGGGCAGAAAGCGGGCTTCTTCTATTACGCCGGGCACGGTATCCAGGTGGATGGCGTGAACTACCTGGTACCGGTGGATGCGGATATCAAGCTCAGGACCGAGGCACAGGACAACACCATGGCGGCGGATTTCATCCTGCGCGCGATGGACGAGGTGAACGTGCCCCTCAAAATTGTGGTTCTGGACGCGTGCAGGGATAATCCCTTCGAGGCGACACGCGGAGGTGGAACCAGCAGGGGGTTGGCTGTGCTGGGCAGGGCGCCCACGGGGACGGTGATCGTCTACGCCACGGCCTCAAATGACGTGAGCGATGACGGAAAGGGAAGGAATGGCATCTTTACCGAAGCTTTCCTGTCCAACCTGGGCACACCCGGGCTGGAATTCAAGGAAATTTTCGACAAGACCGGCGAACTGGTACGTACTAAGACCAACGGGGCGCAGAATCCGTGGATGAACTCCAGCTACTACGGCAAGCTCTACTTGATCAGTCCGGTCGAGACCGAGCGTTCCGCAGGGGCGCGTCTGGATGCCATCAACAACGAACTGGCCTTGCTGGAAAAGCCCCAGGCCGAACGCGCCAAGGCGCTTGCCGCCGCGAAGGACCAAGCCGAAAGGGACCGCATCAACCTGGAAAGCAAGAAGGCCTCCGCGCTTGAAGCTGCAAAAAAGGAAGAGGCCGCCGCCCTCGAACGCGCCAAAATACTGGCCGCTACCCGTGCCGCAGAAGAGGAACGCAACCGTACCGCAGCATGAAACCGCGCCCGGGAGGCAGAAATCCAGCAGGCCTCGCTCAAGAGACAGGCTGAGGACAGGCGTCTGACCATGGACACTACCTCCAGTAGCGATGAGATTTCCGCATTTTATTACCGAATAGTGAATTACAGGAAAGCGATTGCTGAGGTGCGAGCCTGTTTCGACGACTCGCTCCAGTTGCGGCTGGAGGAAGTGAAAGCCGCCTACGACCATCGTCTGTAGAATGTGGAGAGGTACGCCAAGGACCCTTGGGAAAGCGAGCGGGAATTAAAGGCACGCAAGTCCGAGGCCGCCGGACTTGCCTCTCGCGACTACGAGCGCGAAGGAGCCGGCTTGAGGGCTGGCTATGCAGCCTCTTCCCAGAATGAAAGCGCCGACTTGGAATCGGCTTTGGCGACACTTGAATCGACCCTGCAGGGAAAGACCTGGCCCCTAGCATCTTCCAAGATCAAGGTATCCCGAGGCAGCTTCGACGAGGATAAAAAAAGCTGGACTTTCACTATTGGGGGGTCGGACCCCGTTTTTACGACCGCCATCACCTATACCATCGCATACAAGACCCGCGATGAATTGGCCAAACAATATACGGCTCTTGATAACGCTTGGAAAGCCAACGCCTTGGAAGCCCGCGCAACCACCGGTTTGCGGAAAGTAAGGGGTAGCGCTGATTGGGAAGGATATATCGTCGCTATCTCTTTGGTAAATCTGGGTGAGCAGGATGCGGTGCTTGGCACCGTAAGAGTGAATGACTATGCTTATATCCCTCTCAAGCCATATACGGTTCCGGGACGCCTCGTGGTGCAGGGTTTGCCAGCGCTTGGTACCCTAATAGTAGGAAAAAGGTCCGTGGATGCGATTGACGTCAAAAAAGGTGTCATCACGTTCGCCGATGTGGCGTCACTGGAAGACGTGCCGGTTTCATGGCTCTTGCCTGCCGGTGTATCCGTAGACACCAAGGCGCAAATCCTGACCCTGGGCGAGGGTGAAACCCGGATTCTCAATTTCCCCACCGGCACTCTCACGCTCCCTTGGTTGCCAAAGGATGCGCGACTTTATATCGGCACCAATGCTGATGCCGAATTGCCACTTCTGGCCGAAAACCGGATGAACGGCACTTTTGCCTTTCTACCGGGCACCTACCCCATACGGATACAAGGGCGTCTGAGCTACGGAACCACTGTGACCATCAAGGCAGGCGTCAAAACGGAATTGCCCGGCTACCGCGAGGCTGCGCTTAAACAAGTTTCATATAACCGAGAATTGGATTTTGCACAGATAGGGAAAATCAAAGCTCGTAAAACCTTCAGCCTCGTCTCCTTGGGAACCGGTGTGGCTGGTTCGATCCTGTCCGGCTTTGCCTACTCGCAAGGCATGACCGCACAAAGCGACTACAAAAGCGCGGGCACGAGCGATGCCCTGCTGGACGCGCGCGCTTCAATAGAACAGTGGAGTGTTCTCTTTGCCACTGGAGCCGGGCTGGGCGGGCTGGGCTTAGCCCTTGCACCGATCCTCTGGCCCTGGAACAATCCGCAGACCCAGCTCGAACAATCCATTGCCGACCTGGATGCAGGTCTTTTTGCGTTGAAGAAGCAGTGAGCTTTAGAATGATTCAGATAAAAGACTTTTATGTAAAATCCTTTCTGCTCGCCCTCATACTGGTTTCGTTGAGTTCCTGTACCGAAATGTGGGGTTCCCGGGACGACCCGGCTGACCCGAAGTCCGATAATTACCAGGGATACGAAACAATCAAGGACCCGGATGCGATTGCCCCTGTGGAAACACATTCCGGTATCGTCGCTTATGTGCCCAAGCTGTTGGCAACCAAGGTTGATGGTGCTACTGCCTACCAGTTCCGGGTCTCCGCGACTTCCGACCCCGAATCATACCTCTACGAAAGTGTCGAGGTGACAGGGAACGAATACCTCCCAGTGGACTGTCACGGCCTCTCTACTACCACCACCTACTACTGGTTCGTAAGGGCTAAAGTGGAGGGAACCTGGGGGGCGTGGTCCAGTGAGACAGCGACATTTAGTTTGAGTGCGGCGGAGCCCGATACCGCTAGCCCAGCAAATTCATCAACGATAACCGACACGACGCCCGCCTTTGACTGGTCTGATGTGGCTGGCGCGGTGGGTTACCGCAGTCAGATATCTGCGGCGAACGATTTTATGAAGACCGTGACTGACGACGCGACACTGACCATGTCGGCATACACACAGGCGGCGCTGACGAACGAGGCGACTTATTACTGGCGCTTTATGGCGAAGAACGCGGACGGGGTGTGGAACGCGTGGACGACAGCCCGTAGTTTTACAGTATCGACGGAACGCCCCAGCCTTGTGACACCGAGCGATGCGTCGACGATAAGCGACACGACACCCACCTTCGACTGGACCGATGTTACAGGCGCGGCGGGTTATCGCATCCAGATAGCTGCGGTGAGCGATTTCACGACGACGGTGACGGACGACGCGACGCTGACCGTGTCGTCATACACGCAGGCGACGGCGTTGACTAATGAGGCGACCTATTACTGGCGCGTGGTGGCGAAGAACGCAGACGGGGTGTGGAACGCGTGGACAAGTTATAGGAGCTTCACGGTCGTGACAGAACGACCCAGCCTTTCGACACCGAGCGACGCCTCGACTATAACGGATACGACACCCGCTTTTGACTGGCCTGATGTGGCTGGAGCGGCAGGTTACCGTATCCAGATATCGGCGGCGAGTGATTTTGCGACGACGATGACGGACGACGCGACGCTGACCGTATCATCGTACACGCAGGCGGCGGCACTGGCGAATGAGGCGACCTATTACTGGCGCGTGATGGCGAAGAACATGGATGGGGTGTGGAGTGCGTGGACGGAATCCAGGAATTTTACGGTCAATTTCGGTGCAATCTCCGTATTGTATCCGTTATCAGGTGGCGCCACATCAGACAATACTCCCCTTCTTAATTGGGCCAATGCCCCTGACGCCGTCTCTTACCTTGTCCAGACCGCCACTTCGGAAGGCGGCCTGACTGCCACATCAGAAGTCGTCGCAATTTCATCCGAGTACGAGACCGTCGAGACCCTTGCTGTCGGCGACATCCGTTGGTGGCGCGTATCCGCGGTGAACGCAAACGGCCAACGCGGCTCTTGGTCCGCAATCGCGTACTTCACTATCGTTCCTACACCAGATCCTCCTCTTCTGCTTTCTCCTGCGGACGTTTCATCGGTCACGATAGCCCGGCCTGTTTTCAACTGGATGGCTGTAGAAGGAGCGGTTTCGTATGAGATCGTCATTGCGACGAGCGAAGTTGGGCTTGAAGATGCGACTTCGCTCCCGGTTTCCGGTACGAGTTGGATTCCAACGAGCGACCTCGTGGTGGGATCTTGGTACTGGCGCGTGAGGTGCTTGGATGCATATGGGGTTATGGGGGAATGGAGCGGAGCTTGGAGCCTCGAAAGGCCTTATTTCAGCGGAGATACCGGTCCTGCTGGTGGCAAGGTGTTTTACGACAAGGGCGATTTCTCCAGTGGCTGGCGCTATCTGGAGGCAGCTCCGAGTACCCAAAGTAATGGAATCGTTTGGTATAACGGAAGCTTCGTGAATACCGGTGCGACTGGAATCTCGATTGGAACGGGAGAGGCAAATACTGCCGCGATTGTGTCCGTCCAAGGTGCTGGCGATTACGCAGCATCCCTGTGCGCCAACCTGAGCTTGGGAGGCTACGACGACTGGTTCCTGCCTTCAAGGTTTGAATTGAGCGTTATATATGGACAAATGGGAGTTATTGGATATTTGGAGCCTGGATACTACTGGTCCTCTTCCGAGTACAGCAGCAATAGCGCGTGGAACATTGACTCCGGCAGTGGCATCCATGGCTACTGGGCCAAGACATCAGTCTTAAGGGTTCTGGCCATCCGGGCTTTTTAACTGTTTATGCATTTTACCATTATAAGGGGCCTGCAACCAAGGAAATAGATTACTTGCCTTGCATATTATAAGTATATTTTGCCTAGCGTGTATCCTCGTGATCGATGCAATCCTCGAACTTGGTATACTTGTAGGATCTGCTGGCTTTTATTGCGAAAGCCTAAAATAATTCACATGGATTCTGCTAAAGATGCCGTCATTTTCTTAATCAATCCTTCCCCGGTATCTTTTCTTGAGGAACGCATTGGTATGTAGATTTGGTGCTGCATGCCTTTGAATTTTGTCTCCTATCCATGAAGAAACTTATAGATGCATCTAAAAAATTTTCAATTTCGTTCATTCGTATAAAAAGATTTTTCAGATCATACTTCTTTGGGTTGGGAAAATGAAGTTTCCATTGTTTATCAAAACTATATCGAAATATCTGACCATTTGGATCCATTTTTTCAAATTCCATCAGATATGATTCAAGCGCATTAGTTTGCTGGGTACTACTTCCTGAATCAGGCGCACGATATAGTTCCTCAACTTTAAACCATAAAGTTCTAATACTATGACAACCGAATATTTTTTTTGCGCTGTCCTCAAGTTTATCCCAGACAAAATCGAAATATAGAGATTTTAATGATAGCTCAATATAATGACGATATAGGAAACATGCAGGGAAAAAGTAAAGATCGAGACTCGTTGTATCTCTTTCAGATATTGCGGTACTGATTAACTTGTCCGCAGCTTTTTTATAACTTGCTGACAGAAGTATTAATTGTTGTGATTTGGAATTGGACCACGCCACATTGGAAAAATCATAATAACCACCACCCTCCACAAATAGGTGGTAATCCATCGATGGGAAATTTAATTCAATCGGCGTGAATACATTCTCTGTATTGGATGATTTTAATAAAATAGGTTTATTTTCTAAGTGTCTAAAATATTTTTTTAGTATCTGTGCAAGAGATTTTAGCATAGGCAAGTTCCTTTTGCTTTGGGCACAAATAATTATAAATATAAGCATAGTGCATTTTTTTTACGGCAGCAAGTTACCGTGCAATTAGGATTTGACCTCTATAAGGCAATCTGTCAAGCGAAATCTTGCATTTAAAGGATTCTTCCCCATAAGCTTCTGTTATATCCTCATGAAATCGATATGTAGGTATCGGTTTCTTTCTCGGTTAATGAGGATATGGAAGATCAGCTGAATTGTTTAAGCAACGGTGGTAGCTATAAACTTGTTCCACGATTGTCCGGAACCGCGCACTGCCCCGCCCTAAGGTGGCTCGTTCTTCCCATCCTCACCCATCCTACAACGCAAAGAAAAGTCTGCCGAAAACCTTTTGCAGCTTCCCGATCGTTGCGAGGGTCGGATTGGTCTTTCGGGGATTCTCGATACGTTGATAGGCGGTCCAGTTGACGCCCATCCTTCGTGCGACTTCCTTTTGTGTCAGGCCTTGCCTTTCACGCTCCTGTTTGAGCGTAATCGCAAACGATACATTCAGACTTGGCGTGATGGGAAATATATCCACACCGGATATTATTGATGGCTCAGGGATTGAAATCTTGCGGGAATCCAGACTTTCAAGATACCCCGTAAGTGCATCCTCTGCGTGAAGCCTGGCCTCATCGATAGAATCTCCGTTTGTGAAGCAACCCGGCAGATCAGGGAACTCGACGCTCCAGGTGTTGTTGTCTTCTTTCCAGATTCGTGCGGGATAGGATTTCATTTTAAGCCAGCCTCCTTCAGGAGTTTGCTCTCGAGCCCCTTTCCAAGGTCCTTTGCATGAACAGGTACCACGATGGTTTTGTCACCCTTAATCAAAGTGTGATGCGAACCGTTGATTCGATCTACAACCCACCCATTTTTTTGAAGTAACTTCAACATTTTTTTCCCGGAAATGGGCATAACTTATAGATACTACATATAGGTCGTATCGTCAAGGTAAAGGTATGAGTATCAATTGTGTCCGATCCCACACAGGCGGGTAATAGCTGTATATTATCTTAGGTTCAATTTCCACGTATTGTGGTGACGGTTTTCCTCAATCGGCGTTTGAGGAGGGGTAGATGACTATACACATAGATAAGCAGGCGGATGCCGCATATATCAGGCTGGCGGAGGGAACCTCTTTCGAATCGGAGGATGTGGGATCCGGGGTAGTCCTCGATTTCGATCAGTCGGGCAAATTGCTGGCTGTCGAGTTGCTGGAAATATCCAAGAACGTTCCTGGCGGTATATTCTCGAAAGTGGAAGTGCTCACCGCTTGATGATGCGCTGGGACGGCGCTTGCAGGCTCTGATCCCAAACCTATTTCCCTGTATTCTCACCGATTTCCTTCCATACCCACAAGCGCCGTGCATATTTCGACCGTACTATGGACATGAGCCACTCAAGAAAAATGATACCCATCCCCATCGACCCCATGCTGGACCCGGTAATCAGACGTTTATTTGCCACCGAAGGTAATAAGGATATATTGCTGGGCTTTTTGAATGCCGTTCTGGACCATATCGCCAGCCCACTCGCCGTTTCCATCGAACTGGTACCCCCACGTAACCCACGTTCCAGCAAGGAAGACAAGGAGACCGAGGTGGACGTCCGCGCCAGGGATGCCGACGGCAGGATCTTCCAGATCGAAGTACAACTCGACCCCGGCGGTCCCCTCACAAAACGAATGATCTACGGTGCCAGCGTCCTGTATGCCTCAACAATCAACAAGGGCGATTCCTATGCACAGCTAAAACCGGTCATTTCCATCTGGCTCCTCCGCGACCGCTTGCCCCACAATAACGGCCCCAAAAATCCCGTCAGCGTATATCGCCTCAGGGACGACGACGGCAAAATCCTGCATGACTATCCGGTCATCGTCGTCATCGAATTGCAAAACTGGACCAAAAATGCTACCTTTAAGGAAGAACTGGAGCTATGGTTCTACTTCTTTGTGCATGGCAAGGAATTATCCCTGGCCGACGAGCTCCCGCCCTTCCTGCAAAAGGAGGTATTCGTGAAAGCCGTAGACGAAATCAAACGCTTCAACGATAGCCTGGCACGACGCCTGGCCTACAACAGCCGCATGGACAAACTCAGCTGGCGCCGCTCCCTCGAAGAGGAAGCCGAAGCCCGCCGCCAGCAGGACGAGGCCCAACGGGCGCAGGACGAGGCCCAACGGGCGCAGGACGAGGCCCAACGGGCGCAGGACGAGGCCCAACGGGCGCAGGACAAGGCCCAACGGGCGCAGGACAAGGCGTATCGACTGGAAACGGATGCGATCCGGCAGGAGACAGATGTGATGCGGGACGAGATCAAGCGGCAACAACTTGAAATGAAAGCCAGACTCGAGTCTATGTTCAGGGTACTCGTCGAATCCGGGAAGAGTCCTGAGGAAGCCGCAAATTTACTTGGAATCGATCCCCAGGATTACGGAACAAATTCATAGCCGCGGCTAAAAAAGCCTACCGGTTACTCTGCGGCGACCACCCGGTTGCGGCCAGCTTCCTTGGCGGAGAAGAGGGCTTTGTCGGCAGTGGCGGTGAGGGTGGCCGTGTCGGGGGCTTGGTCCGGGGCGACGGCGACGCCAAGGCTGGCGCTCATGT
>Ga0172379_10007881_pt1 | contig 13658 bp, 10 predicted proteins | sample GrowelOW334metaG_FD_119756 | JGI IMG/M metagenome (GOLD analysis project Ga0172379, IMG submission 119756) | Groundwater microbial communities from an aquifer near a municipal landfill in Southern Ontario, Canada - Groundwater well OW334 metaG | ecosystem: Environmental > Aquatic > Deep... | reverse complement strand
TGCCATCGCCGTTACATCGATATCCAGCTGGTGCTGGAAGGGGTGGACGAGATGGGCTGGAAGCCGCTGGCGGATTGCCGCGAGCCGGTGAGTGATCACAGCGCGGAGAAGGACATCCGGTTCTTCCGCGATGCGCCCGCGACGTGGATCGCCACGCCGCCCGGTGCGTTCTGCATCTTCTTCCCTGAGGATGCGCATGCGCCGCTGGTGGGCAGCGGCCACATACGCAAGGTGATCTTCAAGATCGCGGTGGGCGGCGGGAAATAAGGCTGCTGCAGAATGGCGGCTGGTCCCAGCCGCCGGGAAAATCTAGAACGAGATCCTTACGCCCAGATGCGCACCCTCATCAAGTATCGCGGTGGGCTGGGCCTTGAGGCCAAACGCTATTCTCCGGTAACCGAGGTAGACGACCGCCTGGGGTATCACCTCGAACTCCAGCCGGGCATTGGTCTCGACATAACGGTCGGCATCGCCGAAGGTGACGATATTGGGGGACAGATAGGCCTGTCCGACTATACCCAGGCGCGGAGACGAGGGCGGGGAATAACGTATCATCGCGCCCAGTGCCAGAGCCGAGGCGTCACTGACCGCAGGGTTGTTGCCCCTGACCCGGGCGACCACGCCCTTGATCCCGACACCGACAGAGAACCCGGGAGCGTTGCCGCCCAACTCGTCCTTTACCAGAATACCAAAATCACCCATCACATTTTTACTGTCGGCATACAGAACGCCCATATGGAATTCGGTTTTCCCCAGGGCATCGCGACCCATTGAGGATCTGTATTGGAACTGCGCGCTGCTGTCGCGCAGGTTGATATCGACGGTATCTGCCAGGGCCGTGGTGCTGATGGTGAACAGGGACAGTGCAAGGATACGGCGCAATAACATAACTTCACTCCTTAAAAGAATATCGGTACTGGGTTGATGAGAAACTATCATTCTGGTCAGATTCAAAATGAAAACCGGGCGCGGCGCCTGAAAACCCCGGGTTCAGCGCATGCAAGCATATCACAGGAAATTCGTATCACGAACAGGCCGAAGGCCCGCAGTATGACGGGGTTTTGCATACAAGCGGTAATGGGCGGCAGGACCCATTCCAGCAGGCTCTTTCCGGGCATCTTCCCGGGTGTCTAGAGTTCGAGGTCGAACGCGGTGTCGCCTTCCGCCACTCTTTCACCCGGTCGGATATTCCTGAAATCGAACAGCCTGGCATCCAGCAAGTGCGAGGGCGCGACGTTCTGCATCGCGGTGAAGATCGTCTGGCTGCGCCCGGGATACTCGCGCTCCCACGCGGCCAGCATCTCCTTGATGTTCTGGCGCTGCAGGTTCTCCTGCGCGCCGCACAGGTTGCACGGGATGATAGGGAATTCCATGCCGCGCGCATAGCGTGCGATGTCTTTTTCGGAACAATAGGCCAGCGGCCGGATCACGATGTGGTCGCCCTTGTCGGTGACCAGCTTGGGCGGCATCGCCTTGAGCTTGCCGGCGAAGAACATGTTCAGGAACAGCGTCTCTATCATGTCATCGCGGTGGTGGCCCAGCGCGATCTTGTTCGCGCCGAGTTCGCCCGCCACGCGGTAGATGATGCCGCGGCGCAGCCGCGAGCACAGCGAACAGGTGGTCTTGCCCTCGGGGATCTTTTCCTTGACGATGGAATAGGTGTCCTGCGTTTCGATGTGGTATTCCACGCCGAGCTGCTTCAGGTAATCCGGCAACACCTCGGCGGGAAAGCCCGGCTGCTTCTGGTCGAGATTCATCGCGACGATGCGAAAGTCGATCGGCGCGCGCTTGCGCAGCGTGAGCAGTATATCCAGCAGCGTGTAGGAGTCCTTGCCGCCGGACAGGCACACCATCACGCTGTCGCCTTCTTCGATCATGTTGAAATCGGCGATCGCCCTGCCGACATGGTGTTCCAGCCGCCCCTTGAGGCGATTGAAGTTGCTGGAGTGGCGCTCGAAGTGGATGGGTTGAGTGATGTCGTTCATAAAATAAGGGCTTCGTTAACGCGTGGATTCTACCCCCATCCTAGCCTTCCCCCTGCAAGGGGGAAGGGAACAGGCTCCCTCCCCCTTGCAGGGTGAGGGTTGGGGTGAGGGTAGACACTATAAGCATAGGCAGGAATAAAACAGAAACAATTAAAGGTTGACGCTGCGCCCGCCATCGACCGCAAGGATCTGCCCGGTCATGTAAGGCGCGTCCTGGATCAGGAAGGCGACCGTCCTGGCGATGTCATCCGGCTCGCCTTCGCGCTTGAGCAGGGTGTGCGCGACGATCTTGCGGCGTTGCTCCTGGTCCTGCCATGCTTCACTCTCCGGCCAGATGATGACGCCGGGAGCGACGGCGTTGACGCGCACCTGCGGCGCCAACTCCTGCGCCAGCCCGCGGGTCAGCGCCACCAGCCCGGCCTTGGCGACGCTGTACAGCAGATGGCCGTGCATCGGGCGTTCGGCATGGATGTCCGCGATGTTCACGATGCAGCCATGACGGCGGCGCAGTTCGCCAGCAGCGGCCTGTGCCAGGAGCAGCGGGGCTTTCAGGTTGGTGCCGAGCAAATCCTGCCATTGCTGTTCATCGATATCCGCCAGCGGGGTAGCGTAAAAACTCGAGGCGTTGTTGACCAGCGCATCCAGCTGCCCGAATCTCTTGATGACCTTGTGCACCAGCTGCGGCAGCGCGTGCAGGTCGAGCAGGTCCGCCTGGAACACGGCAGCGCTTTTCGGGCGCAGTTTGTTCAATTCGTCGCGCAAAGCCAGCGCCTCCTGCTCCGAGCTGCGGTAATGTATGGCGATCTGAGCACCGGCAGCGTGCAGGCGGCGGCAGATCGCCGCGCCGACGCGCTTTGCCCCACCCGTCACCAGTACTACTTTACCTTGCATCGCTTGCTCCATTAAACTCGCACACTCAGTGAATTATTCCATTTGCATTTCAAAGTTAAAACAACCCGCCCGTAGGTCGGGCTGTGCCCGACAACCCTTCGACAAGGCTCTCCTGGGCATAGCCGAAGGACCCAGGACAGGCTTGATCCGGCGGGCATAGCCCGCCCTGCAAAAATGCACGTTTGATCTAAAGATGGAATTATACCCGACCATGCCTAGCCACCCCACCGCCACTTTACCCGCACCCAGTCCGGAAGCCGCGCAGCACAGCGCGCGCCTGACCGAATCCATCCGGCGCGACATCGCCGCACAAGGCGGCTGGATCCCTTTCGCACGTTTCATGGAGCTGGCACTGTATACGCCAGGGCTGGGCTATTACACGGCAGGCGCGCACAAGTTCGGCGCAGCCGGCGACTTCATCACCGCGCCGGAGCTATCGCCGTTGTTCGGGCGCACCGTTGCGCGGCAGGTGGCGGAGATCATGGCGCACAGCGCGCCGCATATTCTGGAGCTGGGGGCAGGCAGCGGCAGGCTGGCGGCAGACATGCTTGCCGAACTGGAGAAGCTGGGCAGCTTGCCGGACAGCTATGCCATCCTTGAGGTCAGTGCCGATCTGCGCGCGCGCCAGCAAACACTCTTGCGCGAACGCCTGCCGCACCTGCTGGATCGAGTGCACTGGCTGGATGCGCTGCCGGAGAGATTCAGCGGCGCGATCGTCGCCAACGAGGTGCTCGACGCATTGCCCGTGCATCTGGTGCATTGGCGCGACAGTGAGCTCACCGAGCGCGGCGTTGCCGCAAACGGGCACGGCTTCATCTGGCAGGAGCGCGTCATCGGCGATGCGGCCCTGTTGCATGCCGCGCAACTGATCAAAGTGCCGGATGATTATGTCAGCGAGATCTGCCTTGCGGCACGCGGTCTGGTCAACAGCCTTGCGCAACTGCTGGGGAAGGGCGCGATGCTGTTCATCGACTACGGCTTCGGTGCGCGCGAGTTCTACCATCCGCAGCGCCGCAGCGGCACGCTGATGTGCCACTACCGCCACCATGCGCACGACGACCCGTTCTTCCTGCCCGGCCTGCAGGACATCACCGCGCATGTGAATTTCACCGATATCGCCGAATGCGGCATCGATGCGGGCCTGGAGCTGATGGGTTATACCTCGCAGGCGTTCTTCCTGATCAACTGCGGTATTGCCGAACTGCTGAAAGACACCCCGCCCGAAAACCTGCGCGCCTACTTGCCGCTTTCGGCACAGTTGCAGAAACTGACCAGCCCGGCGGAGATGGGCGAACTGTTCAAGGTGATCGCGCTGGGAAAAAAGCCTGTCCTGAGCCCAGTCGAAGGGCCTGTCCTGAGCCCGGTCGAAGGGCATGCGTGGTCGTTATCCGGATTCGCCAGTGGCGATTTGACGCGTATGCTGTGAGTTGGTTAGGTTACAGAAATATCAATGATATTTCAGGTGCTGCCACAAATTAACGGAGTACCAGGCATCCTAGTAAAAGAAACGCAGACCCACTCTGGTCGTCATATCAGCTTTTAAATCAAAGCCGGCATACATCTGAATTCCCTCGGTAAAATTATATCCAAAACGCGCGCCAAGGAATGTATCCGAGCTTGCAAGTATGCCGTTCGAAGTGCGCGCATGAACCACCATCAGGGTGCCTTCAAGCCCTGACCTGAACAGCGCGCGCACACCCGCACCGATATCGTAACCATTTGCGCTTGTACTATTCCCGCCCAGCCTGGACGAACCCAGAACCAGATTGCCCTGAACGATAGCGTCGACATTATCTTTTAGCGGAGTGTGGTATCCAGCACCTGCCGCTAATGAGGTCACTTTTCTGGCACCGGAGGACGTGTATGTGGATTGACTGCCGATCCCGAAAGCAGCTTTGAGGTACGCCTGCTCGGAAATACTTTCCGAATAGCCAATAGCCAATTCCGTCAAAGATGGGTCACCATTGCCATAACTCGTCGTTGCATAGCCCGCATCAACCGCATTGTAGTTAAGTCCGGCCGAAGCCAATGCAGGCATTAACATGCCCGATAGTGCCGTCACGATGAGGATTGTCTTCATTGCCTGCCCGCAATACAATTTTTGTAATTAAAATATCTTCCGCGGTGCCGCTTTCGTGCTGCGAAATGATCGTTTGGTAAACTCAGCACCTTGCAATACCTGTGGCGGGCAACAAGCGCCCGCATAAAGACATTGTCATCGCATCCGGCATAGACCCGCCATAAGCGCCCGCCCTGGCCGCAAGTGTATCAATAAGTCCCCGCATTGTGCAGACGAAGTGCATTGCGGCTGCCTCAATCGCGCTGTTGTTCAAGCCAGGCCTGTATCGCCGCTATGCGTGCCCGTTCCACGCCGGCAGCGATGCGGTCGCTGTCGGTATATTGTTTTGCGATCTCGCCCGCGTTCACCGCGCGCGCAACGGATAGCAGCTGCAACAAATAATCCGCCTGGGGATAGCTATCGTTTTCGTGGCCGGTGCGGCCGCGCGCATCCGAAGCGCAAGCCTGCAGCAAATGCGTGAAACGCTCCGGCCGGCGCCAGGCATCCGCGGACTGGAACAATCTGATGACGGTTTCGGGGCGCAATTCCCTGGCGCGATGGATATCACCGTGGAAGCGCGCGGCCAGCAAGGCCAGGTCGCGGCACTCGCTGGATGCGCGCAAGCGCTGCGAGAGCCCCTTCACCAGTTCCACGCTGCGCAATTCGTGCCCGATGTGGCGCGGCAATATATCTTCCGGTGTGGTGGCCTTGCCCAGGTCATGCGTCAGTGCTGCGTAGCGCACTTCCAGCGGGTAATCGTGATGCGCGGCATCATCCACCACCAGCATGGTGTGGATGCCGCAATCGATCTCGGGGTGATGTTTTTCCGGCTGGGGAACGCCGAACAGCGCATCCACTTCGGGGATGATCTTCGCCAGCGCGCCGCAACTGCGCAGCATCTCGAAAAAGCGCGAGGGCTTCTTCTCCATCAGGCCGCGCGCCAGTTCCTGCCAGACGCGCTCCGCCACCAGCGCGTCCACTTCGCCGTTGTTCACCATGTCGCGCATCAGCACCAGCGTCTCCGGGGCGATGGCGAAGCCGAAGCGCGCCGCAAAACGCGCCGCGCGCAGGATGCGCACCGGGTCTTCGCTGAATGCTGCGCTGACATGGCGCAGGATGCCTGCGCGCAGATCGGCCACGCCGTTGTGCGGATCGATCAGTTTGCCGTCGCTGTCCTGCGCGATGGCGTTGATGGTGAAATCGCGGCGCAGCAGATCCTGTTCCAGCGTGACATCCGGCGCGGCATACACGGCGAAACCCTGGTAGCCGCGCGCGGTCTTGCGCTCGGTGCGCGCCAGCGCGTATTCCTCGTGGGTTTGCGGATGCAGGAACACCGGGAAGTCCTTGCCGACCGGCTGAAATCCCTGCGCTACCATATCCTCCGGCGTGCTGCCCACCACCACCCAGTCGTGATCCTGGACGGTCAGCCCGAGCAGGCGGTCACGCACCGCGCCGCCCACGCAATAGATCCTGGCATCACTTTTCATATGGGGTCACAGGCAGGTTATCCGCAGGCTGGATGTTTGCAGTCCTGGCTGCGATGATGCCCAGGCGCTGCTTGAGCGAACGCGGCGGGTCGCCGAATTGATTGGCGTAATACACAGTGTTGCTCATCACCTTTTCCACATAGTCGCGCGTTTCCTCATACGGGATGGTTTCGGCATAAATCGCGCCTTCGAGGGGTTGGTCGCCGCGCCACTGAAGCGCCCGGAGCGGTCCGGCATTGTAAGCCGCCGAAGCCAGAACCGGGTTGTTTTCAGACTGGGAAAGCACCGATTTCATGTAATAGGTGCCGATGCGCAAGTTGGTGTCGAGTTGGTGGATCAGCGCATTGCGATAGCTCTTCAATCCCAGTTTTTTCGCCACCCAGCGCGCCGTGCTGGGCATGACCTGCATCAGCCCTGATGCGCCCACTTCGGACTTTGCGCCGGTGGCAAAACGGCTCTCCTGGCGCATCAGGCCGTACACCCAGGCCTCGTCCAGGCCATGCTCGCGAAGATGCTCCTGCAATTCGGTGCGATACGGCGCGAGATAGCGCAAGCTGAAATCATGAACGCTGACAGTTTTGTCCGCCGCGCCGATGGCGCGGTCGTACATTTCATTGCGCCTGGCGATCTCAGCCGCGGTGAGCAGTTCGCGATCGTTAAAGTTGCGCAGCACCCAGCGCCATTCCTCCAGCGCTTCGCTGCGCATACCCATGCGATACAGCGCCAGCGTGCGCTGAACACCGGGTATTGCCGACATTTTCGCGATCGCCCGCGGGTCGGGCTTGTATGCCGGTATATCCTCGCTCAATACCGGTGAGTCCGCCAACTCGGCACTGGCCAACTGGCCATAAAAATGAAAATCGCCGCTCAATGGCGCAAATATCTCCCTTGCCTCGACGGTCTTGCCCAATGCCTGCAACGCGCGCGCTTTCCAGTATTGCCAGGCGGCATCATGCTGTTGTTGCCCGTTCATTGCATCCACGCTTGCCAGCACCTCGGGCCAATCCTGCGCGCGCAATGCCGCGCGCACCCGCCATGCCGATTGCTTGTCGTCCAGCGGCGTGTCCGCCGCCGCCTTGTACCATTGCAGCGCGCGCGTATCCAGGTTGCGCGCCGCCTGGTAAGCCAGCCGGCCGTAAAAATAATGCCGCTCGTACCCCGGGAAATATCCGGCGATCCTTGCCCAGTGCGCAGCGGCCAGATCGGTGGATTGTTTTGCCAAACGTTCCAGTGCAAACAGCGCGGCGGTGCGCTGTCCCTTGCCGGTCAATTTCGAATACCAGCCCATGGGCGGAACGTTATAGTCGTCACCCAGATCCACACAGGGAGGCTGGCACCCTGTGCCGGATCCGCTTGCGGGAGGGGTCCCCGATGATGGGGCCGGCACTGTGTCCGCGGTTGCCGGTGGCTGCCTGCCGGGTTTGCCTAAGCCCAGCCTCGACAGAAGATTGCCCCAGCCCGGCCATCCCGCGGACGGGGAGGGGTTGGCCGCAGCGGGAGCAGACCGGGGGATTTCCATGGAGGGTGGCAGTGCGATGCCCGGGACTTGCGCTTCGGCCGGGGTATCGATGCGCGTATTTGAACTTGTCGCATCCGGGTCGCCTGAAGGGATGGGGTCAGGCATCAGCTTCTTCAGATAACGGTCCGGATCGGCGGCGGCGCTTTTCAGCATCGCAGACAGGCCCGCGTATTGGTCATCCAGTTGTTCGGCCAGCTTGACGGCAAGCGAGACATTGTTCGCTTCCAAAGCGAGGCGCAGCCGCTGGCCGACATCCCGTTTGCTGATGATGCCGGCGGACTGTGCCGCTTCAAACAGCACGCCGCAGCTTTCCGGTTGCCCCTTGCCTATGAACCACAATTTGCGCGCCTCGCGCAGCGCAGGCGATTCCTCGTTGCGACGGCGCGATTGCAGGGCATAACAGGCCAGCTCGGTATCCCCGTTGATCAAGCGCGGATATTCCGCATCGAACAGATCCCACCGTTGTTGTTTGCCCAGGAGCTTGAGCCACTCCGCGCGCAACTGGTCGATCACCGCCGTGTCTTCAGGGCGGGCAAGGAAGTTCTTCACCGCTGCTTCGACAGAGCCTGTCCTGAGCGGGGTCGAAGGGCTCGGGACAGGTTTCCGGTCGGCGTTTTGCAGGCCCAGTCGCAATTGGTAATAGCTGACGTAGACTTCCAGCGGCGACTTTTTCAGCCGCTGTGCATAACGTTCCAGCTTGACTGCGTCACCGGCGAGAAAGGCATCGTGTGCAGCAAGAAAATCCGCATCCTGATCCGCCAGCACGGGCGGGGTGACCAGCAACAAAAGGTAAAGTATGAAGCGCATTGCAAACCATCAATAAACCATACCCGCGGAGCATAGCACATCGCAAAGTCCGCCCGCCCTGAGGCCGGCTCAAATGCCGTGATTATGACTGGCCGGCTTGTTTTTCCGGCCCGGTATCGTCCGCCTCCGAAACCTGCTGCAACAGGTCGACAGTGTCGGCTTCGAACAGGGATTTCAATTGCTCCGTTGCCAGCCGGGCATTCTGGATGAGCTGCGCCTCGTCGTGATGAACCGCATGTTGTTGTTCTATCAGTTCCTCGTCATGCTCCCTGAACAGTGTGACGGCACGCTCGGCTGCGGCAGCAGTGAAACCAAGCTTGAGCAGCGCCTGCTGCGCGACTGCTATGCTGGTCAGAAAAGTCTCGCGGTAGATCATCTCGATACCCAAGTCGCGCAACTGAAAATAATGGGTCCTGTTGCGCGCACGGGCCAGTATGGGAAGGTCTGGAAAATGCTGGCGGACCAGCGCGGCGGTCTTCAGCGAGGCTTCCACGTCATCGATGGCGAGCACAAAAAGGCCGGCTTCGCCGGTTTTGGCCGACAGCAGCAGATCGAGGCGGGTGGCGTCGCCAAAATAGATCTTGCTGCCGAAGCGGCGCACGAAATCCACTTGCTGGTAGTTCACCTCCAGTGCGGTGAACGGTATCCCGCACATCCTCAACACCCGCGAAACGATCTGGCCGACGCGGCCGAATCCGGCGATGATGACCGGGTTCCCCGGGCCGTCTATCACGTCATACTCGGGGGCGCTGGCGCGATCCAGCCAGCGCGTGATCAGGCGGTCGTGCGCTGCCATAACCAGGGGAGCGAGCAACAGCGAAACGGTCACCGCCATGATCAGCAGCTGCGCTGTCTCAAGGTCGAACACCCCCAGGCCGGTTGCCGCCGCGAACAGCACGAAGGCAAACTCTCCGCCTTGCGCCAGCGCCACGGAGAGCCGCTGGGCGGTGTCGTTTGATGAGCCGGTGGCGCGCGAGATGGCATACATGACCGCAAACTTTATCAGCATCATCGCCACTGCCAGCCCGAACAGGGTGAGCGGCTCGTTCCACACCAGCGTCAGGTTGGCGCTCATGCCGACTGCGATGAAGAACAGCCCGAGCAGCAGCCCTTTGAACGGCTCGATGTCCGCTTCCAGCTCGTGCCGGAATTCGGAATCAGCCAGCAACACGCCGGCCAGGAAAGCCCCCAGCGACATGGACAACCCTATCCTTTCCATGACCAGCGCCGTGCCTATCACCAGCAGCAACGCGGCCGCGGTGAACACTTCCCTGCTGCGGTTGCGGGCGATGAATTTGAGCGCGGGCCGGACGAGCAGCCTGCTGCCGGCGATGAACACGGCGATCACGGCGATCCCCTTGGCCGCGCCCAGCCATTGGCCCGCGCCCTGTCCGGGCGTGGCGGACAGCAACGGCAAGAGCGCCAGCAACGGGATGACGGCGAGATCCTGGAACAACAGTATCGCAAACGACTCGCGCCCATAGCGGGTCAGGAGTTGCCCGCGTTCGGCCAGCGAGGACATGACCAATGCGGTGGATGACATGGCACAACCGAAGCCGATGATCAGCGCCGCCTGCCAGGAGAATCCCGTCGCGTAGGCAAGCGATCCGATCACCAGTCCCGTCGCCGTCACCTGGGCGCCGCCCAGCCCGAACACCGAATTGCGCAGCGTCCATAACCGCCGCGGTTCCAGTTCAAGACCGATGAGGAACAGCAGCAGCACGACGCCGAATTCGGAAAACTTCAGGGTGGACTCGACGTCGCCTATGACACCCAGGCCCCACGGCCCGATGATCATGCCCGCCGCCAGATAGCCGAGCACGGCGCCGAGTTTCAGGCGCTGGAAGATCGGCACGACGAGCACGGCGGTGAGCAGGAAAATCGCGACTTGTTCGAGTAGCTGCATGTCGTTCACCAAAGATTTTGACTGGCGGATACGGGAAGGGATGCCGATCGATTAACCTGATCGCTCAATCGCCAGGCGTCTTCACGGATTGATAACGATCCATGAAGATTTTCGGGTTTGCGGCCCCGTCAGCCGGGCCCATCCTGCAATTACACCCAATCCTTCACTACCAGGAACTCTTCATGCAGTTTCGCTTCGGCCGAGCCTTTTTCGGGATGCCAGTCGTAGCGCCATTTCACCAGCGGCGGCATGGATAACAGGATGGACTCGGTGCGGCCGCTGGTCTGCAGGCCGAAGATGGTGCCGCGGTCGATCAGCAGGTTGAACTCGACATAGCGGCCGCGCCGGTAGAGCTGGAAATCGCGTTCGCGCTCGCCGTAGGGTGTGTCCTTGCGGCGTTCCAGGATAGGCACGTAGGCGGACAGGAAGTGGTCGCCGACATTCTGCTGGACCGCAAAAGCGCTGTCGAAATCCGGCACGCTCAGGTCGTCGAAGAAGATTCCGCCCACGCCGCGCGGCTCGTTGCGATGCCCGATGTAAAAATACTCGTCGCACCATTTTTTATATTTTGGATGCAGGTCCGCACCGAATGGAGCGAGCGAATTCTTGCAGGCCTGATGGAAATGCACCGCATCTTCCGCGAAGCCGTAATAAGGTGTCAGGTCCATGCCGCCGCCAAACCAGAATACCGGGGCAGTTCCGTCCTTCATCGCCACGAACATGCGCACGTTCATATGCACCGTGGGTGCATAAGGGTTGCGCGGATGGAACACCAGCGACACCCCCATCGCTTCCCAGCGCCGGCCGGCCAGTTCGGGACGTTGCGCGGTGGCGGATGGCGGCAGGCTTGAACCCGTCACGTGCGAAAACGCCACGCCGCCGCGTTCCAGCACGTTGCCTTCCTCGAGGATGCAGCTTATGCCGGAGCCTGTCCTGAGCTCAGTCGAAGGGCCGCCCTCCGGCCTGTCCCAGTTGTCGCGGCGGAATTTTTTGCCGTCCACCTGTTCCAGGCGTTCGACGATGAGTTCCTGCAGCTCGACCAGGTATTCCCTTACAGCAGCGGAATCGAAACCACTCATGCTTTCCCCATATGGAGTGCAGCGACGTGTCGCTGCATCCTTAATCTTAAAAGCGCGGTCGAGACCGCGCACTCCAAATTAAAAGCGCAGTCGAGACCGCGCACGCCGAATCACCGTATGATTTTACCATCAGCCCACCTGCTTATGGTCGAAGGATTCTTGCGCTTGCCCACGCGCCCGGTCATCACCCACACCTTGCGCCCGAACAGGCGCCGGCATTGCGCATAAGTCCTGGCGGGACGCTGACCGCTGCGATTCGCGCTGGTGGAGACCAGCGCGCTGTCCACGCCCCGGCACAGTTGCACCGATTGTTTGTGCGCAGTCAACCGCACTGCCAGCGTGTCATGGCTGCCGCGCAACCAGCGCGGCGCGGAATGCAGGGCCGGCATCAGATAAGTGATCGCCTGCGCGCCCGCTGTTTTGAGTTGCTGCTGCTGGGCTGGCGTGATCGGTTGCAGGTAGCGCGCCACTTGCCGGTAATTCGCCGCGATCAGGATCAAGCCTTTGTGCTGCGGGCGCTGCTTGAGTCTGAGCAGGCGTTGCACCGCGACGCGGTTGCCGGGGTCACAACCCAGCCCGTAGCAGGATTCGGTGGGATAGGCGATCAACCCGCCGCGTCTGAGGTGCGCGGCGATGCGGCGATACGATGCGCTGTGCCGGAACAATTACTTCCTGCCGGCACCGATCGCGCGATACCCGATGTCGCGGCGCATCTGGCAACCGTCGAAGCGGATCCCCTCGGCGATCTCATAGGCGCGTTTCTGCGCCATCTTTACCATGGTGCCCAGTGCGGTGACGCACAGTACCCGCCCGCCGCTGGTGACCACTTGCCCGTCCTGCATCGTGGTTCCGGCATGGAACACGTGCGCGTCTTCAAGTTTTTTCGGCAACCCGGTGATGACATCGCCCTTGCGCGGCGTGCCGGGATAATTGGCAGCCGCCAGCACCACGCCGAGCGCGGTGCGCCTGTCCCATTCCGCCTCCACCTGGTCCAGCGTGCCGTTGATGGCGTGCTCGACGATCTCCGCGAAATTGCTCTTCAGGCGCAGCATGATGGGCTGGGTTTCGGGATCGCCCATGCGGCAGTTGAATTCCAGCACCTTGATCCCGTTCTGTGCGTCTATCATCAGTCCGGCATACAGGAAGCCGGTGTAAACGATACCTTCCTTTGCCATGCCGCGCACCACCGGCTGGATCACCTCGCGCAGCACGCGCGCATGTATCTCGGGTGTGACCACCGGCGCGGGCGAATACGCGCCCATGCCGCCGGTGTTGGGGCCGAGGTCGCCATCCAGCAGGCGCTTGTGGTCCTGGCTGGTGGCCATCGCCAGCACATTCTTGCCGTCCACCATCACGATGAAGCTGGCTTCCTCGCCGGCAAGGAATTCCTCGACCACCACGCGCGCGCCGGCATCCCCCAATTTATTATCCGAAAGCATCATGTCGATCGCGGCGAACGCTTCATCCTTGCTCATCGCCACGACGACGCCCTTGCCTGCCGCCAGCCCGTCGGCCTTGATGACGATGGGTGCGCCGTGCTTCTCGACATAGGCGCGTGCCGCCTTGACGTCGCTGAAGGTCTCGAAGAATGCGGTGGGGATGTTGTGGCGCACCATGAAACGCTTGGCGAAATCCTTGGAAGATTCGAGTTGCGCCGCCGCCCGGGTCGGGCCGAAGATTTTCAGTCCGGCGGCGCGGAATGCATCCACGATACCCTCTGCCAGCGGTGTTTCCGGGCCGACCACGGTCATGTGGATATCTTCGCGCTGCGCGAATGCGATCAGCTCGGGGATGGCGGTGACGGCGATATTCGCCACGCCTTCTTCCAGCGCCGTGCCCGCATTGCCCGGTGCGACATACACTTTTTGTACCTTGGGTCCCTGTGCCAGACGCCAGGCCATCGCGTGCTCGCGTCCTCCGGAACC
>Ga0172379_10007880_pt1 | contig 13659 bp, 10 predicted proteins | sample GrowelOW334metaG_FD_119756 | JGI IMG/M metagenome (GOLD analysis project Ga0172379, IMG submission 119756) | Groundwater microbial communities from an aquifer near a municipal landfill in Southern Ontario, Canada - Groundwater well OW334 metaG | ecosystem: Environmental > Aquatic > Deep... | reverse complement strand
TTTTAGGACAGCATCTTTTCAATTTTAGGGGGTACTTTTTAAGATTAACGATTTTTAAGTCAACTTTCAGGGAAGAAAATACTCCAAGCTATGAAATTTTTAAATTGTTAGGACAGTTGTGATAATAAATCAATCTCATTACAAGTTCAAAGCTTAATTTTGTTGCGCAAAATGAGCATGGCAGCGCCGGTGTTCGGCAATGAAAGATAGTAGGGCAGCTCGGACATTTTGCGTCCCGCCTGCAATGAATTTGCATTTTTTTTGGTAATTTTCTTCAATCAGTCCGCATCCGGATTCCTGATAATATTTATTTGAGGCAGTTGAATCTTTACGCCGGAAAAAATATCATTCCAAAAATATGCTGCAAGGTTGAGATGGAGGACATTTGGCGTTATCTTATGAAGTTGAAGTTAATACGCTTATGACAACGGGCGACTTTAATACTTAATATTGAGTTTTAAATTTTTATAAATGGCATAAATTTGGAGAGAGCATGATCGTGCAAAATATTCGCCGGGATTTTAACGGAGTATCTCTGGAAATTAAAACAGACGGAACGTTTTCGATAATGCTGCCGGGGTTTTCGCTGGCGGATTGCGTTCCGGCAGTCAAAGCCGGCGATGTTGTTCCGGCCGGCTTCAACTGGAGTGTATGTAAAGAATCCGAAGGCAGTATTTGTCTTGCCGGGGAGAACGAACTTGGACAATGGCTGCTGGAATTTGCCGCCGCCAGAAATCTGAGCGGCATCAACGGCATATCCGTCAAAATGTCCGGTGAGCTGCATCAGGCGCTGCCCGATCTGGAAGTGGCAGTTTTGAAACTTGCCAGTCTCAATGCGGACCATGTTCTGACCCAGGGGATCGCGATGGGCGGGTGTTCATCAATAAAACTTCCCGCAAGCACCAGTTTTTCCAGCCATTACCAGACCATGATTTCCGCCGGAGATCACATTTTGCAGATTGGTTATCCGCTGATGCAGCAGCAGCCGGGAAAAGTTCACGGAAAGATTCATGCCCATGAATTGCAGGATCTCCAGGTATCGTATCGAATCAGCCATTTCGGCCTTAAAAAGATTGAACTTGACCCGGTGACGCTTTTTGCCGCGAAAGACGGTTTTCAATTGATGCACGACTGGGCGGACGCCAATATTGAAGTTAAAAAAGATTTTACGGATATGACGGCTCCGGGCTGGAACTCCTGGGACTATTACCGCTGGACCATTACCGAAGAGGAAGTGTTGAAGAATGCCGAGTTTATTGCCCGCGACCCGGTTCTGTCAAAGCATGTCAAGCGGATAATTGTTGACGACGGCTGGCAGTATTGTTACGGAGAATGGGAAGCTAATCACCTGTTCCCGAACGGCATGGAATATCTGGCAAAGGAAATCAAAAAAATGGGATTCGTGCCGGGGCTGTGGTTTGCGCCTACCATCGTCGAACCGCATGCCCGCATCGCCCAGATGGATTATGACATGCTGGCGATGGGCGAATCCGGTAAACCGTGCCTCTCTTTTCAGTGCATGAAACGGCACGGCTTTGTGCTGGACCCCACTGTGCCGAAAGTCAGAAAACATCTTTTCGACATGTTCAAGCGCTATGCCGACATGGGCTACGGCTATTTTAAGCTTGACTTCCTGGGCAGCACCCTCGGCGCGCGTAAATTTGCCGATGCTTCAGTTCCGCGCAGTCAGATCGTCAGAAAAATAGTCGAACCGGTTTATGAGGCGGTCAACGGCAAAGCCAGGATTCTCGGGTGCAATTATAATTTTGAGGCAGGGAATAAATTTGTAGACGCTGTCCGGATCGGCTCGGATATTCACGCCACCTGGAAAGGCATCTGCCACAACGTCACTTCGGTGGCGGCCAGGTTCTGGAGCAATAAACGGCTGTGGATCAATGACCCGGATTTTGCGCTGTGCCGCGGTCTGGATACCGCCAATGATCCGGACATGACCAGATTATTGTGCTGCCTGGTGTATATTACGCCGGAGATGACCGATTCCAAATTCTGCGAGGCGCCGCTGGTGGATGAAGTGTCCCGCCCGCAGGCGGAACTGCTGCTCAGCATCGTGCTTGCCGCGGCCGGCGCGGTCAACCTGTCGGATAATATGCCGCGGCTTAATGAACGCGGACTGGAGCTGGCCAGGCGCGTGGTCGGCGCGGACTCCGGCGATGCCGCCATTCCGGTTGATCTGTTCCGCAGCGATAAACCTTCTTACTGGTTCCAGAAAGTCAAAAACTATCACCGTGTCCTGCTGATTAACTGGACCGATGAACCAGGCACATATTCTTTTGATTTGAAAACACACGGAGTAAAGGCCGGCTCGGCGGTGAACTTCTGGAATGACCAGATTGTGCCGGTAAATGACGGCGTTATTAACGTTGAACTGAAACCCCGGAGTTGCCTGCTGGCGGTTGTTAAATAATACAGTACTGCTAATCGGCGATGTCGCCGAAAAGCGAGGCTTTGGTAGCGCGGTGTATTTTGATTTTGACGATGTCGCCGACCTGCATGGACGGTTCAGGCGTGAATATCACCATCTTGGCATTTGACGCCCGCCCCGACCAGCGTCTGGGATTGCGCTTGCTCGGCCCTTCGATCAATACTTCCTGCGTCGAACCGATCAGTTCCAGGTTTTGTCTTTCGCTTCTCGCCGCCAGGTCGTTCAGCAGTATTTCATTGCGTTTTTCTTTTATTTCCAGCGGCACCTGATCGGCCATTGTCGCCGCCGGAGTCCCTTCGCGCGGGGAGTATTTGAAGATGAACGCGTTGTCATAATCCACTGTGTTCATCAAATCCCGGGTGGCGTTGAAATCTTCTTCGGTTTCGTCCGGAAAGCCGACAATCACGTCGGTGGAAAAGGTGATATCCGGAATCCGGCTTTTCAGTTTGTTCACTATCGTCAGATACTGTTCCGCGGTATAATGGCGGTTCATTTTCTTCAGGATGCGGTTCGAGCCGGATTGCAGCGGCAGATGCAGATTATGGCATACTTTCGGCAGCGTGGAGATCGCATCAATCAGTTTGTCATTGAAATAAGAAGGGTAGGGGGAGGTGAAGCGGATTCTTTTCAAACCTTCGATTTTATTCAATTCATGCAGCAGATCGGCGAACGGCGAAACCCCTTCCGGCGGCGGACTGGTATTGCCGTTGAGGCCGAATGCCGCAACATTCTGGCCGAGCAGCATGATTTCCCGGACTCCGGATTCAACCAGTTTCTCAACTTCCTGAACAACGTCCGGAATGTCGCGGCTGATTTCCCGTCCGCGCACATACGGCACGATGCAGTATGAACAGTAGCGGTTGCAGCCGCGGGTGATGGCAACATAGGCGAACAGGGGATTTTCCCTGCCGTGGAAATGAGTGGCCATGCCGGTGAGGACTTCGGGGCTTTCCTCCAGCAGCGCCGCCTGATGGCGTTCCGAGATCACTGATTCAAGGATGTCCGGCAGCTTGTGCAATTGTCCGGTGCCGATCAGGAAATCAACGTGCGGCAGTTTTTTGAGCAGCTCTTCTCCGAGGTTCTGCGCCATGCAGCCCATGACGCCGATAATCAGTCCGGGCTTGAGCTTCTTCAGTTTTTTCATGATGCCGATTTTGCCGATGGCTTTGCGTTCGGCCAGTTCGCGGACGCTGCATGTGTTGAAAATCAGGACGTCGGCTTCTTCTTCGGTATTGACTATGGCATGGCCCTTTTCCGTCAGCATCCCGGCGCAGGCTTCGGAGTCGCGCTCGTTCATCTGGCAGCCGTAGGTCTTGATGTAAATCTTCATTGAAGTTTTCCGGGAGTGATGGGCTCAGGCAACTACTGCCAGATTATTGCGGTGAATGATTTCATCGTCAGCGTCGCGTTTAAGAATATTCTTTATCTCGCTGCTTTGAACGCCCATGAGCAGCGCGCACTCTTCACTGCTGAAATTGGACAGGCCGCGTCCGATAACTTTGCCGTCCGGACCGGATATTTCCAGCGTGTCGCCGCGTTTGAATTTACCAGTGATGCCGGTGATGCCGGATGGCAGCAGGCTGCGGCCTTTGCATTTGACCGCTTCCGCCGCGCCCGCATCCACGGTGATTTTGCCGTGACAGCGCGAAAAATATTTGATCCAGCGTTTTTTTGAATCCATCCGCGCTTTCATGGCAGGCACAAACAGGGTGCCGATATCTTTGGCATTAAGGATGTCTTCCAGTGTGGAGTCCTGTCTGCCGTCGGCTATCCACAGATAGTCTCCGGCGGTATTGACCATCTCCGCCGCCCGCAGTTTGGAAATCATGCCGCCGATTGAAAAAGTGCTGTTGTCGGTGCCGGAGGCGGAACTTTTCAGATTATCGTCAATCTTCTCCACCAGCGAAACCCGGCCCGCGAGCTTCCCGTCAACCTTTTCCCTCAAGCCTTCTTCGGTAGTCAGAATGATGGTCAGTCTGGAGCGTGTCATCGTGGCCAGCAATGCTGAAAGAATGTCATTGTCCCCGAATTTCAGTTCGTCCACCGATACCGAGTCGTTTTCGTTGATGACCGGCAGGACGTTATTGTTCCAGAGTGAGCTGATGCAGTTCAGTACATTGAGATGGCGTTCACGGTCGCGCAGATCATCCGCCGTCAGCAGCAGTTGAGCAGGCAGAAAGCCGAACTTGCGGCATTCCTGTTCATAAAGTCCCATCAGCTTGCTCTGACCGATTGCCGCCAGCGCCTGAACTTCGGAAAGTTCGGTCGGTCGTTTTTTCAAGCCGAGCTGCTGCATGCCCAGGCCGACTGCGCCGGAGGTTACCAGCAGCACTTTTTTGCCTTTTTTGCGCATACTGTTGATGCCGGCTATGAATACCGCGATCCGCTGGGTGTCCGTAAGCAGCCGGGTGCCGACTTTCACAATGATATTTTCGCAGTCCCGGATGATCTCTTCCCGCGCCGTAATTTGTTTATTTTTCATCTTAATTGTCTTGTCTGTAATATATAAATTGTTTTTCTGATCCGTAAACCCGTATAATATATCCATTTGCCGGCGCTTGGCAACCGTGTTTGCTCATGATTTACTGTTTTTCCAGTGAATGAAGGCATTCAAACTGCTTGCATATCATCTCAATACAATTATATTGAGGCCTGTCAAAAATAAATGATAAATGTGAGGCTGTGGAAATAATCACGAAATGCAATATATCGGAGTTGACACTATGTACAGAAAAGAGATTAAAGTTGTAGATTGTACCATTCGGGACGGCGGACTGATCAATAAATGGCAGTTCTCACATGAAATGGTCCGCAAAGTGTTTCTGGCGTTGAGCGCCGCCGGAGTGGACTATATGGAAGTCGGCTACCGCGCTTCCCAGAAACTGTTTCCGCCCGGAGAATTCGGCCCCTGGCGCTTTTCCACGGATGAAGATGTCAGAAAAATTGTCCAGGATACGCAGACCCAGATGAAGCTTGGCGTCATGGTCGATATCGGCCGGGTTGAAGAAGATGACATCAAGCCTTGCGAAGAGAGTCCGCTGGACTTCATCCGGGTGGCGACTTATGTCAAAGATATTGACAAAGCGATCGATCTGGCCAATCACTGCAATCAAAAAGGATATGAAACCTTCATCAATATCATGGCTATTTCCACCGCGACTAATTTTGAACTGGAAGAAGGCTTGCGGCAGATTCAAGCCGAGGCCCCGGTCACCGCAGTGAATATAGTTGACAGTTTCGGCTCTTTATACTCGGAAGAAGTGCACTACCTGGTAAAGACTTTCAAAGACAATCTGCCCACCCGGGAAGTCGGTATTCATGCCCATAACAATCAGCAACTGGCGTTCGCCAATACGATTGAAGCCATTCGCAAGGGGGCCAATTATCTTGACGCCACCGTATACGGCATCGGCCGCGGCCCCGGCAATTGCCCGATGGAACTGCTGCTCAGTTTCCTGAAGAATCCGAAATTCTCGCTGGAGCCGGTTTTGCAGGTGATCGAAGACGTCTTTCTGCCCCTCCGTGAAAAAATCGAATGGGGATATATCATTCCTTATATGATTACCGGAATTCTGAACGAACATCCGCGCATTGCCATTGCCTTGCGGCAGGACCCGGAAAAACGGGACAAATATGCCGAGTTCTACCGCACCATGACCACTCCGGAATGCTACGAAGCAAAAGTCGAGTAAAAGTATAGATAACGACCAATCAAAAATTCGGTAAATAGAAATGTTTACCGGATTTTTTTTCGCGTCAAACCGGGGAATTTAAAGAATTTGAATCAATCCAGCCATAAGAATCGTTATTGGGTCTGAACCAGTACCACCAGTCTTCCGGCGGCATATTTCCCGGCGTTTTGCAGATAGGTCCAGTCCTGCTTGCGGCCGTAAGGCGCGTTGCCGATGCCGAGGTCGGCGGCGCTGCCGGATTTCCAGTTATTGTAGGCAAATAATGTCTGTTTCTCTTTGTAATTGTGTATCTGCATGGAACCGTAATCGCCGTTACTGGTCGGAGCGTCTCCATAACCGTAAATGGCATTGGCGGAACCAGGGATATCGGCGGCGCTGTTCTGCCCGTAATTAGTTCCCCAGAACTCAATATTCCCGCCTTCGGGAAAGGTTCCGTTCTTGATGCCTGGAACATTCGACATGACCACCATATTAGATATTCTCTGTTGAAAATTGGCATTGGAGTCCAGGTCAGGAATGCCGATTTTACTAAGATCCTGAGTAAACGGGTCCATCGCCACGAAAACATAGTCAATGGCCCCGTCCGGTTTCATCAGTTCCAGAAAATATGCGATCCGGTTAATTTGACCGTTTATTTCATTGCGTCTATCGTTTGTGTAGGCGACTTTGACTCCGCCTGCCATCAGCGGCCTGATCGGATCAAGCTCCAGCACTGGTTTAAAGCCTTTGTTCTGGGGAATTTCACTCAATAATTTTTCCTGTTCCTGAAATTTGCCGGCGACAGGTTGTTTGCCGGTACGGAATGGTGAAGCCGGAAGTCCGGCCTCATTGACCAGGTTCGGTTCTGCAAGCTGATGCCAGGCGAAGCGTACTGAACATATTTTTTCGATGCCTTCGGCGGAAAGGATGACTCTGTTTTTCTCAATCACCGCGTTCGCTTTTTTGTATGCCATATCTTCGCCGCAGATTTCAAACCAGTCTGGAGTTTTACCGTTGCTGGTTTTCAGTTCAATCGCGTTTTCAAATGTAACAACGGCTTTGCTCCCGTCCAGTTTAAGGCTGCCGAAGAGCGGAGAATCGCAAATGATATTTTTCTGTCCGTAAGTTTTATTCAATGCCTGAAGCGCCAGCCTGCGGCCGACTTCCTGCTTGTTCCTGGGATGAATGTCTTTGACGTCGCCGATATCCATAGTCACTGCCATTCCGGTATTGGGAATGGACAGCGCCGCGGTTTGAGCCTCCCATATTTCCGCCAGAGCTTCTGAGTTGTTGCCATAATAATTGGGTGCGAGCTGTACAAAATAAAACGGCATTTCGTCATTCTTGAAAACACCCCGCCAGCCATTGATCAGCGCCTGCATTCTGTTGAAATAGAGCATGCCTTCCCCGCGGTTGGCTTCGCCCTGATACCAGATTGTCCCCCGCAGCGCCAGCGGAACTAATGGATGGATCATGGCATTGTAAAGGACTGTTGGCGATTCGTTATTGTCAAAAGGGAGAATCTCGGAAATACGTTCCGGTTTGGTTGATTTATCATTAGTGCTGCCGGGTGCGCCGCTGAGTATTTTCTGGTATTTTGCGATTTTATCGTTCACGATTTTCGCTATTTTCCGTAGTGACGGCACTGTCTGGTATCCGGCAGTCGGAGTCCACGGGCAGATTCTGGTGCTGTTCCATGACGCATTTATCAGCCCGACTGGAACATTCAGGTTTTTGCTGATTTCGCGTCCGAAGAAATACGCGGTCGCGGAAAACTCCCCGATGGTTTGCGGTGAACAGACTTGCCATTTGGCATTGACATTGGTCTGCGGAAGATTGCTCATGAGACGCGGAACCGAAAAAAGTCTTATCTCAGGGTGTTTGGCATCGGCCATTTCACGCTCCGGATTCAGCGCTTTTTTTACCGGCCACTGCATATTGGATTGACCTGAACACAGCCATACTTCACCGACCAGCACATTGTCAAACACCAGCGTATTGCTGTTGCCACTGACTTCCATTTTGTACGGCCCCCCCGCTGACATCGGGGCGAATTTTGCCTGCCATTTGCCGGACGCATCGGCAGTTGCCTTCAAGTTCTGTTCCATGAATCTTACGGAAACTTTTTCGCCGGGCGATGCCCAGCCCCAGACCGGAACCTCTTTTTCTCTTTGCAATACCATATTGCTGCTGAAAATATTAGGCATTGTTACATCGGCATGCGAGGTTTCCGCAGCAAATAAGCTAATAAAAACCAGGCATAAGACAGGCAAGTATTTTACTTTCATTTTTCTCTATTGATGTCCGTATATGTTATTTAGTAACGATTTATCAATAAATTAGATTATTGATAACGAGAATAATTATACCACAGCCTAATGATATTTTCAACGTCTGGATGTGCAAAATTTCTGCGATTCTATAAAAAATGGCGCGGTCTCTGTTGCGGTAGTCTTACAGTATTGACATTGCTGACGCTTCAAGTTATATTTTCCATTCCGAATATTAATTAGCTGCGTCTATGACTTTTCGGGAGGAGATGTGTGGCGGTTTGATAGAAAATGCCGCACTGGACTGCTGGTCACGGGGCTGCTGTTGATGGCTGTGCTTGCCGGGGTATTCGGCGCTGATCCACGGCTGCCGGGGCGTGACGCCGATATCCGGCGCGCAGTCGCTCAGCTTGCCGGTGACAAGGCAAACATCAGGTTCGTGTTAAATACCCATTTCCATGCTGATCATGCCGGCAACAATGCGTCATTTGCCGGAACCGGCGCAACCATTAATTGCGCACGGGAATGCTCTCCGCAGGCTTTCCACGGAACAATTCAGTGATTTTATGCAGCGCCAATCGCCACCCTGTCCCGCCGCCGCACGGCCAGTTTTAACGCTCGGAGATTCAGGTCAGATCCTGCTGAACGGCAAGCATGCGGTTTTGCAGTACATGCCGCCGCCCGCACATACTGACGGCGATGTTTTTGTGGTATTCCATGAAATTAACGTAATGCATACCGGTGATTTGTTCTTTAATGGAATTTTCCCATATATCGACTATTCGGCAGGCGGTTCGCTGGAAGGCATGATTGCCGCACAGAAAAAACTGCTGCTGCTGATTGACGACAATACCAAGATCATTCCCGGACACGGCCCGCCGGCGACAAAAAAAGACCTGGAAAAATCCATCAGGATGCTGGAACCGCATCAGGCCGCTGATAAACGCCGGAAAATCGCTTGAAGAAGTGCGGCAGGCCAGGCCGCTGGCTGATTTGAGCGCCTGGGAACACGGCTTCCTGGATGCCGATTCTTTCACGAAACTGGTATATCTCATCTATCAGCCGACACGCAGGTGAAATCAAGCTGATCCGGCATCAAAATCGTGCAGCGTAAGCATTGGGCTTGATTATCGGGAATTTTGCCAGGCTTGTTTCATCGCTCGGGCCAGCGGGGCGGAACCGTCAGGCATAATGTCGTGATGCATTGCCCAGCAGAAGACGCCGGGGTAACCGTTGGCTTGAGCCCAGGCGGTTTTTTCCGCGATGCTCTGCGGATCATCGGCCGGAATCATGGTTTTACCATCCGGCGAAGTAAACCGGGCGGCGCGCGTGGCGGGATCGTATTCCCGTTTCCAGTCCTTGACCAGCGGAACGATTTCCGCCCAGCCCAGCGCAGTCACTTTTTTGATTTTGTCGCCTTGCGGCACTTTTTCATAACGCCGGCAGTTTTCGTAGGCATAAGCATAGAACGGCAGTCCGATGCAGATTTTTTCACGGGGGATTTTCAACTCTTCAGCAAGGTATTTCAACGTTTTGGCAAATCCCACCTGGCGCTGATCATCCGCCGCGGGTTCCAGCGCGGCATGATAGCCGGCGGTTTGCGAACCCTGATCGTAGGCCATCAGATTAATGAAATCGAGTTGCGTACGCAAAGTTTCCGGATCCAGTTTGCCGGTAAACCAACTGCCGCAGGGCAGGGCGGCGAATACATACATTTTCCGTTTTTTTGCTTCTCCGATCTGATCCATTTTGCGGCGGAGTTCACAGATCAGTTTACTCCATAATTTGCCTTGTTCAGCGGTGATGGAGTTTTCCCAGTCCAGGTCTACGCCATCGTAATCGTTCTGTTCGACGAAGCCGGCGATGCCGTCGGCGAGGCGCTTGAATGTCTCCGGATTGGCGCAGATCGAAGGAAACAGCTTGTAGCTGCCGCCGCCGAGGCTGATAATCACCTTTACGCCGTTTTGATGGGCGAGCGTAACCAGACTGGTGCATGGATAACGCCCCGGAACCAGGATCGGGGAGCCGTCTTCTTTGGCTTTCAGGAATGCCTGGAAGATGAAATTATAAGTAGTGAAGTCGATTTTCTCCACCGGCAGTTTGTCCATGCCCCATTTTTCGGTGGCATAATATCCTCCCAGTATTTTTTCCGTTCCGGCTGCGGCGTTCCAGCCCAGCAGCAATACCCCTGCGGCGATGATGAGTCTTGTCATTTTCATTATCTTCCGCGTTTAATAAATCTGCACTTTGGTTCTGCTGTCGAAGCCGATCAGGAGATATCGGAAGCGGTTGTCGCTGCCATCGAATTTCTCCCAATACAGGACTTTGGAAGATTGAAAGTCATTTGTTTTGCAGGCGGCAACGTGGCCGTCGAGGAACAGTACGTTGGCGCTTTGAGCATGACTGAGAAACGGATATGCATAAATATCGGCAAGGGACTTGGAAGAAAGGGCATAAGGACACTGCTTGGTGACGCTCCAGCCATCGCTGAGCAGATACAGCCTGGAAGGACTGCGCTGTACCTTGATCGAGAGGCACGGATAGTTCGGCAGCGAGGGCGTGGCGTAACGGGCGGCATAGGTCAGCCACCACCAGCTATAGGCGCCTATCCCGTACTGTGCAGTCTGCGGGCAAACGAACGTTTTCTGGTTGGTTATATACTTTTCGTCGAATAGTTTGCGACTATATATTTTCAGCGCGGAATCGTCTGAAAGCCATAGGAATCCGTTGTAATCATTGGCGTATTGTGCAAATCCCAGACCAACTTGTTTCTGATTGCTCATGCAATTGATTGCTTTGGCTTTGTCCCTGGCTTTATTCAATGCCGGAAGCAGCATTGATGCTAAAATCGCGATGATCGCGATCACGACCAGGAGTTCGATGAGTGTGAAATTTTTCTTGATTGAAACCATGATACCTCTCCTTTTTTTAGGTTGAAAGTCTTTCTACTATAGCTGGTTCAACAATGATGTTGCGCCAGGGTTGTTTGGGATTGATGGTCCGGCTGATCAGGCATTCGGCGGCCTGAATGGCGATTTGCTGTCCATTGACGCATACCGAACTCATCGGGATGCGGTAACTGGTGGCCCATTGGGTATTGTAATAACCCAGAATGGCGATGTCATCCGGGATGCCGAGCCCCATCGCGGCGGCAATTCTGTAGAACGGTCTGGCCATGTAATCGCCGAACGCAAAAATGGCGTCCGGGCGGTATTGCCGAAGCCGCTCTTCCAGAAGTTCATAATGTCCGTTTTCGAAAAGTTCCTCCTGGTAATCAATAATCATTTCCGGGGTTAATTCAATCCGATGCCTGTCCAGCGCTTTCCTGGCACCTTCCAGTGCGAGTACGGCATCGTAATAAAGCCGCGGCGGCGGAGGCATTACGAATAATATTTTCCGGCGACCGCGGTTAAGCAGATATTCAGTTCCGAGGTCGCCGCCGCCGGCGTAGTCGGTAAGGACGTTGTCAGCTTCGATATCCGGAGCATGGTTGCGGAACATGAATACCAGACTGCTGATGCGCCGCCGGTATTCGCGCAGCATTTCAAACGGGAAGTTGCGGTACCCGTCGATAATGAATCCCGCAGGACTGGAACTGATTAATCGGATGATTTGCTCTTTCAATTGTTCGCTGCCGGTTTGCCGCCAGTCGGTGTCGAGCAGCATGGAGTAAAAGCCGCGGTCCTGCAAATGGCGGCTTACAAGGGCTGTCATTTCCTGATACAGATGGCCGTGGGAGTAAAGCAGCAATGCTACTGTTTCATGCTTCTGGATGTCCAGATTTTTCCGGACAAATACCCCCTTGCAGGGATGTTTTTCCAGCAGTCCTTCATCTTCCAGCCGGGTCAGGGCTTTGCGCAAAGTGATGACGTTGACGTTAAACATGTCCGCCAACTGGCGCTGCCCCGGGATCTGTCCTGACAGCAGACCTTTGCTGATCTGCTGCTTCAGCTCCGTGACGATCGCTTCGTATTTATTTTCCACTTTGACGCAGATGTCCATATTCCCAACTTCTGTTTATGAATAACTGGTATATATACCTATATATAGCTCATGAAGTTGAAAATGTCAATAGCGATCCGCTTTATTTGGGGATTATTTGGATATTTTTCCAAAATTTAAGGCTGACAGTTCGAGTTCTCTACTCTGTGGTTGGGGAGGGTGCTGCCGCTAAGGAGAGATTTTGCAGCAACCATCCGCCACTGACGGTGAATACACAGTCAGAGCGAGGGTGCTGCAATGAATATCTGTTAACTGGCCAGTATGCCTGTGGTCTTCGTCAACGGATCTCCGGTCAGCGCCGCATCCGCACTACCGGTCAACAGGCTGCCGGGCTGGGTAAGATTAAAATTCAGGTCATAGTATGTTGCGGCGGTTCCCGCCAGCACTACCTTTATATAATATGTGCCTGCATCCACCTTGCCCGCGCCGCTGTCTATTGACTCAGTGGCCAGTCCGGATTTGGCCGATGATGCAACCAGCTTATGCGTTGAGTCATATACATAAAGATTGATGTTTGAATCAAATCCGCTTAACCCGCCGGTTACGGCTGAACCATCCGCCGACACTTCGAATTTGTAATAGTCTTCCTTGTCGCCGAACCCCAGCCATTCATGAGTCGTTCCATTGGAAGTGAGTGCGACGGCATTGGCAAAGGAATTGCCCGCGGTGTTCACCGGGAAATACTCCACAGTGTCAGTCAGCGTGTAATTGGTGTTATTGACGGCGGTTTTACCTCCGTCCGCGGGGCTGATTTTGACGTAGTATTCTCCTGCGAGCAGATTTAGGCTGGCGATGCTTTCAGCGGCAGAGCTTTTACTGGCTGAAGTCTTCAACACTTTGCCGGCGGAATCGAGCAGCGTCAGGTTGGCATCGCTGCTTAATCCGGTCAGGTTGAGGGTCAGAGCGCCGTTCTTGTCCAATGTCAGTTTATAGTAGTCGGCGGGATCGGCAAATCCGACCCATTCATTGACGGAGCCGTTAACCGGTATTGCACCGGCCGTCGCCAGCGTATTTCCCGCGGTTTCCACGGGGAAATAACTGACGGTATTGGTCAGCGTGTAATTGGTGTTGTCGACGGCGGTCTTGCCTCCGTCCGCGGGGCTGATCTTGACGTAATACTCGCCTGCGAGCAGCGCCGGGCTGGTGATGCTTTCAGCGGCAGAGCCTTTGTTAGTCGAAGACTTCAGCACTTTGCCTTTGTTATCGAGCAGCGTCAGACTGGCGTCGCTGCTTAATCCGGTCAGATTGAGTGTCAGAGCGCCGTTCTTGTCCA
>Ga0172379_10007878_pt1 | contig 13663 bp, 7 predicted proteins | sample GrowelOW334metaG_FD_119756 | JGI IMG/M metagenome (GOLD analysis project Ga0172379, IMG submission 119756) | Groundwater microbial communities from an aquifer near a municipal landfill in Southern Ontario, Canada - Groundwater well OW334 metaG | ecosystem: Environmental > Aquatic > Deep... | reverse complement strand
CGGGTTGCAGTCGAAATACGCCTTGTTGGGCAGCAGTTCCTCCGAACCGTGGAACCGGACCCGCTGCGCCAGCCTCGTCATGGCGGTGGTCATCGCCGGATAACTGATTTCCGAACATTCATTAAAGTATACCGTGGCAAACTCCCGGCCCAGGATTTTGTCCGCCCGGCTTTTGTCATCCAGGCCGATGAACCAGATTTCCGAGCCGTTCCGGAATCTGATGAACCCGTCCCGCTGACAGGGCTTATACTCTATTCCCGGAAAACATAGTTTCATCAGTTTGGGGAACGAGTCGAACAGCACCGCATGCCGGACATGGACATGCCGGAACCGGAACACCGCATGGCGGCTCCCCGGCGCTTTCAGTGCCCGCACCACAATCGAGAACAGCAGGATAAACGTCTTGCCCGAGCGCGAGCCCCCGAACAAGAGCAGATTCCTGACCATTCCACCGATCAGACCGAGCGCCGTCCGCTGGTCGTCCGTAAATTTAAAGCCTGTCATAATTCCAAATCCTTTTTTCTAACCACAGAGACATCCCGCAGTCGCGGGACTAACCCGATAGTTAGCAAGACACAGAGAAAACCTTTTAAGGGTTAAAACTTTTGTCTTTTTATTTTCATCTTTAGTCTTGTTTTATAAGTGTCTTCTTTTTACTATTAGTGATTTTGTCAATTCAATTTGCTGTAAATTATTAAAGTATAACAGCATAAATGAGTTTTTTTTAGAATTTAAAACCAGATAAAACATTTTGCCGTTGGAACAAAATGTACTTTGCAGCTCCGGCGGAACACCGGCGGAACAATTAAAATTTCAGGAAACTTTTAGGTTAGTATATTGACATTTTTTTTAAATCAACTATACTATTCAATATGGCACTATATAGTAGTTTAGAAATGGCGAGGCACTCATGTTAAAAGAGACAGTCCAAACGGCCCAGTTGCCGAAGTACTATCAGATTAGCGAGAACATCAAGAGTAAAATCGCCTGTGGAGAATTTGCTCCAGGAGACAGAATCCCCACCTATCAGGCACTAACTGAATACTTCAAGACAACCATGCCGACAATATGCAATGCCATGCGGCAACTCGAAGCCGATGGTTATATTTATAAAGCACGAGGGAAAGGGATGTTTGTCACCATACCGGCAGCCGGTAAAGCAGACTCGCATGATATTATTCGCAAAGTCGGCCTGGCAATGCATACCCGCGGCGACCTTAATCAAAATCTCGTGGAAATACTTATTGATGATCTGGAAAAACATGATATCGATACCGTTTCTCTGTCAACAGTTTTGCCCAAAACCAACTTTTATCTTGAGGAGAAGCGCTTAAAGAGATACATTGCCAAAGGTATTGACGCGCTGGTGTTGAACGGCGTCCGGCATATGCCGTACAAATTGCTGTACAAATACCGGGCTGATTTCCGGCAATTGAATTTTCTCATACATTATAATAGTATAATTGACTTCCCTGACGCTAACATCATTATTTTTGACCCCGCCAAGGCCGGCCGGCTGGCCGCTGAACATCTGCTTAAAGCCGGACGTGAAAGATTTGTTTTTATCACCTTTGACAAACAGCAGGAAGCTGAACGCAAACGGAATGGCTGCCGGTTTGATAGCGAATGTCATGACATGGCCATCTTTTCCGGCATGAAATCTGTTTTACAGGAAGCCGGTATTCCCGAGTCCTGCATAACTGTCATCAAAGAAAGCACTCTGTTTACAGAGAAGAACATAATAAACTTCACTGAACTGCTAAAGCAGGGACCTGTGGGGATTTTTGCCATGGGCGATTTCCGTACCGTCGAAATCTATAAAGCCGCAATAAAAATGGGACTGGACTTCAAGCAGAATCTCAGTATCGTTGGCTGTTATAATACCTCATGGTCGGATGCGCTGCATCCGACATTGACCTCGATCTCGATTAATGAAACAGAAATAGCCCACCTGGCCGCCGATTGCATTATCAACGGTAAAACCGGGCAGCGGATACTGGTCGAACCTGAACTGATTATCCGGGAAACATGAAATGTTTTTTTATCCTTTTTAAATGTGAAATCACAAAGAAAACGAGAAACAGGAGGAGTTAAACATGTGTATTTTAAAAAACCGGCAAAAGGCATGGCGGAAGCTATCAAGTTCCGAATCAAAATTCACACTTATTGAACTCATGGTGGTGATCGCCATCATAATCATCCTGGTGGCAATACTGCTGCCGGCGTTGAACAAAGCCAAGGAAATGGGCAAGCGAACGTACTGCCTCGGCAACTTGCGGCAGTGCGGCACCGCCAACTTTATGTACGCGGACAACTACAGAGGTTTTCTGTCGGCAAACACGAGTCTGGCGGCATATAACCACTGGAATGTCTATCTTCAAAAGTATCTTGCTTCCAGCAAGTTAATTTTATGTCCATCCGCGCCTGTGACTTCCACCCCGGCCACTTATTGTTATGGAAGTCCCCAGCGCGATGCGCCCACCATAAATCTTTTCAATTTGAAAAGTCCCGCGCCAGGATACTATCCGCTGGTCGGCGACAGTTCGCATGGTACATACCTCGGGTCAAGCATTTGTCCGTTCTGGGGGTATTATATGTATAATTATTACGCTCCGGCCAGCGGTAACGGCGTCATTTTTCAACGCCACTCCAAACTGGCCAATGTCGTTTTTGGCGACGGACATGGCGAGGTGATAAACCGGAATACAGTGGTGAAAACGCCGTATAAGTTCGGCGCTAACATCTGGAATGTCCGCGGTTTTTCAGATCTGGGATATTGATGTACAATTATGAAATAGCCGTAAGCCATTTTATCTGACGAAAAAATGATGCTTATGGATATGATATCTATCGCGTAAATTCGGAATTTTACAAAATATAACTTAACTAAAGGCGATATGTATGATCCAAACAAAAAGAGTATTCAGTCTGCTTGTTTTGCTGGCTGCGGTTACACTGCAAGCAACAACGGAAGAGCGTCTCTTAACTGAGAAGAGCGAAGACGCCGCAAACGGCGGTTCTTATTTTGCCATTCCGGGAATGGCAAATGAAGATAGTTCTTTTTCGTCCCCGGTTTCATTTTCGCAAGGAATCCTGACGGACGGAAAGAACAAATGCGGTTATTGGGATGCGCCGTCAGGCGCTGTCTTCCTCTGTTTTAAGAAACCATTTCATGTTTCAAAGATAAGGGTGCTGCTGGAAACCAATGCCAATGCCGGAACGGAAAAGATATCTCTTGCCACATGGAAAGAAATTCAAGAGGCTTTTCACAAAAATAATTCAGTGCAAAGCGGAGCCGTTCAAGTATGCAAGTTTGAAAATAATTTTTCTCCTGAATCCGTGCGCCCTGCGCTGGAAATGGCGGCAAAGAATGGCTGGAATGAATTCAAAATTGATAAAGTAAGCAACTTGATAATGCTGAAATTCAATTTGATGAAAGGCAAAAAATCAATCGCTGTTTCGAAAATAGAGATATGGGGCAAGGCCAACGGAGACAGCGCACAGGCAGAGAATTATGATGAGTTCAGCAGAGTTATGTCCGATCTGGAAAAGGCGAAAAACGCAATCAGCAAAATAGCAAGCCTGCCGAATCTGGCGTATTCGGGAAGCGGGGCCGGCGGCTGGACAACCCTTCTGGCATGGCCGGGGACGACCGCGTATCAGGCGAATTGCGTTCTCAGTCAGAAAAATGGAGATATGTCAAATGATGCGGCATGGGCGCAGCCGGCAAACTACTGGGCTGCTCCTCCGCCCGCCGCAGTTAATTCTGACTGCAATGCGCCGCAGATGCTTGTCGTGAGTCTGCCGGGGAAGAATGATGTTTCCATAAACAGGATTATCTGGTATGGAGATAAGGATATATGCAGCGACTATTCATTGGAATATTTTGCCGACGGCAGATGGCGTCTTCTATATCATGACAAAGACAATAAGAACCAGGTCGCAACCTATCAGTTCAGTCCGGTAAGTACAGACAAATTCAGATTGACCATGTATAAGTTTGAAGGTCAGAAAAGGCTTTTAATGCGCTCGTTTCAGGTTTATAACACGGAAGGAAACAAATAATGAAAAAATACAGCCTGGCAGTAACCGTCCTTGCCCTGTTTCTATCAATCGCCTCAGGCAAAGAATTGATATATGATGGAACATGGACTATCGAAACCAATAAAAATCCCGCTGCCATCGGGAAGGCCTTTGACGGCAAACTTGAAACGGCATGGGCATCGGACAGCGCTCAGGAAGCTGGCGATTACATTAAAATCAATTTCAACAAGGAAGTGCTGGCTTACGCAGTTGTTCTGATAGCCGGTGATAAATATTCATTTCCCAGAGGAATAGAAATTTCCGCATCAAGGGACGGTAAAAATTGGAAAACTCTGTCATCGGATAAAATCTGCAAGGAGGGAGAGCCGGTAAAAATATCACCACGGAATGCCTTCAGTTTCTCATTTCCCCCGTCGGTAATCAAGTATCTGAAAATTTCCCTTTCCGAATCCTGCGGACTGCCGTTGAAAATAACAGAATGCAGCATATTTGGGCAGGACAAACTCAAGAACATAAAAACTGACAGGTCGGTCATAATAATTCCTCAATCCGCCTCTCCGACTGTTGTTTTCGCGGCGGAAGAATTGCAGGAATATCTTGGACGCATGGGCTATTTTGTCAATATCCGTAAAACGGAGAATATTGATACAGCCCAATATCCTGACTATGTTTTCAAATTAGGAACAAGTCAGGCTTCGGGATTAGGCGCTGACGGATTTGCCGTTAAAGGCAGCGGCAAAGATATCCTCATTGGCGGGAATACTGATATTTCAGTACTATACGGGACATATGCTCTTTTAGAACGCCTCGGCATAAGGTGGTTTTGTCCGGAAGAGGACGGCGAATATGTTCCCGAAAATTGTTCCTGTGATCTTCTCCGGAACATCAATCTGGTTGAAACGCCTTCATTTTCATCGCGTGGTTTTGTTGAACCATATTTTTGGGATGCCCGGAAAGTTATTTGGAGTGTCAGGCATAAAGTCAACACTCTGAGCCAGGAAGGCGCACTTGCGGTGTACATATTGTCAAAAAATTCGGGAATCGATAAAATCGGAGGCAGGGATTACTATTACTCCAATGCCGGCTGGGCCTGGCCTTCTGCAACGCACAGCTTTGGCTATTTTATCAGCACAGGCAAGTATTTCAAGGATCACCCGGAATATTTCCCCCTTATAAACGGCAGGCGAGTCAACGGCAACAGTCAGCAGTTATGCACCTCAAATCCGGCGGTGATTGAGATATTCAAGAAAAAGACATTGGATTATCTTTCGACAAATCCGCCGGTAAAACTTGTCGCTATATGCCCGAATGACGGAGCCTTGAAATGGTGCGAATGCGATAACTGCCGCAAACTGGACGGCCCTGAACCGAAAGAGATTTTTCACGCGGGCAGGATGTGCCGCCTGGTTACAGACCGATATCTTGTTTTCGTCAAGGAAATAGCGGAGGCGGTCAGGCAAAAATATCCTGAAGCTAAAATTCTCGCTTTCGGATACTCGGTTTTCAAGGCGCCGCCGACCTATGTCAAAGAGATGCCGGACAATGTAATCCTGCAAATCTGCCAGTACGGAGACCCTGCTCAGATTATAGGGACGGTTGATGATAACAAATACACTCTGGACTGGATGCATGGCTGGGCTGGCATCAAAGGCCCTGTTCTTCGCGGCTATGACTATTTACTGCTGCGGGAAGGACGTCCCAATTTGCATACGCCTCTGTTTTTCACGGAGGCGCTGTTCCACAAGCTAAAACTTTACCGCAGTGAATTGAATGTCAGGGATTATCAAACCCAGTTCAACTGGTCGGTGCAGGATGACAACCCCATGTTGTTCTACGCCTATGTAAAGGCGTTATGGAACGTCGAAACCGACGGAAACGAGTTTTATAATGACTTCTTCAGCAAATATTACGGTAACGCTTCGGTTCCTATGGAAAAATATTTCAGAATGATGATGAAGAGGGTGAAGGATAAGAAAATCATCTACGGAAACAACTATAACTGTCCGCCGCCGCCGAACTTGTTTGATGCAGAACTCATCCACGTGATTGACGGATTGTTTGCAGAGGCCGATAAGCTTGCAGGCAAAGAATTTATTATAAAACAGCGAATCAACAGGGACAGGGAAGCATACCAGTACGCGAAAAAATGCCTGAACCTGGATAAATAGCTGAAATAGCCGCGCAGTATCTGCTGTCATCCTATTGTAGAAAATCAGCGGCAAACTTTAGATTTGGTGTTTTCGTTGCTTGCTAATGCTTGCATATCGGGGTGAAATGTAGCTCCTTCGAGATATTAATTTTATGAGATTTCATGCGATTAATATCCAGCATCACAGATGCTTTCGTTTTCCGGATCACAATCGAGAACAGCAGAATAAACGTTCTGCCCGAGCGCGAGCCCCCGAACAAGAGCAGATTCCTGACCATGCCCCGATCAGTCCGAGCGCCGTCTGCTGGTCGTCCGTAAATTTAAAGCCTGTCATAAATCCGAATCCTTTTTTAACCACAAAAAAACAAAATGGTAACATTAAAAATTTTAGCAATCAATTATCTATATATAGTAAAATTGTCAATCTAATATTTCGTTATTGATTATTAATTAATGAGTTAAATGCTTTTATCTGCCATAAAGAATACCCGTCGGAGACGTGGTTTCGCCGCTGGAACATGCCGGCTGGCGGCGAGTAATGTGGAACAATTTTTCATTTTTCTTTATTTCAGCAGTTGACATTTATTGTTAAAAATAGTATAATATAGTATCAACTAGAACTAAGCGAAGGCTTGATACTATGATTGGCGAGCTAAAATTTAAGAATGAAAGAATCTACGAAGAAATCCGGAATAATATTCTTTCCGGAACTTATCCGGCCTCTATGAAGTTTCCGCCGGAGTTGGATTTTGCCCGCGATCTGCAGGTAGGGAAAGTGACTTTACGGGCAGCTTTTGAGCAGTTAGAGCGCGAAGGGTTGATCATCCGCATGCGCAGCCGGGGAACTTTTGTCTCGGGCAACAAAGAAAAGGCTGTAAATAAAATTGCAGTAATTACCGAAGGGATGAATGTCCCTGGCAGTCCATCTCCCTATTTATTGTCGTTAATTATCTCGGAAGCCAGTCGCCGCAAGATTGAAATTGAACAAATCGAGCGATTTTATATCGAACATCTTTCACTTAAAGAGATTAAAAAAATATTCAAGGACAAAGGGTTCGACGGCATAATCTTAATATCTTCGTTTTTTGTTGGTACTGAACCGATTATAAAGAAGATGCATATCACCGGCTTACCTGTAGTTTTGCCTCATGCCAGGATGGGCGACTCAATCGTGACTGGTTTTGCGTCCGTGTGCATTAATGAGCGGGAGGCATTTTACCAGGAGTTGAACAACACATTAAAGAACGGGTTCGAAAAAATCGCAATTATGGTGCCAAACAGCGAAAAAGTGAAGCATGATATTCGCTCAGTAACGATTTCTGAAATAGAGAACCTGTTAAAAGATAAATTACACTCTATCAATTATTTTGAACTTGATCCGCTCAATATTGAAGGGATTTTAACTAACTTGCTGAAGAGTGAAATTAAACCGGATGTGTTTGTTTGTTTTTCTGATTTCACGGCAGTTTTATTATCAATGGTATTGAGAAATATGAATTTACTCATACCCCGGGATTTTTCAGTAATGGGGTTTAGCGGCTTGCCCGCTGATTTACCGCTTGCGCCTAATCTTACCGGCATAAAATTCCCGTATGACAAATTGATTGAAAAAACTTTTGATTTGCTGATCACTAAAAATAGCTGGTTTGATCCTGAGAATCCGAAAACCGCCCCTGCTATTTTTTGTGACTACAAATTCTCCAATGGGAATACTGTATTGCCTAAAAGAGCTAACCAGAATACACAAAGGGTAATTCCGCAAGTTTGCAGTACCGCGTTACCCACAAACTTATAAAAAGAAAGGATTTGAGAAATGAGTAGATTTGTACACGGGATCAAGCAGACAGACAGGCTTCATCGGGAATATGGAATTTTTACACTTATCGAACTCCTGGTGGTGATCGCCATCATCGCAATTCTCGCGGCAATGCTGCTTCCAGCGTTAAATAAGGCACGGGAAAAAGCCAGGACGGCGGAATGCGCAAACAATCTGAAACAACTTAGTCAGGCATTCCAGTTTTACGTGGTTGATAACAACGATAATCTTCCAATAGGAAGAACTTACGGCGCAACTCCGGCAAAGTATTGGAATAGTGCAGGGCTAGGCGAAGGGTTCCTTCAGCCGTATCTTAAAACTACTAAATTCGGCTGGGGCGTATATTATGGCAATGTGGGTGATACGTCCCGCGATCCGCTGAACTGCCCCACCCAGGCGGCTGTTTCCGGCGCTATAATTAGAACGTATGGATATAACAATCTGATTGCAAGCTCCGGAGTATCGAGCACTGCACCCTATACGATTACAAAAAATATTATAAGAAAAGTAACCGCTTTCAAAAAATCATCAGAAACTTGTTTAGTCGCCGATGCCATAAGTCCGATTGCTGCATATGTGGACCTGTATGCCCCGTCAAAAGCAGCAACCAGCTATGTAATCGGCTACCGTCATGGCGGTGGCAGCAGCGTATATAAAAATAGCGCTAATGTTGCTTTTGTGGATGGACATCTTGAGAATAGAAAGTATGGCGCTATTCCAGATGAAACCTCGCCGGGCTGGACATTCTCAATGACTAAATCCTATTTCTGGAGTCCATTCTCAAAGGACCCGGCAACAATGCAATAAGAATTCCTGCGCAATAAATGATTCGATTTATTTTTCAGTCAGTATTAGATTATTAAATAAGGATTCCCGGGATGGTCTCACTATTCAGAAATATTGTCTTTTTTTGTCTTTTCGGCGCTTTTTCATTGAGTGTTTCAGGCAGCGTGAAAATTGTTGAAAACTCAAAATCAGATTACCAGATAGTGATTCCGGACAAAGCTAAAAATCCGCTTTTTAGTTATTTCTGGGAACAATCCGCCACTCTTCTGAAGAACTGCATCCAGGAATCTACAGGGGCGGCACTGCCGGTATTGGAAGAAAGCAAAGCAATAAAGACCAAACCCGGCATATACATTGGCGATACAATCAAGGCATCGGCAAGCGGCATCAATGCGGAGACGCTGGCGGCATGGGAATATGTGATCAGGACTTCAGGGCAGGATATTATTCTGATTGGCAAAGATGTGGCTGGCAGACGTGCGGATAAAAATTTCTCATCATACGAACTGGGCACGGCAAAAGCAGTAACCAGTTTTCTTGAAGCATATTGCGGAACCCGTTTTGTGATTCCAGGCCCCAATGGCATCGCAGTGCAAAAAAAGACTGAAATCGAATTACCCTCAGCGCTGAATATTTGCAAATCCGGCTTTTTCAAATACTGCATCGGCCGTGGGCGTGACATGAATTATGACATAGCCAATGACTTTTATCCGAGTGTCAGATATGGTTCATATGGCGGTCATTCGCACCCTGTCGCCATACCGCAGAACAAGTATTTCAAAGAACATCCGGAATATTTTGCTCTGGTCAAAGGCAAGCGTTATACCCATGAAACCCGGGCTCAGTATTGTCTTTCAAATCCCGATGTTCAAGCGCTGATATATAAAGAACTTCTGCGTAAACTGGATGAAGGGTATGAATACGCGCAACTCGGACAGAGTGATGGCTTTATTCCTTGCGAATGCGAGAAATGCGTGTCTCTCTACGGGGTTAAAAGCTTCGCTGAAAAACTATGGATCATGCATAAAAACATGGCTGAACGCCTGCTGAAAGACCGGCCCGGTAAAAAAGTCGTGATATTAAGCTATGAACCAACCCTGATTCCGCCTGAAACATTCAAAGAATTTCCTTCCAATGTCATTGTCGAATTATGCGCTTATTCTCCTGAATTCATGGCAAAATGGAAAGACTGCAAAGTGCCGGGCGGCTTTACGGTTTACATATATAACTGGGGTTTTTTCAGAACAGAGGGTTTTACCCCGAAGCATGCTCCTGAATTCTGCAAACAGCAGATCGAACTGTTCAGGAAGAATAACATCTGGGGAATATACCGCTGCGGATTCGGGGAACTTCATGGTCTGGAAGGCCCGGTGTATTATATTTACGGCAAACTGCTTGAAGATTCAACGCGGGATCCGGCGGCGCTTGCAGATGAATTTTGCGATTTTGCTTATCCGAATTCATCCAAGCCGATGAAAGCGTTTTTTGCGCTTCTGTACGAAAGACTTAAAATATATATGGACTTCGAGGACCAGGTAAACTGGAATGATAGAAACCCGCTTGACGGAAAAATCACTGACATGCAGAGCAATGTGAAGCTTATGTCGCTTCGTTATCCGTCTGATGCAGTGGCAAAAATGCAGTCATATCTTGATGAAGCATCCAGTCGCGCCAAAGATAATAAAGAAATTGCCAGGATAAAAATAGTGAAACTGGAATTTGAATATCTTAAGAGGACGGCGCTGGTTGCTGAACTTTTCGATAAATACAGGAAAAATGCGGACAGGAAAGTTTTTGATGCTTTGCTTGACGCTATTGATGCGCGGAATAATTTTATAAGTTCGTTAAAAACTTCTGCTAATAAAGAGAATAATATTGCAGATTATGAGGGCTGCAGGTCTTTTGATGCTGTTCCGCCCGCCACTCTGAAGACCGGCGGACGCTTGAAATGTGAACTTAAAGCTCCATACGACTGGGATACGGCATTTTTCAGGAAGATGAATTTTATGCCAGGCGCAAGGGAAATAAAAGCAGTGAAATCCGCTGCGCCAATAAAGCTTGACGGCATTCCGGACGAGGCGGTATGGCAGAACGCTGAACCTCAGAAATTTGTGGAGTTATTTATGGACAAGGCTGTGGAAACGCCGGAAACAAGCGTTCAGTTAGCCTATGACGGGGATGCGCTTTATGTCCTTTTGAAATGTAAAAAATACATACCCGCAAAATGGGATGAAAAGAAGGTTAAAAATTCTTTCAGTGTGTTCTTCGGTCCGACGAAAACGCTTGAGGAAACATACATGTTTCCCGGCGCTTGTCCTGGTACGCTTGCCTCAGGATACAAAAGAGTTAAAACAGAAAATCCTGGGGCTCCCAATGAATTCAAAACAGTCACGCTTGATAAGCAGGTTAATATTGCATGGAAAATTGATGAGGCCGGCGGCGGCATTACAGCCGAATATAAAATACCGTTTTCGATTTTCAAAACCGCTCCCCGGAGCGGAGATGTCTGGTACGGCAATTTTATGAGAAGAATTTCAAACGGACAGAACAGTTTAGACTTTATATGGGAACCGAATATTTACTGGAAAACATGGCGCAACCGCTATGACGCCATGGGAAAAATCATTTTTAAATAATTTATAAAATAGCAAAGGAGATCTTCGTATGATGAAAAAAATGTTGTTAGCCGGAACGGCTTTATTATCTGCCGCCTGCGCTGTTTGCGGCGCCGCTGATATCGAAGTTGTAAAGGACGGAAAATCTGATTATCAGATTGTAGTTCCGGAGAACGGTAAGGATAAAAATATCGATGGTTTTATCAACGCTTCCGCCAGACTTCTCCAGAACTGTATAATTGAAGCTGCCGGCGTCAGTCTGCCGATAGTTAAAGAATCCCGGTATGACAAAACCAGGCCGGCAGTATTCATAGGAGATACTGCTTTTGCCAGGGCCAATGGTGTTGATACAGTGAATATGCAGAATTGGACTTATGTCAATAAAGCGGCTGGCAGGAATATTATCCTTGCCGGGGCCGACCGTCCAAATGTGCCTAATCAGAAGGACAGTAGTTTTACTAGTTATATTCTTGGCACGGTGAAGGCTGTGACGCTGTTCCTGCAGGATAACGCCGGAGTAAAATTCCTTCTTCCCGGAGCGAATGGAATTGAGGTAGAAAAACAGTCTGTTATATCATGCCCGGCAGACCTGAATATAAATAAAAAACCATTGATACTTTTCAATACCGGCAGGCCGGCGGAACTGTTTTATGACATCGCCAATAATTATTACGCCTGCAATGGTTTCAAGTTGTACGGAGGACATTCGTACTACAGCGCTGTTCCCAAAGATGTATATGGCAAACGCAATCCCGAATTTTTTGCTTTGCTCGGCAATAAACGCAATCCCGCGTCAAATCATCTATGCATATCCAACCCCAAAGTGCAGGATATGATATATGCGGAAATGCTTAAATGGCTTGACCTCGGGTATGACGGTGTTGAACTTGGACAGACGGACGGTTATATGCCTTGCGAATGCCCTGAATGCGTAAAACTTTTCGGCACTTCAGATGAACGTGAAAAACTCTGGATACTTCACAGAAAGCTGGCTGAACGCTTATTGAAAGACAGACCCGGCAAAAAAGTAGTGATCATAGCCTATGCCTTTACGTTGAATCCGCCGTCCACCTTCAAGGAATTTCCTGAAAACGTGATGATTGAACTTTGTTCATATTCTCCGGAGTCTTTTGAAAAATGGAAAGCTTATAAAGTACCCCAGGGGTTCATGGCATACATTTATAACTGGGGAGATTACCAGAGGGTCGGATTTACTCCACGGCGCACTCCGCTATATTGCAGAAACCAGGCGGAGCTCTTTGTGAAAAACAATGTAAAAGGCATATATAAATGCGGCTTTGGTGAATTATTCGGTCTTGAAGGGCCGGCTTATTACACATTCGGACGTTCGTTTGAAAACACGGACAAAATCTCCGGGGCCGGGATACTTGTTGACGAATTCTGCAAGGCCGCATACGGCAAAGCCTGTGTGCCGATGAAGAAATTTTTCGATACTTTAAACGGGCGCCTCGAACTTTATTCTTCCGTGGAAAGCTTTACAGGCGTCTCCGCGGACGAAGAGCAGCACAATCTGCTGCCCGCCAATCCCAGGATTGTGCTGGCTTACAATTATTCTCCGGATATTATAGATGTCATGGAAAAAAGTCTCCAGGCCGCGGAAAAATCCGCCGATACGGAGAAGATTAAAAAACGCATTCAATTAGTTCGCGCAGAATTTGAATACCTGAAAAATCTTGCGTCCATATTGCATTTGTACAACGCTTATAAGATAAACCCAAGTCAGCTTTATTTCGATAAACTTGGCGAATTTATAGAAAAGCGCAATGCAATGATAAATTCGTATTATGATGAAAAAGGCAATATGAAGAAAATCGACGGCTGGCCGGACGTGAAATTTCTGGGAAATTCCCCTAAGGACATGGTTATGGTGAATGGCCGTCTGATCGCTCCGATTAATTCTCCGCTGACGTGGAATATAAAACAGATGAAAGACAGCAAAATATTGCCTGGCACTCTCAGAAAACAAGTTACTGTTTATAAGGCTTCAGAAGCTGTTGCGATGGATGGCCGGCTCGAAAGCGGAGCGTGGAAAAATGTGCCGTTTGAAAACATCGGCGAAGTGCAGATGGGAAGCGCCGTACAGAAAACCCGGATGAAACTTCTTTATGACAATGACAGTCTCTACCTTGCTTTTGATGCATCGCTTCCAGATTCGAAGCTGGAAATAGTTCCTGCCGGATACGACGGCCCATGCTGGCTGCAGGAATGCATCGAAATTTTCCTCGATCCGTT
>Ga0172379_10007877_pt1 | contig 13664 bp, 30 predicted proteins | sample GrowelOW334metaG_FD_119756 | JGI IMG/M metagenome (GOLD analysis project Ga0172379, IMG submission 119756) | Groundwater microbial communities from an aquifer near a municipal landfill in Southern Ontario, Canada - Groundwater well OW334 metaG | ecosystem: Environmental > Aquatic > Deep... | reverse complement strand
GAAAAACATGAGAGCGACCGGACGGATGTGGCAGAACCTACCGAAGATCGCCTATGCCGCCCTGAAGCAGAAGGGGATGAGAACCGACTTCTCCGCGGTCGAGCCTGGTGAGGAAGTTGCCACAGCGAAGCGGGAGAGCGTCTCTAAGGTCCACCCCGCCCTCGCGAGGCTCGCGTACCTCGTCCACCCCGCGGTGCCCCTTGGCGACTACTCCTTCTTCACCGACCACTACATCCTCTCGGACTGGCTGCCGGTGCGCTGGAAGGCGCGGCGCAGCGAGAACGGAACAGGAGAGCTGGTGCGCGTCGAGTGGGGAGTCCTCGATGAGGCCGGGGCCGACCAGCGCGGTGCGGAGCGCATCCGCTTCGACCTGGCAGGCACGAGGGAGGGAGACCTGGAGGCAGCCTTCAACGCCGCCGCCGCCGATGCCTTCGCCCTGCTCCAGGGCGACGAGCGGCTCTGGGGGGCGATCTCGGCGGTCAACGAGTTCTGGGGCAACATCTTCGCCTACGACGATGGGCAACCCCTGACGCCGGGCATGACCGTCCCTGAGTGGGTGCGGAGGTTCCCGCAGGAGGCGGCCTTCCTCGGTGTGGCGCTTCCTGGGCGCAAACCCGCAGGCTACGAAGACGAGTGGTCCAGGCTCCCGAAGAGGCTCGACAACGCAGACTACAGAATCCTCGCCATCTCCGTGCGAGAGAAGCCCCCGTGCGCTGCGTACTCTGCGGAGTACGGCACGTCGCGGGAAGGGGCCTTCGCGGTAGGCGAGTATTTCAGCCTGCCCAAGGGCCACAGGGTGCCTGCTGACGTGCTGGAGTGGGTTCAGGACCGCGGCTCCTGGAACACCTCCAGCCTGGACGCGGAGAAGGTGCGCAAGCACGTAGAGTACCTTCGCGACATGGTAGAGAAGAACAACGGTGACGCTCCTGGTGGCTGGGACATCGTGAACTACCGCAAGGTGGCCGTCGTACTCGCCCGGAAGGGCGCAGACGGTAGGTGGTGCGCGGGCGCATCTGGCTCGGACGGCAGGTACACCGACCGCTACCACGTCATTGTGCGCGACCCGAAGTACCCCTGGATATACTAGACAGCGCAGTCAGAAAGGGAAAGCCCCGGCCACCTTGCGGCAGTCGGGGCTCGGCAACGAACCCGGCGCTCTCCGGGCGGCCCCTTCGTACCCTTTCGGGCCGACGTGCTGCGGGGCCCTGTCAGGCTGCTTGACGGGTTACCTGAAGTAGCCGCGGGGCTTCTGGCCCGAGGGGTTGGACTTGGTGGCCTTCTTGACGATGGGCACCACCTGGATCGCCAGGTACAGGCCCAGCACGGCGACGGCGGCGTACCCGACGCCCTTGAAGTTCTGCATCCAGCTCCCGGGCGAGCCGAGCCCTCCGCCGATGGTCCCGGGGGCTTCTTTGGCTGCGTCGTCCAGGATGTTTGAGACGCCCTGCGTCCGCTGCGCCGGATCGTCGGGCCCTACGGGGTTCTCTGTAGAGGTGAGGGTCAGGTCCGGCCACTCGTCCTGCGTCCGTGTCCTCGACGCCTGCCCGCTCTCCCAGAAGCCCGCGGGGCCGTGCAGTGCGGGGTTGTAGTCGAGCACCTCTACCGCGCCCCAGTCCCCCTCGGTGCGCTCGATGCGCGAGAGGTTTCGGAGGAGATCGCCGCGCAGGATGCCGCGCTTGCGTTCGGTGCTCTCTGCTGTCTGGGGGATGTTGCCAGGGGTGAAGCGCAGGAGCGTGGCGACGTGCGTCTCTGCGTTCCCGGTGCTGATTCCGCCGCGCCGCACAATCCGCGGGGGGCCGAGAAAGACAAAGCCGTCAGTTGCCGCGTCCGTGTCGGCAAACACCTGACGCAGCAGCGTCGAGTGCGGGGCTCCTGCCGGAACTGCGGAGGACTCCACGGCGTGGATGAGAAAGTATTCTTGCGGCATGGTGCTTGTAGCCTAGCACACGGCAAAACCGCTGGCGTTACGCCTGGCGGGCCGCCGCAGCTCTGCGCCTCTGGCGGCCCACCCAGGCTCGCGCAGAAGCCAGCACCGGAGGGAGGGGGAACTTGTCTTCTCCGGGCGTCTGCACCCGCTGGAGCGCCTTCTGGTGGTCCAGCCCGTCCATCGCGCGCAGCAGGGCGTATGCCACGGAGGCGGAGCGGGACAGGCCCGCTTGGCAGTGGACCAGGAGCGGGCCCATCGGACGCACGAGGGCGGCGAGCTGAAGCGCCGTGTCGAGGAGTCTCTCTGGGATCTCCCCGCCGTCGTTGAAGAAGTGCTTGTAGACAAGAGGGATCTCGTCGTAGGCTTCCCGGCGAGCCTCGTTGCCATTGCCGTCCAGTCTGCTGTAGTCGTAGAGCACGACCACTCCCGCCAAGGGGAAACGGCAAGAGAAGGGCGAGTATTCCCCGCCGACGTAGAGGTTCTGCCCGACTTCCCGGAGGTTGACAGACGGCGCCTTGTTGTGCCAGCGCGGGAAACCGGGACCGTAGTACGAATCCATGGGCTGCACCTAGGGGACCGGGGGAAGGGGGGACGCCACCACGAACGCTGCCACGGCGGCGCGGCTCCCGGGGAACAGAACCCACAGCACCGCGGCCCCGCAGAGCACGATGGCGCTGCCGACTGCGACGAAGCGGGCAACGTCTGCGGGCGTAGCACCGTGGGGCTTCTTGCGTGCTCGGGTCATGGCTTCTTGGGACTCCGACTGCGAATGGTAGCACGGGTGCGAGTCTTGGGCATCTCGGGCGGGTCCATGAGCCCCTCGTGAACCTCGTTGCCCCAGCGGTCCCAGCCTGGAACGGGCCCGCCGCGAGCGAACATCTCCAGCCTGGCAGTCGAGGCCACCACGCGCTCGATGTTCCGGCGCACCCTCTCGGGCTTGCGGCTGTGGACCTTCGGGTAGGGCGCAGGCACGACTTGCTCTACGCTCTCGTCCAACACCGGAAGGGGTCTGCCGAACTCGACGTTGGACACGGCCCAGACAAACTCGGACGTGGTGTGAGTAACCGTTGGTCGAACACCCTTGCCGCTCACGATGTTGCCGTACTTGTCGGTCTTTACCCAGTTGAATGCCACGCCGCGGTAGTAAAGGCCCCACAACTTCACTAGCTCGAAAGCATCAAACTGCCTGGGCGAGGTCACCCATAGGAAGACCAGGGCTCGGTCAAGGAGCTTGGGCTTCAAGGGGAACTTCTCGGCGATCTCTTCGACCGTCATGCAGGGATAGTGCTTCCCCGCTGCTTGATCCTTGTTAGGGTCACCAAAATACTTCCATGGGGGGTCCACATAGAGCACGTCATAATGGTGCTCTGGCACGAGGGACCAGTCGGTAAAGATTGTCACCTCGTCACCATGCGTGCCACGTCGCCCGCCAGACACGCACAGACGCACCCTAGACCGGACAGCATGTAGCCGTTGAATATGCTGTCCCCGTCGCAGGCTGACACTATGCCGAACACCAGAGACAGAGCGCCAACATACGCCAAGCACCCTGCCGGTCTGAATTCTGGCTTCTTCGACTGCGTGTCGCGAGCGTCCCGCAGCGCCGCGAAGTCCGGGCAGGGAGGGTCGGGGCGTCCCTTCAGCAGTAGCAGCTCCGCCGCCTGAGCCGCATTGGCCTCCCGCAGCGCCGCAATCTCCAGGTCGCGCGGGTCTGGTTCGGGGCGGTAGATCACGACTCCTCCCATGGCTCGCTCATAGCGTCCATGGGGTCGTCTGGGGCAACGATTTCGTCCGCGTGCTCAGCGTCGAACACGTCGCCCCAGTTCTTGTCACCGATGCCGTGCGCAGCCTTGAACCACTAGGGGAATGGACTGTCGCTTGAATCGTCGCCACGTCCGTGCTCTAGGACCACGTTATGGAGGAGCCCGTCGCCAAGCCCACGCTCCTGGGCGGCGATGGCGTAGTAGTGCTCAAAGGTGAACGTGGAGAGGATCACAACGAGAGAGGAAGGATGGTCCTCGGCCCAGCGAAGCAGCCCCGCCGACTGGTCGAGCGCTAGGTCTTGCTGTCCGTAGGTCACCCCGCCGAAGTCGAAGAGCACGAGCTCTGTACCGTCGGTGATGCGGCCAGGACAGGTAGAGCCAGGGGCGTAGTGGTCGATCTGTGCCGGGTGAACGAGGACGCGGTACTTGAGCAGAACCTCTCGCACCTCGTCTTCTCCGCAGACCTCTCCGAACCCGTGGCCCACAGGATCGAGCACGATGGCTGTCTTGATCTTGCCCATGCGTCACCCGCTCTTTCTGGTGGAGAGCGTCACCTCTCCGTCTTCGCCGGAGTCGCGGTAAACGATCCTGAACTTCCTTCGTAAGCCGCGTAGATCCATCATCACGTTTTCGAGCCTGCTGACGTACAGAACATCGTGGACGCCCAGAGACAAGGCGTGGGCGATGGTCTCCACACAGAACCCATCGTGGCAGGGACGGCAGAGCAGCACCACAGAGCCCTTGTCGTACGGAAACACCGTCGAGTCGCGATAGAGCACGTCGTCGATCACGGGCTCGGTGTGCCGGAACAGGTCCAGGGCGGTCACTCGCAGTGGAGCAGCTTCCCGCAGCGCCTTCGTGACTTGTCCGGCCCCGCAGCCAGCGTCGTACAGTTGCGTCCCGGAGGGGTAGCGGGCCTTCACCCACTCAATCCACCCGGACGTAGGCTGAAAGAACTGGACGAAGCCCAGGGGTCTCCCCAGAACGGACGCTCTGGCTTCGCGCAGGATGTCCCAGCTTGCCACTAGACCTTCTCCGTGATGATGCCCATTCCTGTTCCTCTTCCTGTCAGGCTACCTGACGCAGCGCGAATTCCATCCGTATGCGTTCTGCGCGGAACCTGGCAGCAGCATCGAATAGCCCTTCCAAGCGAAGAGCCTTCACCTTTTGTGCGAGGCCAGCAATGTAGCGTCTCGTGTCTAGCTCTAGATCCTTGTCCAGGGCACGCAGCGCCGTTTCCGGCGAACGGTGACGGGGTAGATACAGTACCTTGCCAGTACCTCTGCACGTTACCTGCCAAGCACCGCTCAGGTCCTCCAAGACCGCGGTGGGGCTAGTGAACTCCCACGCTTCCGACAGGATGCGAGCGGCGCGCTCTGATAGTTGGCAGGGGCGGGTCATGGCTTCGGCTCGTAGAGCAGCACGACCCTGCCAGCGGCAGCCGCGTCCGCGAGAGCCGAGCGGATCGCAGGCTCTACGTCCGCCCACTTCAGCGCCCCGCAGCCGCACCCGAGGGCCGGAAGCGCCACCGAGGGGATGTCGTGCTCCATCATCGCTTCCGCGAGTGCCTGGCAGCCAGAGACCACGTACTCCAGGCGCGACGGAGCGCGCCAGTCGTCCTTTGTGGGAAGGTGGATCACCCACCGGACGCCGTCACGCTGCCCTGTGGGGCAGACGAGAACCTTGCCCACGGAGAGCTCTCCGGCCTTGCAGGCGCGGATGTACTCCGCAACCTCCTTCGGGTACTTCCACTTGAATGCCAGGGCGAGGCCCGCTCCGGCGATTCCCTTGCAGTTGACGGGATTGACGATGGCGCTCGCCTTCGTGTTGAAGATCGAGCGGTCCTCTTCCTGGGAGACTAGTTTGAACATGGGAGACTACCCCTTGGTGTTGCGTGGATGGGCTCGCAGTGTTCTGAGGAGAGCCCTCCGTAGGGCCGTGAATTCCTTCTCTGCCTTGGCTAGCAGAGATGGGGCGCCGCGGAAGGCATCGAACGCCTCTCCGCCGCCGGCACGTACAGGGCCCTCCATTCCACACTTGCAGCACTTTGCGCAGACACCAGTCGGAGAAGACCTTACAGAAAGCAGCGTTTCATGCTCACAGTACGCCATCGCATCATCCCTCCTATTTGTGCATCTTGTTGGGCATCACCAGCCGCAGCTTGCCGAGGTGCGCGTTCTTGCGCATCCATTCGACGCAATCTCCCCTGCGCGCAGAGGAGAAGACCTCTTTTTTGCCCATCTTCACGCGCCAGTTGTAAATCTGGCTGCGCCCACGCTCGCCGCGTACGTCACTGGGCATGGCCCTCACCTCTCGCCGCGTTCGCCGGAGTCTCTCTCACGCAGAGAAAGCGTATACCCGACCCGACAAAGAAAGCAAGCGCCAAGAGCGCCCAGAAGAAGAAATCCACACGGTCGCGGCGGCGCCGCTCTTCGAGTTCAGAGTAGTTCACGGCTCCTTCTCCTCTCTTGCGTACGCCCTTCCTCTCTGGCTCTGCGCTTGTGAGCGCGGTAGTTTCCGTGCCCCAGCTTGCGTTTGTGGCCGGTGGCAGAATTGCAGTGCCAGCAACATCCGCGTCGGCAGACTGGGCCCACGTACTTGACGCCGTACGGTTTCACGGCTTTGCCTCCGTCGCCATGCTCCCACTGGCAGACAGGCTTGTCAAGAGGCTTGACGCGCTGAGTTTTCCGGCGCACACTAGCCCCGCTCTCGTGGCGTAGTGGCAACGCACGCGGCTTCAAACCGCGAGTCAGGAGTTCGATCCTCCCCGAGAGCACTACAATGGGGGAGGCTAGAGCAGGGGCAGGGGGCCGGTGAGCTTGTGCGTGGCGGGGTGAGGGCCCAGCACGAGAACGGTCGTGCTCCCCGCAAGGTCCGGCTCCTCGAAGGTCGCAGCGGGGACTCCGAAGAAGGGGGCCCTCGCGAAAAGCTCCACCAAGTGGTCCTCGTCCACTGCGCCGAGCACCGCAACGGTGTTGGACTCCTCGTGCCAGCGGCGATACTCCTCGGGGTGAGCGTCTCGGAAGGCGTCGGCGCCGTGGACCGCCTGCGCCACGCGGTAGCCAAGCGGAAGGTCCAAACGGACGACGATGCAGAGGTGGGCGGCCTTCATCGGTTCTACCTCGTCTCCATCCCCATCTCCAAGCGCTGCGCTTCTCTGCGCGCCGCCCTCGCGACCTTGGATGCGGTTTCCTTCGCCAGACGCTTCACCTTGCGGTCCTCGGGCTCGGGCTCCGACATCCACGCTGCTACCTCGTCTTCCGAGGGGCAAAGCGGCACGAGGCTCTCCTTGGACGCCGCCGTGACCGTGGCGGCGATGGCCTTCCCGAACCCGGCGACCGCGTGCTTGCCGATGCTCTTCTCGATGGGGTTCGCCGTGGGCTCAACCACCCGGTATGGCTGGCTTCGGAGGTAGGCGTAGGCAAGGTGGACGCACCTGGCGTGGCCTGGGCAGTACCGCACGCCGGCTTCGACGCTCAGGTACTCCTTCGCGGCGGCGATGTGGTTGCCGGACTTGACGATGGACAAAAACTTGGGGCTGATCTCGCGCTTTTTCATGGGCTTTCTCCTCGCTCAGACGTTGTTGTGTTGCAGTGACCGGGAACCTCGGGAGGTGACAGGCCGCTGCGAGCGGGAGGGCTGCGTGCGATGTGCCGGGGGATTCAATAGTGGTGGAGCATGGCGAGAGTCAAGGTAAGCCCCAGCGTTTCGTTTGTCCAGCACTCCCAACAGCCCCCCTGTCAAGTGGACTGACGCTCTACCGAAGGAAACTGGCGACCAGGATCGGGAGGACCGCTACGGCGCCGAGGAAGAGCACGGCGATGATCGCTCCGCGTCCGCTCAGCGGGCGCCCCTGCGGGGAGACGCCTGGGTTGGCAAGGCATTCTGGGCACACGTCTGTCGTGGTGCCTCGCCCCCACCCCACCCGCTTGGCGTCGTGGCGAACGTCGTCCGGGGTCTGCCCCGGGAGACCCGTGAAGCGGGCGTAGCACCCCAGGCCGTCGCAGAGCACGTCGAATACCTTGACCTGAATGGAAACCCTGTGGACGCTCACGGCGTACCATCCTTCTTGGTCTTCGGCCTCTTCGGCATCATCCCGGCAGAGCGAAGGCGGGAGAGCACGGCGCTCTCCAAACGTGGAGCGTTGTACGCCGAGTAGATCCACGTCTCATGCTTCAGCGCGTCCACAAAGAACCGCCTCTCCTGCCTGACAAGCTCTCGCGCCAGGTCTCGAAGGTGGTGCTCCTGCTCCTGCGTGAGACCCCACGCAGCGGAGAACTCCTTAGCAAGGCTCTTCGGCGTAGTCGTGGGCGTCTCGGGATCGCGTGGTGTCTTCACGGTTTGGTCCTTTCTCCTTCGTACTTGGCTCCCAGGGCGACCAGGATGCGGGCGAGGATCGTGCGGTGGCACTTCTGGGGATCGGTGCAGAAGCAGACCAGCGTCACCGTGTTACGGGCCAAGAGCGCGTCCCAGGCCGGGCGGTGCTTCCGGTAGCTCTGCCGCATCGCAACGGTGTACTGCTCGGTGTACCAAGCCCACGCTCCAGCGTCATCCTCGGGCGGCTGCGCTGCGCCCTTGGGGATGCCAGCACGGGAACCAGGCCGCTTCTTCGCGACGTTGAGAAGCCAGCGCGGAGGCGCGAAGGGGTCTCCCTCTGGAGGCTTGCCGGCGAACCTCGCCCGTTCTGCTCCAGCGCGCGTCACGTCGAAGCGATCCTCGCCGCGGTAGGCGTACTGTGCGGTGAAGACCACGAGGCTCACGGCGCCGCATCCGGCTTCTGTGCGGTGGCGCCGCGCTCGCAGTTGACCTTGCCCGCGAACTCTTTCGGGTCTCCCTGCCTGGAGTTGAGAAGATCGCGCTCCTCCTGCGTGAGGTCCGCGGCCCAGCGCCCATCCATCATGCCCCGTAGCTGCTCGGCGGCGTCATCGTCCAGGTCATCGACCGATACCAGCGCCCGCTCCAAGGCGAGGTAGACGGTCAGCCCCGCGCTCACCTTGGGCTCCTTTGCGGCGGCAGCGCGCAGGGCATCGAGCTCAGCAGACAAGCGGTCGGCTCGCTCCAGCGTGGCGGCCATCGCTCGCGCGACCCGCAGTGGGATCTGCACCGAGCCGAGACTGTGCCCGCGGGCGAGGGCATAGGTGTTGTGCATGGTTACAGTGGGGTCGTACCCGCTGAGCTCCCATCCGTCTCCCATGCAGCGAGCGACGCAGGCCCCCAGCGAGTGCCAGGCGTCTCGGTAGCTCTCCTCGTCGGCAGCGCGACTGCCGGACGGCAGCATGCCGCCGCTCATGGCTCACCCAGGGCGTGGTCAAGCGCCCTCGCTTCTGCCAATTGCCCGTGCTCTCGGTAGTCCTCCGCTGCGTGCTGTACTTTTGCCTTCCAGCCTGTGGGCCACGCCTGACGCACTATGTTGACCAAGGCGCCGCGCAACGCTTTCAGCTCCGCTTCGAGAGCGATGGCGTTCGCCGTGTGGAAGCACCCTGCGCACGGGTCGGCAGCGCGCTGATCGTTGCCGCCTGGTCCGCAAGGCATCCTCTCGAATGGCTTGCCGTAGTTCCGGCACACCTCCGGTTTGTCAGGCTGGTTGACACTCTCTTCCGTGCTGGGCGCGGTTTCCACCTTCGCCGGCTCCGCCGTCCACCTGCTGTCCGTTCTGCCGCGCTCGACCCAACTGCCATCCGGGAGATGGATCGCCACACGGACAAGGAAACTGTTGCCCTTCATCTCGCGCGTCAAGTGTGCCTTGACCGCAGACAGGGTGCCGCATGTGCTGATGCGGCTGCCTGTGCGGTTGGCCCTGCGGTCATAGTCGCGCACCACCGGATACCAGTGAGTTTCCATTGCCCTACTCCTCCACCGTCACTTGGACCTTCGTAACGATCTCGAACCCGACCCGGCGCAGGATGACGGGAACCCACGGGTCACCGTACTTCTCGGTCGCCTTCTTATGGATGGCTTTCTCCCACTCGCCCTGGTTCTCATAGAGGATGCACTCGGTCTTAGACTCCGTATGCGGCCCGCAGCCGTGGCCTGGAGCGCTGCGGCTTCTCTCGTCGCCGGGGACGTTGATCTTCTCGAATTCGATGATCGCGTAGTTCTCTCCCTCGGGGATGTCATCTGGGCCATACGCCCATCTGCAACCGCCCGTCCACTTCTGCTCGCTCATCGCTCCCTCTTTCTGCGTGCCAAACGGTCGCAACGGATTTGCTTCAACACGCGCGCTCGCCACTTCTTCTTGAGCCGCTCGGCCTGGCGCAGATCCCTTCGGCTCATCCGAAACAGATCCCCGCGGCAAAACCGCTCGATTGCCAAGCAGACCCCTTGCGCCATCCGGCGGATGTTGCCAAGGCGGGCGCGGCGCCGGAGCTTCATCGTGGACAGTGCCCAGACAGGCACTCGTCTGCGTACTTCCGGCTGCGGCGCTCTTGCAAGATCATCCGCGCCGCCTGCCTCTGCTCTCCCTTGCAGGAGCGCGGGTCCACTGCTGGTTCTTCGTTGAACCAGTCCCAGTACAGGCCCCAGGCCATGCGCCGGATGCGGGCGAGTCTAAGGCGGCGGAGGAGCTTCACGGCCTGCCCCATCTGTTGATGACTCGGAACTGGTGTTCTTCCCTCATCGCTTTCAGCAGTCGCTTTCTGGCGCGGCGCACCTCGCGGAAAGCCTCACTCTTGTTGCCGTTTCTGAACCACCAAAGTGCCTCCGAGAGCATCCCGTAGGCATCTTCGACTCTCTTGGCTCGATGCTTCACGGCTCCTCCGTTCGCTTCTTGTCCGGCATCGCCCACTCTGGCGTGCTGGCCCTTGGGGTGACTTCACCGCAAGAAAGGCACGCCCACGCGCCATAGGCGTGCTGGAGCGCCCTGCCACACGACTTGCACGTCTTCAAGCGCGGCTGGCGCTTGTGCGCTGCGATCTTCTTGCGCGGGTGCTTGCGGCTCACGGCACTCCTCCTAGGTAGTCTTCGAGAGTGACGGTACCGGAAGATAACTCCAATGTCAACTCCAAAAGCTCCTCCGCCGGAAGAAACCACTCGCCGCGCACCCTTGCGCTGGCGAAGAGGCTCTGGAGCTTCTCCTCGTCTTCCTCTGTCCCTGGAGCTTCCGCTAGGAGCAGAAGCTCTTCGGCATTGCCCACCTGGAGATCCTGAGCTCTGCCTTTCGCCGTGTTGGATGTGTACCCGATCTTTACGCGCCGCGACTCAGTGGACTGGAGAAAGTACACCGTGCCGCGGGGCGTCGTCAGGCTGCCTGACACTGCCGGCTCACACTCTGGCGAAGGGGCTTGGTGGCTCGTCTTCCGTTGCCTCTTCGAGCACCCTGCGGATGTACTCTTGACGGCTCTCGTCGCCGCGGGCCCGGTCGATTGCCGCGATGAGCTCCCTGTCCGCCACCAGGAGGCCGTCCTTGAGCATGGCGCGCAGCACCCCGCTTCTGGAGCTAGGCTTGCCGTCAGGGCCCGGGAACCCGTCACGCTGCGCGTCGATCATCTCTAGAAGGGAGGGGGGGACGCGCACGCTCACCACTGGGTCTCGCGCGTCCGCCTTCGGGACTTCCTGCGTAGTCTCTTGCTTATCGCTCATGGTCATTCCTTCTCCGGGTTGAAGCCCTTACCCGGAGGCAGCCCTTGCAGCATACACCAGAACGCACGCAGAAACCCGCGGGCGCCAACGTGGCTGTGGCTACTACCCTTCGGCTCTGCCTCGTCCCACGCCACGCCGAATCGAGTCCACCCGCTCCACCGTGCATGGCCGTAACGTTTGCGATTGAAGCTGCCGACGTCTACGGACGCGCCCGGGGCCATGCTCTCCCTGTCCCATGTGAAGAGCACGGAGACGTCGCGCACTTCGACGCCCTCCATGAAGATGCCGCCGAAGACGACCTCGTCGAAGTCGAGGCGCAGCATGAAGGTGTTCTCTTCGTCGGTGAGCAGCTTTCCGCCGACCACTTGGCTCTTGTTGGTGTAGTATGGCAGCTTAGGGTCCCAGCGCTTCACTTTGACTTCTCCTTTGCGCACCCACGATGAGCCCACGCGAACGCCAAGCGGAACGTGGCGAAGTCACCGTTGCCACGCCTCGACTCCTGGCCGCACACCTTGCAAGCGAGGAGTTCTCTCCGGTGGGGCTCTGGGATGGAGACAACCCACCAAAGGGCGTCGGCCACGACGCTTTCGGTAGAGAGCCACGTCGGCACCGGAGTAGGCTCTCCCTGAAGGAGCGTCCGAAGCTCTTCTAGATCGCTGTCTTCGATGCCCCGCGGGTCGTCTGCGGGCGAGTCATAGCAGATGCACTTGTGGCCATAGTCTACGCCTGGCTCGCCCGATCTTCTGCCTTCGCGAGCCGCGCGCAGCACTTCTTTGTGGATGCCGTCGAGCCAACTGGCACACCAGAGCCCTGAAGCGTCAACGCACAACTTGCAGACCAGCTCTGGCGCACCGGCAGGAAGCGGAGCCAGATCGAAGACGGCTTCAGGGACGCATTGCACCATCATCCCCACGTACCAACCGTACTGCCCGTCCATTAGCGATCCCCTGCCTTGAGCGGCTCCGCCTTCATCTCAGCCCAGAGCGGCAGATCGCACTGCCGGGCCTTGGGAGTAGGGCCTAGGATCCACTGGTGGCCCGGGTCTACCGTGCGGTACTCTCCAGCGTTGGCGTAGCAGTACGCGCACCCGTTTGGACAGGTGTCGTACGCTCCGATGTCCACCGAATCGGCACAGCCGCAGCCAGCGCGGAGCCTGGCCTTCGGTGCGGCGATCTCCTTGCCTGCCACGCGGGAGAGCCTCTCGGGGTCTACGCAGTGCGCGCGGCTCACGCCTTCGACTTCGAGATCCGGCTGTGCGCAGGTAGAGAGCTTGATGCCTTTGTCGTAGGCAATTGCAGCGATCCTCCGCAGGAGGTCAGTCCTCTGGCCAAGGCTCGGCTGCTTCGGCACGATGCTCCGCAGGGCGAGGCTCGTGCGGACGTGATTGTAGCAGTGAAGGAACGACACCACGCACTCATTCGACACGCCTTCCAAGAGAGAAGAGATGGCGGTGAAGTTGCGGATGTGCCATGCCGCGTCCATGTCGGCAGTGAGGATGATCGGATCGTAGCGCCACACCACGCGGCACGCGCCGTACTCGCCCGCGATGCGGTCCATGTTCCGAGCTGCCGTTATGTAGGTCGGAGAGCCGGGCTCCAGGGCAATCGGGTAGCCGGTGACCGTGTGCTGCACGACGAAGGGCGTCCCTCGTGCGTGTACCCGCTTGAGCACCGGCAGGAAGGGCTCGACGTCCTTGGTCCAGAAGACGAACGCCAAGACGTCCTCTGGTGCCAAGGAGACCGAACGTGGCGGGGACTTGGCCGACGAGGAGTGCAGTGCGATGCCCTCGCCCAAGCGCTTGGCGAACCACGCGCCGTGGTGGGCTGGAATGTCGGTTCTGTAACTCGCAGAGATGATCTTCGGTCTGGCTTTCATTGGGCTCCTCGCTGGGTGAGACAGGAGAACTCTTCTTCGATGCCTGCCTCGTCGAGAACCTCCACGGCTCCAGGCTTGGTGTCCATGAACTGCTCGATGGCCTCCCGCACCTCCAACCTCGTCATTCTGTTGGGCCAAGAGTCGTGAGCCTTCTGTAACTCTTCCCAGCAGTCCTCACAGATGTAGCTCTTTCCTTGCAGGATGAGACGGCGGCACATGATGTTCTCGCGGCCGCGCCGGTTGCACGCCAAAACACTCATCGGTTCCCCATCTCTTTCTCCAGCAGCAAGACCGCTCGGGCAAGCTCCAGCATCACCGCGCCCGGCAGGGGGAGCGCCTCGTCGCAGAACTCCCACCCGGACAAACGAGGGGCGTTTCTCCTCGCGGACCAGATGCCCACAGGGAACCCCGCGCCCCAGGCACGCAGGCTCACGATCACTCGGGCGTGGCCGTCCAGCTCGACCGTCCACTCGCCTTCGGGGAAGCGAGCGACTACTGGGGTTGGTGGTTTGTGCTTGACG
>Ga0172379_10007876_pt1 | contig 13666 bp, 9 predicted proteins | sample GrowelOW334metaG_FD_119756 | JGI IMG/M metagenome (GOLD analysis project Ga0172379, IMG submission 119756) | Groundwater microbial communities from an aquifer near a municipal landfill in Southern Ontario, Canada - Groundwater well OW334 metaG | ecosystem: Environmental > Aquatic > Deep... | reverse complement strand
CTCGATCCGCGGAGTGCGAGAATTGTGAAGAATACGCTGAAGCAAAAAGCAAAGGAAGGTGTCTCCATTTTCATGTCGACGCATATCCTGGAAATGGCGGAAGAATTGTGCGACAGGATTGCGATCATTAATAAGGCAAAAATAATATTTTTGGATACGCGCCAAAATCTTCATCTCTACAAAACCAAATACGATGGTAATCTTGAGTCCGTATTTCTTGAATTGACCAAAGAGGCGGGTGAAGAGTGAATGCATTTTTCCATATTCTGTTCTACAAAAACCTGATGTTCTGGAAGATCTCCTTGAAGAAAGATCTTCATACAAACGTCAAAAATATCGGATCATTTCTCGTCTTCGGATCGTTTGCGATCGGCGCGTACTATTTTTCCAATTTTATCACTTCCTATCTCCTGGATACCGTCCGGATCGGATTGTTTCTCTTCCATCGGTTTATCGGGATGTTGTTGTTTGTTTTTTTTATCACCATCAATGTCGGCAATATTGTTGTTTCCTTCTCGACGCTGTACCGTTCCCCTGAAGTAAATTTTCTTCTGACATCACCCGTTTCGTATCAAAATATTTTCATCATTAAATTCCTGGATAATTTTTTCTACAGTTCCGGGACATTATTTATGGTCGGCTTTTCGGTACTGCTGGGATACGGAACACACTTCGGATTACCGTGGCATTTCTACCTGCTGGCGATGTTCGGCGTCATCATCCCGTTTATGTTCCTGGCAGCCTGTCTTGCCGTCATCGTCCTGCTGCTTTTGATGAAACTGGCCTCCACGGTCAATATTAAAATCCTCATCGGTGCTGTTGTATTGTTTTACGTGACGCAAATTTATTTCTATTTCAGGATATCGAGCCCGATTCACCTGGTCCAGGAAGTAATGAAGTTTTATCCGAACATCGACATGTATTTTTCTTCATTGAATCCCACGGCTACTAAACTTCTTCCAAATTTCTGGGTCTCCGAGATTTTGTACTTTTATGTCACGAATGATTTTGTGACGGTTGCCGCCTATACCGGCGTGCTGCTTTTCTCAACCGTCGGATTATTCTTTATTGCCCTTGCCCTCGGGAACTCGTTGTTCTACCACACATGGATAACCTCTCTGTCGTTGAAATCGCTGTCATCGAAAGTACTGCAGGTGAAGAGTTCACTCTTCAATTTCGGGACACCATCAATATTTCCTTCGCAGCGTGAAGTGCTGTTGAAAAAAGAGCTCTGGCAGTTTCTTCGCGAACCAAGCCAGTGGGTCCACTTTGTTGTTATGATCGGACTTCTGGGGGTATTTTTAGCGAGCGTCAGTTCTTTGTCGATAAAATTAGAATCTCCCGAATTAAAAGCCGTTGTCTACCTGGTTGTTTTTATCTTTAATGTATTCTTGATTAATTCGATCGCGCTCCGTTTTGGCTATCCGATGATCAGTTTAGAGGGGCATGGATATTGGTCGATGCGGAGTGCACCGATATCGATGAAAAAAGTGTACTGGACAAAATTCGCGATACTTCTCGTCTTCCTGGTGCTCCTCAGCGTTCTCATTTCATGGCTTTCCAATATTCCGTACCTTTATCCGAAGAGGATCGGAGTACGTCCAACCGGAGAATTTGTTTACGATGTACCTCACGCGGCGGTCAAAGCATTGTCGTATCTCTTTATGCTCATTACGCCGGTCGTCACGGTAACGCTCGCGAGTCTTAATTTCAGTCTCGGGGCGGTCTATTCGGATTTTTCGGAAAAGAATCCGATCCGTATCGCATCATCTCAGGGGGCGACAATGACCTTTCTTTTGAGCGTCTTTTACATGGTTCTTCTTTTAGGTATGTGTTACTACCCTGCATCGATATTGTTTACAGGGGAATTAAAAAATCTTCAACCCGATTGGTCTGTCTTGCGAGTTGTTCTTTTTATTATTACCGTACCGTCGCTGGTGATCGCCTGCGGGGTGCATATCCTTGGTGTTCGTTCACTACGACATGATTATTAATGAAATCAATAATTCTATTTCTGCTCATCGCTTCTTCATTCGCTCATTCGCAAAATGACGAAGTATATTTTTTACAGCCCGCAGAAGATTACTTCCTTCTGGGGATGCGGCAGTATGCACAGGCCGATTATAAGGCCGCTCTCCAGTCGTTTCAGAATTCCATCGCTGTTTCACCGGAAAATCACAGGATCACGGCGTCAACAATCATGCTTTCAAAGACACATTACGCATTGAAAGATTATATCGGTGCGTCGATCATCTGTGATTCATTCCTGGTGAAGTATCCGACAAGTCTGTATAGAGAAGATGCACTCTTCACCAAAGGGATGTGTTACTATAACGAAGGTTTCTCCATTGCTGCTTTTGCTGAAATGCAGACCGTCTATTCGATGTCGACGCAGCGATTGAACAGAGAGCATTCCTACAAAGTCATGGACCACATTGCGACCGAATTTTTGTCCGAAGCAGAAGTCGGCACGCTGGCACTTTCGTCCAGCGACCCGACCATTAAGGCGCTGCTGCAGATTGTGCTTGCGGAGAAGTATAACAGCGCCGGCGATGCTGAAAAGGCAAAAGAATTGATGGCTCAATTTACCGATCCGACGGAAGGGAAGATATTTCAACAGCGGGTGAATAGGCTGAAGTCGAGAATAGAAACGGGTAATTCAATTCCGATCGGTGTTTTGCTCCCGCTTCAGAGATCATCTTCGGCGGCGGATCCACGAGAAAGGAAAGTAGCGACGGAAGTGCTTGAAGGGATTCAGCTCGCTCTTCTGCGTTATGAAGAACATTCGGAGCCCGACCAGTTGATGATTGAACTTGATGTGCAGGATTCTCAACGTAAAAAATCGACCATCGACAGTATCATTACCAGGTGGAATGATGATGGAAAGATCATCGGAATCATCGGACCAATTTTCAGCGATGAGACGATAGAAGCCGCAACTCGATCCCAGGCAGCGAACATCCCCTTGCTTTCTCCCACCGCTACCGAAGAAGGAATTTCGGATATCGGGAATTTCGTGTTCCAGGCAAACTCCAGTATCAGCATGCGTGCAAAGGTTCTTGCCCAATATGCTGTGAATGAACTCGGAGCGAAAAATATCGCAATTCTGGCATCGAATTACGCGTCGGCAAAAACACAGGCAGATTCGTTTTCGGCCGAAGTTCAGCGGCTTGGTGCAACGGTTGTTATTGACCGGCGCTATCAGCGCGGAGAAACTGATTTGAGATATTATTTACGGGAGATCAGATCCTACGCCTCAAAAATAGATCCGGATTACATTGTGCAGCTGAAAGGGAGGATGAATCTTGCGGAAGTGTCACGGCGATTGGTATCGTACGGTCTTCGTTCACAAACGATAGATTCTCTTTTTGCCCGCGACGGTGTGATTAATTTGAAAAAATTGTGTCCTGGCAATGAAAAAACAGCTGCCGACTCCCTCAAGCTCCCCGTGCAAACCGTCTATCCATTCGCGGACAGCCTCCAATATCCCGTCTCCTCTATCGATGTCATCTTCTGTCCGATCAGCAGAAGCCAGCAGATCGGAGTTGTTACATCGCAAATCGCTTACGTGAACTTACAGACAAAAATACTGGGTACACCGGATTGGTATAATATCAACGAGCTTGAACTCAATCGAAATTCGGCCGATGGCGTACTGTTCGGAAGCGACCGCTGGATTGAACAGGACAGCAGAACGGCGGCTGTCACATCGAGATATTTTCAGAAATTCGGGAAACAAATCACCGAGAATGTCCTTTTCGGGTATGACGCAATGTCGCTGATGATCGAGCAGATCAAAAACGGTTCTATCACCCGCGAACAACTTGCAGAATCGCTTTCGCATGTCATTAACTATCAGGGAATTCGGACCACGATTACCTTTTCCAAAACCCGTGTGAACGAAAGCCTTAATATTCTTCAGTATAAAGATGGTTCGATTTCGAAAGTACAAACATATTCATATCACTAAATGTCCGAACCTCATTCGAATGAACCGCGCAACCGGTATTCTTCGATAAAAGAATGGCCGGCAGATGAACGGCCGAGAGAAAAACTTCTCCGCCACGGGGCTTCATCACTGTCAGAATCCGATTTACTCGCCATCCTCATTAAATCGGGCAGCGGGAAAAACTCTGCCGTCGATCTTGCAAAAATACTGATCCGTGAGTATGCTTCCCTTCGCAATATCTCATCGCTCACCGTTGCCGATTTGAAGCAAAAGAAATTCAAAGGAATCGGAACGGTCAAAGCGATCACGCTGGTCGCTGCATTTGAGCTTGCCCGCCGTTTGGCCGCAAAAGATGAGAATGAATCGCAGCCGATCAGGACACCCGAGGATATCGCACAACGATATCTCCCGCTGTTGCGCGACCTGAAGCAGGAAGAATTTATGGTAATCTGCCTGAGCAGTTCGAATAAGATCATCCGTAGTCGGACGATCACCAAAGGATTATTGAATTCCTCATTGACGCATCCGCGGGAAGTGTTCCGGGAGGCGATTTTGGAGAATGCCGCCAGTGTAATCTTGATCCATAATCATCCGAGCGGAAATCTGGAACCGAGCAGGGAAGATATTCAAATTACCAAACAGCTTGTCGAGGCAGGAAGTATCATCGGGATTCCTGTTCATGACCATATCATTATTGCGGGCGATAGTTTTACCAGTTTGATGGACCGCGGACTACTCTGACCTACGTCCGGCAGGGACCTGAAGAACTCCTCCTTCCCACAAGATATTCATATCGATGATCGAAGCAATAAGTCGTGCTCATTTTTAGCGTTGAACTCTGTGGAATGCCTTTCCCGTGCACATCTGCTGCAGGCAAAAATCGCCTGAACGAGCTGTCTCAGTTGTAATTCCAACGTTTGGTTTGTATGTTGAATAAAAATTCGGTGCCGCATGATTAAACGTATCAGCCATATCGGGATTGCCGTCGCGTCGCTTGAAGCGTCGGGGAGTCTCTTTTCAAAGCTTTTTGAAAATCCGCTGCCGATCGTGGAACATGTTCCCCGGCAGCAAGCGCACATCGCATTCTATCCTGTCGGTGAGAGTTCCGTAGAACTGATAGAATCAATGACAAAAGATTCTTCGGTTTCGAAATTCATTCAAAAACGGGGTGAAGGAATACATCACATCTGTTTGGAAGTTGAAGGCCTCGACCAGGAAATTCAACGGTTGACGAAACACGGTTTCCAATTTGTCACTGAAACTCCGACGGAAGGGGGAGACGGATTCCGGGTAGTGTTTCTCCATCCCAAATCAACAGGCGGCGTGTTAATAGAACTTGCGGAAAAATCGAGATAATGCCGGACGGGATTCAAATATCGCTTGTCGATGCATTCAATTTACAGGATAAGCTCGATAATTTGCCTACTTCATCGGGTGTCTATCAATTCAAAAACAGGGAAGGATTGATCCTGTATGTCGGGAAGGCAGTCAATCTCCGGAACCGCGTTCGGCAGTATTTTCACACCTCCCGTAATCATGAACCGCGTATCGCATCGATGGTTGCGAAGATCTCCGACCTTGAGATCATCACTACCGATTCCGAAGTCGAAGCGTTGATTCTTGAAGCGAATCTCATCAAGCTTCACAAACCGCGGTATAATGTCAATCTGAAAGATGATAAATCGTATCCGTACATTGTGGTCACGAACGAGCCGTACCCGCGGGTCTTCGTGACACGCAGGATACGGAAAGACGGGTCGCGGTATTTCGGTCCCTATACCGATGTGAACACGATGCGGTCGGCGTTAAAGACCGTTCGCAATATTTTTATGATCCGCAGCTGCAATTTTCTGATCACCGATGAATTTATCGCAAAAAAAAGGACCCGGGTCTGTTTGGATTATCACATAAAGAAATGCGAAGGGCCGTGCGAGGGGCTGGTGACGAAAGAGCACTACAGTGAAATGATCGATCACGTTGCCAAGGTGTTGACGGGGAAAACGAATCATGTCCGGGATTTACTCGAAGGGAAAATGAAGTCAGTTGCCGCAGAACTAAAATTCGAAGAGGCGGCTCAATATCGCGACAAGATCAAACAGCTCGAGGTGTACACATCGAAACAGAAAGTGGTCGATGTCGAACTACGTGACCGTGATATTGTCGCATTTGCCAAGGAAGATGATGATGCGTGCGGTGTGATCTTTAAGATTAGAGAAGGGAAAGTAATCGGCCGCCAGCATTATTTCATGAACGGGGTGGAAGGGAAAAACGAATCTGAAATTGTTGAAACGCTCGTCCAGCGGTACTACCTGGAAGCCGTCGATATCCCGTCGGAGATCATCCTTTCCGTAGAACTTGAATCGAAACAGATACTTGAGCGGTGGCTTCAGATCCGGAAGGGACATGTTCTTTCGATCCTCATGCCCGAGGGGGGAGATATCAGCAAACTGGTTGACATGTGCAAGAAGAATGCAAAATATCTGCTGGATGAATTGAAACTGCAAAAACTCAAGCAAAAAGATTTTATACCCGCTGCGGTCTCTTCGTTGCAGCGTGACCTTCGAATGGCAAAATCGCCCCGCCGGATCGAATGCTTCGATATCTCTCATTTTCAGGGGACGGAAACGGTCGCATCGATGGTCGTTTTTGTCGACGGAAAACCAAAGAAGAGCGAATATCGGAAATTCAAGATCAAGACGGTTGCTGCGCGGGATGTGAATGATTTTGCGAGTATGAAGGAAGTGGTGTTCCGGCGTTATAAAAGGGTTCTTGAGGAAAATCTTGAGATGCCCGATTTGATCATGGTTGACGGCGGCAAGGGGCAGCTTTCAAGTGCAGTAGAATCTTTAAAGGAACTCGGTTTAGAAAATCGTTCCATCATCAGTCTTGCCAAACGACTGGAAGATGTTTTCATTCCTGAACAAAGCGAACCGGTTTCTATTCCGAAAACTTCCTCGGCGTTACGGTTACTGCAACAGGTACGGGATGAAGCGCATCGCTTTGCGATCACGTTCCACCGCTCGCTGAGAGATAAACGGACCTTGCAGACGGAACTCGATTTGATCGAAGGAATTGGGAAAAAACGTGCGAAAGAGTTGCTGGAGGCCTTTGGATCGGTGCAGGGGGTAAAATTTGCGACGCCGGAGCAGTTAGAGGAAGTTATCGGTGAAAAAATAGCTGCCAAAATTTTGGAATATTTTGAAATCGAACAGCCTGAAACCAATTCGCCAACTTCTGCCGGGAAATGAGTTTTCGAAATGGCAGTGTTACCGCCCGAATCTCCTTTTTTTCGATTGTTTTTCAAGCCTAATTCGATTATCTTTAACGCTACAAGTTCTTAAATCATTAATACTTATAACATTTTTGCAGTAAGGAGTCGTAAAGCAGTATGGCAATAATGACAAAAATGCGCAATAACATGCCCGTCATTCTTATTGGCTTGGTGGTTATTTTTATCATCACTATCGTTTTTGAATGGGGTATGGATTATTTGGGAATGTCACGAGGAAATGATACAATCGGGATAATTGACGGAAGAAAGATATCCTATCAAGAATTTTCCGAGCTGGTGCGGCAGCAGGCAGATCAGTATAAACAACAGACGAAACAGGAACCGGATGACAACGCATACCGGCAAATTCGTGACCAGGTATGGAATAATTTGGTGACGCAGGAATTACTGCAGCGAGAAACGAAAAAAGCAGGGCTATACGTTACGGATCAAGAGATCATCGATTGGGTGCGCGGCGAGAATCCACCGGAATTTTTAGTCCAACAGTTCAGGGATTCAACAGGGCAATTCAGACGTGATGCCTACGAATCGGCTCTGAACGATCCGCGGAACAAAGATATCTGGATGCAGGTGGAAACCGCGCTTCGCCAGCAGCGTCTTGCCGAAAAAATGCAAAGTCTCGTCTTTTCATCCATCCATGTATCAGAGGGTGAATTAATGGATCGATTCATCGATCAAAATGAGAAGGCTAATATTCAGTATGCATTTTTTGATCCGGATAAATTTATTCAAGATGCAGCTGTTACCGTTACTGATGACGATCTAAAAAAAGTGTACACGGAGAACACCGAAGAATTTAAGGTTCAGGCAAGCCGCAAGCTGAAATATGTCGTTTTCAGCGACCTGCCCTCTGCAAAAGATTCTCAGGATGTTGCAGACCAGATCAACAGCGTTCTGGCGCAGGCAAAATCGGGCATTGACTTCCTTGAACTGCAGAAAGAATATTCCGAAACATCTCCCGCCCCGGCGTTCTTCAAGCACGGCGAGATGACCAAAGAGAAAGAAGATGCCGTGTTCTCGGCTAAAGCGGGAGATCTTGTCGGTCCGATCTCCGATTATGAAGGGTACCATCTTTTCAAAGTGCTGGAAGACAAAAAAGGGGGAGCGCCATTTGTAAAAGCAAGCCATATCCTTTTACCGGCAGCGACGCCAGAGCAGGAAACGGCATCAAAGAAACTTGCCGTTGAACTCATTCAACGAGCGAAAAAAGGGGAAGATTTTACATCGCTCGCACGGCGGTATTCCACCGAACCGGCAGCCGCACAAACGGGGGGTGAACTTGGCTGGTTTGGAAAAGGGAGAATGGTAAAATCTTTTGAAGATGCCGCGTTGAACGGAAGGCCCGGACAGATCATTGGACCGGTAAAAACACAATTCGGCATTCATGTCATTAAAATTGAAGGGCGCGACGACAGAGAGGTCAAAGTTGCCGCGATCACCATTCCGGTGAAACCAAGTTCCAGGACAAAAGATGAGGCATTCCAGCGCGCGCAGGATTTTGTGTATGTCGCGAAAAAGGGATCGTTTGAGACGGAAGCACAATCCCTTGGACTGCAGGTGCAGGAGACGCCGGAATTTCAAAAAGGGACCATGATACCCGGACTAGGACTCTTTGAGTTGATCAACAAATTCGCCTTCAAGAATTCAGTCGGCGATATCAGCGACGTCTACCAGGTAAACAACGGATATGTTGTGGTAAAGATCACGGATGTGCAAAAGGAAGGTGTTCGGTCGTTTGATGAAGTAAAAGAATCACTCAAGCCCCGGGCCCTGCGAAATAGAAAAATGGACCAATTACAGGAGATAGTTCGGCAGAAATTTTCATCGCTCGGTGACAACGGCGACCTTGCAAGTTTGGCATCCGATTCAAAGATTTCTGTTCAAACGACCGGCGAATTCTCTGTCGGCGGTTTTATTCCGACGATCGGACGGGAGTTTGCGCTCAACGGTGCCGCAAAAACCGGAGCTGTAGGCAAAATTCTTCCGCCGGTGAAAGGAACGAGAGGGTATTATCTCGTGAAAGTGGAAAGCCGAACACCGTTCGATTCAACTACATTCAATGCGCGGAAAAATGTTCTCGCCACTCAGATGCTTCAGGAGAAGAAGCAGCGAATATTGACGCAATGGCTTGAAAAGATGAAAGAAACAGCAGACATTGAAGACAATAGAGAGGCCTTCTTCCGGTAAAAAAAGAAGCCGCGAATGCGGTGTCGGGACATCGACAGTGTCATTCATTTCGGAATCATTGATATGTTCGACAGTATTTTTCAAATTTAATTTTATGACGAATACATCCCGCCGGCATTCCCGGCGGTTTTTTATTGCACGACACTTTCACCCACTATTGTCATGGAAAAAAAATCTGTTATATTTTTAACCGGATTTATGGGAAGCGGCAAAAGCACCGTAGGACCCATTCTTGCCAATACCATTGGATATAAGTTCCTTGACCTTGATCAGGTCATAGAAAAAAAAGAAGGAAAGAAGATCGGAGAGATATTCGCTTCCGAAGGAGAAGTCAAATTCAGAGCATCGGAACGGGCAATGCTGCGCGAAATTCTGCAAATTCATTCTACCGTGATCTCTCTCGGCGGAGGAACGGTCACCAATCAAGAGACGCTCGACATGATTAAAAAAAACGGCATTTTGATTTATCTGAAATCAGACCCGGAACACATCTTCAAGAGACTGCGGACGAAAAGCGATCGGCCGATGCTTCGTGATGACAGCGGTCGGCTGTTGGACGGAGATGACCTGAAAAAGAAAATCGAAACACTGCTGGCGAAACGCGAATCATATTACGAACAGGCCGATCTCATCATCTCCACCGATGATAAAAAAATCGGGTACACGATCGATGAACTTGCCAAAAAATTATCCGTCTACCTTGATTAAACGTACCGCCATATCGACCGTTTCAGTCCCTTTGGGAAAGCGCACCTACCCGATTTATATCGGTCCCCGCATCCTTGACGATGCGGGGAAGTATTGCGCAAAACATCATCTTCCGGCGACGGTTATTGTCATTACGGATAAGAATGTCGGAAGATTATATCTGTCACGGATACAACAAAGCCTGCGGAAAGCACATTTCGGTGTATACGATTATTATCCCCGCCGGCGAGAAACAAAAAAATATCACCCGCGCGGATGCCATCTATACGCAGCTGCTTCGCTGGAAGATCGAAAGAAATTCGACCGTCATCGCGCTTGGCGGAGGAGTGATCGGCGATCTGGCCGGTTTCATTGCGGCAACATTTCAACGGGGAGTGAAGTTCGTTCAGATCCCCACATCGCTGCTCGCTCAAGTTGACAGCTCCGTTGGAGGGAAAACGGGGATCAATCACCCGTTAGCCAAGAATATGATCGGTGCATTTTATCAACCGGCTTTTGTCCTTGCCGATACCGAAGTCCTGGCGACCCTTCCCAGCCGCGAGATCGTGTCCGGTTTAGGAGAGATCATCAAGTATGGAATAATTCTTGACCGAAAATTCTTCACATTCGTTTCGTCGCATCTGTTCGATGTACTCAGGAAAGAACCTTCCGCAGGTCATCGCATGGTGCAGCGCAGCTGTGAATTGAAAGCGTACGTTGTGTCCAGCGATGAGCGCGAGCAGGGACTTCGTGCAATATTAAATTTTGGACACACCGTCGGACACGCATTGGAGCATGCCGGAAAATATTCTTTGCTCAAACATGGTGAAGCCATTCTCTATGGAATGCTTGCCGAAGCAAAAATTGCGGAGATGAGGAATTTGCTGATGAAAGATCAATTTGATATCATCGAATCTGCAATCAGATCTCTTCCGCTTCCCCGGTTGTCGAAGCTGTCTCTGAAAAACCATGAGTTGCTTGCAACAATGAAAATGGACAAAAAGGTTGTCCGGGGTGACATCCGGATGGTTTTGCCGTCAGCCATTGGCCGTGTTTCACTTCCTGTCGCAGTCGCGCCGTCCGAAATTAAAAAATCAATCGACTGGTTAAAAAAACTGTAGCAGCCTGTTGTTACCACTCGGCACTGATACCAATTGACGGAAGTAAGCCGATACCGCTTTCATTCTCAACGACCATTTTTTCCCTCTCGTCAAAGATCGGCATATCCTTCGATTTCCTGTTGTAAACGTTCTGCAGGTCCACATAGGTAATGAGGTTCCACTCTTCAAAATTCCATCGACGATCGACACGAAGATCCAGGCTGTGATTCACCCCGACTCTTGCACTGTTGAACAATGCTATGTTTTGAGTGCCGTCGCTGTTGTACGGCGTATAGGGGCGCCCTGTGGCGAATCTGAATTTACCACCGAATTCCCACTGATCATTCAGGATATAACCGCCTCCGAAATTTATGATCCATCGCTGGTCGAAAGCGAACGGACGTTCAACACCATCGAGGGCTTTGAAACGGGATTCATTGTAGGTGATGCTTACCAGGCCATAACAGGGTACGTCGGAAAACTTTTTCTGCAAAAATAATTCTATCCCCCGTGATCTCCCTGAACCGACGCTTGCCAATGGATCGAGGCCGAATGAGGCGTATCCCTCTTCGGACCCGCCGTACCCTCCGGTGTTGGCGAGGACTAAATACGGCCGTATGGTGCTCGCCGGATAGTCAGAATAATCTTTGATATATGTTTCAATGCTCATTTTTACATCAGAGCGGAAGTAATATTCTATGCCGGCGACATATTGATTGACCGACACAAAATTCAAATTCCTGTTCGACGTATTAGCAACAAGCCAGATATAGGAGGGAGCCTGCCTGTATTTCCCGACACTGGCATTGATATTAAAAACCGGCGAAACAGCATACGTCGCCGATACTCTGGGAGAAAGAACAAGGTCGTTCTTGATCAAGTTGAAATAATCGAACCGTCCTCCCAGTGTCACACGCATATTGCGGAACACTGTCTGCGAAAACTGTATATATCCTGCTGTTTTAACCGCCGTTGTATCGAGCAGTGAATTCACCGAAAGATTCTGTCCGAAATTTGTCCAGAACGAAGGGAGGATAATGTCTGAATTAAAGTTCACAAATTTCCCGATCAGTCCGAATGACAGTTCTGTTTCTTTGAACAGCTGGTAGACGACATCACTCCGGAGAGAAGTTTCATATTCATCAGTGTTGCTTTTGAAGATCGGATTCGTAAGACTATCGTTCTGCTGGTAGCGGTATCCGAAATACGTCTGACTGAGCGTTACAGTGGTAAATCCCTTCTTCAATAAATGTCTCCAGGTAATACCGGTCACCGCCTGGTTTTGATCGCTGTACAAAATGCGGGAATTGTCGTATCGTTTTTCATCGGTATCGTTGAACAATTTTACATTATCGAGCGCCGCTATTCCCAGGATACTGATCTGGTCGGCGGTCGAAAGTTTGTAATTCAGTTTCCCGAGAAAATCCCAATACTCAGGCACGAATCCGAAACCGGCTGCTTTGAAAATAAAATCAAGATAGCTTCGCCGGGCGGAAAATAAAAATGAACCATTCTCATTGGTCGGTCCCTCAAGGTTCAGCCCAAATTGGGATGCGGAGATGGTTGCCTTTCCGCCAAAGCGGTCAGTCCTTCCGTCTTTCAGATCGATTGTCAATACCGAAGATAGTTTATCGCCGTATTGTGCCCCAAATCCACCCGTGCGAAATGAAGTTTCGTTGACAAAATCCAGATTCACAAAACTCAACGGACCACCCCCCGTTCCCTGAGTCCCGAAATGATTGATGTTAGAGACTTCGATATTATCGATGACAAATAGATTTTCCGATGGGGCGCCGCCCCGAACGATCAAATCGTTCCTTCCGGTTTGAACCTGGGCGACCCCCGGCAGAATTGAGACTGCGCGAAGAACATCTTCTAATCCTCCGGGTAAACGACGTACTTCTTCTGCGGCAAGTGTTTGCACACTGATCGGAGATTCGGGAGATTTCTGAAAATATTCAGATGTCACCGTTACTCCGTCAAATTCGAGAATTGCCTCACGCAATCCGATGGAGACTTTCGTTTGTTTTCCCGCCGCAACGACGATGTCGGTGTGAATATGGGGGGCAAATCCGATCGCAGATGCTCTGAGTTGATGCACTCCGATTGGAACTGCGGGAAGGAAAAACGCTCCATCAACGCCAGTTGCTGTACCGATTGTCGTACCGACAATTTGTACATTGGCACCTACGATCGGTTCCTTTGTAGATTCATTGAACAATACCCCTTCGATAGCACCGGTTTGTTTTTGCTCCTGCTGGGCAAAAATTCCGTGAGAGATCAAAAGTAAAAGGAAAAAGTAAAAATATTTCGCCATGATGGTTGAGGATACTAGTGCCATTTCCCATATTAAATATTTGATTCTGAAAATGCAGTCACACTGAGCGACACCCTGACAGTGCTTCGACTCGTCCTATAAATAGGACTCGCTCAGCATGACTGTCAGGGTGG
>Ga0172379_10007875_pt1 | contig 13667 bp, 11 predicted proteins | sample GrowelOW334metaG_FD_119756 | JGI IMG/M metagenome (GOLD analysis project Ga0172379, IMG submission 119756) | Groundwater microbial communities from an aquifer near a municipal landfill in Southern Ontario, Canada - Groundwater well OW334 metaG | ecosystem: Environmental > Aquatic > Deep... | reverse complement strand
CGCTTATCTGTTCGGCAACGTTAAACCGGCGGAAGGAAAATTTACAATCAACGGCGCGCCGGTGAAGGTTTATCCCAACGGCGCGTTTCTGGCGTTTCTGCCGGTTAAAGAAGGACCCTTCGCTTTCGAATGCGCGCTTTCCTACGGAGCGGGCCAGTCCACAAAAACCGTGCGCAATATAATGGTCGGCGCGCAAAAGTTCGTGAAACCCGCCGGGCCAGATCAGATTTATATAGATACCACCACCCTGTCCCCCTATGCGGACACCGTCGTCCGCTACGGCGACTGGATTGATACGGCCATGAACGCCAGTCCCGGCAAAAAAGCCGTCTTCAAAATCAAGGGACTGACCGATAATATCCCCATGCAGGAAACCGATCCCGGACGTTACACCGGCGCGTACCTTGTGAAACCGGACGACCGCGCTATTTCCGCCGAAATCGCCTTCACGCTGGAGAACGGGAAACTGCCCTCCGAACTCGCCGTGTCAACCGGGAAGGTGACGGTTGCGACCGCGCCGTTCACCGTTGTGCAGGTTACAACGGATTCCACGGGTGCGCGCTGCAGCGTGTCAAACGGGTACATAGCTTTCCTCGAACCAGGCCAAAAATTGCTGGCCACCGGCAGAACCGGCAGCAGAATCAGGCTGAAACTCACCGAAACGCTGGACGGCTGGGCCGAAAAAAGCGCCCTGAACTATCTGCCGCAGGGCGAACCACCGCCGCTGTCCGCCATGGGCACGATAAGCACAGCCTATCAAAGCACGGCGACTGTTGTCAGCGTTGAAAATGGCAGGAACGCGCCGTACATGGTTTTTGAAAACGAAGACTCGCTCGAAGTTACCTTTCTCTATACAAAAAACGACACGAACTGGATAGTTTACGACTCGTCGGACACTCTGGTCCGCGACATCCAGTACCGCCAGCTTGACCGCCAGACCTGCCTAGTCAAGATAAACTACGCGAACGGGCAGACGCCCTGGGGCTACGACGTTGATTATATAAAAGGAAGAACCGTCATCACCCTGCGCCGCAAACCCGCCCTGCCCAAGCGGACCAAAACCCGCCCTCTGGCGGGGCTTAAAGTGATTATTGACCCGGGCCATTCGCCCAGAACGGAACCTCCTTACGACGGCGCCATCGGCCCCACCCGCGTGTTCGAGTACGACACCAACATGCGCATAGCAAAAGTTCTTAAAGCGAAACTGGAGGATTACGGAGCGGCGCCGGTTATCCTGCGCTCAGGCGACGAAACCGTCGCGCTCAGGGAGCGCCCCCGCATCGCTGGCAGATTAAACGGCGATTTTTATGTAAGCATTCACGGCAACGCGCTTTCGGACAGCACTAACCCGTTCGCGCAGCCGCGTGGTTTTTCGCTTTATTATTATTATCCGCACAGCCGCCCGTTCGCCCTTAACACGCACCGCAGCCTTCAGAAATTCCTGCCCCTGCCGGACGAAGGCCTGCGCTACGGAGACTATCACGTTATCCGCCTGACCAACATGCCGGCGATACTGATAGAAACGGCGTATCTCATCATACCCGATCAGGAGCAGATGCTGGTTAACGAAAATTTCCAGCACAATGCCGCAAACGCCTGCATCACCGGCATTTACAAAACTCTGGGATTCGAAGCGCCGAAACTGCTGCCCAAGAAAGTGGAAACTTTCAAACCGGCGAAGCGAACACCCGCGAAAAAAAACGCAGTCAAAGAAACCACGGTGAGTAAAACTGAAGTCGTAAAAAGCACCGGCACCGTGAAACCCGTACCGGCGGCAAAACCCAAACCCGCAAAAAACGGCCCGGATAAAAATGAACCTCCTCAAAAGTGAGACTGCCATGAAAATAAACTTAATATTTACACGCCTGCTGCTGGCCGCAGTTCTGGCGTGCTCGGTGTCCGGTCCGCGCGCGCAAACGCCGGACGGTTCAAATGACGATTCCGCCGCGCAGGAAACCGGCACCATTATTCCCGAGGGCGATTCCCCCGAGGGTGAAAGTTCCGTAACGGACCAGTCTTCCGCGACGCCGTTTTCCGCCGCCGTAAACGCCAACTGGGACAAATGGTCCGGCGGGCAGGACACCGTAGTCCGGGCGGACCTAGTGCCCAAACTTGCCGATCCCGCCTATACCGGCGACAACGCCGCCGCGCTCGCCGCGCTGACTTTCTATCTGCGAAAAGACCGAAGCCATATCCCTGTTTCTAAACAGGACGCGGCTTCCCTGACCGACCCTACAACCATGGCGGCCTATAATGAAATGTCCGCCAAGCTTAAAACCATGAGCCGCGCCGTTTTCTCTAGCGGCGGTCCGGATTTTGAGAAGATGCAGCAGCATCCAGCGACGGACTGTTATTTTTATTCCGGCACCGGCTGGATAGCCAAATACCGCCCCGATGTCATAAAAAAAGCCATAAAAACCCTGGGCGAAAAAGGATACCGCGTCACTTTCCCCAGCGGCGAGGACGCCATCGTTGCCGCGCCGACCGACGCTGAAATAGCCTATAACGATTCCCCGATGACTCTTCAAAGCGGCATCTGGATGTCCATTCTGGCGAAAGCGGAAGGCGTGCTTGAAGGGCAGAAAAACGAGAAACGCGCCGCTATCGCGGACCCTGTCCTGCGCGTGGACGTGGGCGGCGGTCCGGAAGCGATAGTCAAACGCTGGACCGGAAAAAAACCAGTCAATTACCGCCTCGGCGAAGAAGGCGACATAAAAGCCGTGCGAAAAGCGTTGGTGAAAATGGCGGAGAACAATCTGATGGCCGAGGTTTTCGCCCGGAAACCGAAAGGCAAAATAGCCGGCAACCACTGCTACGCGGTTATGGATTTCGACGCGGGGACCGACACCGTTACCGTCTGGAACCCCTGGGGCAACGATTTCACGCCCAAAGGACCCGACGGGCCGGATTTCGGCTACGCGCGCAGGCATGGCGTTTTCAAAATACCTCTTTCCGAATTCATGCGCTGCTTCTCGTTCCTCTCCATAGAAAAAGCGTAAGCTGATATTGCAGGAATAAAGAAACGCTCCGCGAAAAATCCGCGGAGCGTTTTTCCATTTTCCCTTCTCACAAATTCAAACGTCCGCGGCTACGCCGGTTTTCGGACAAATTTTAGAAACCTGGCAATGTCCGCAGTCCGGTTTCCTGGCGGAGCACGCCGCCCGACCATGCAGGACAAGAGCAAGAGAGAACCAGCGCCAGTCTTTCCTGTCCAGCAGGGCCATCATGTCGCGCTCTATCTTGACCGGATCGGTATTGCGCGTAAGCCCCATGCGGAAAGCCAGCCTCTTTACATGCGTATCAACCACGAACCCTTCGGTCAGGCCGAAAGCCTCGCTCAGCACCACGTTGGCTGTTTTACGGGCGACACCGCGCAATGTCAAGAGTTCAGCCATCGTCGCCGGAACACGCCCGCCGAATTTTTCCATTATGGTCTCGGACGTTTTTTTTATCGCGAGCGCTTTGCTCCGGTAAAAACCCGTGGAATGAATCAGTTTCTCGATTTCCCCAAGTGGCGCGGCAACGAAATCCTTCGGCGCCGGATATTTTTTAAACAAAGCGGGGGTGACGAGGTTCACGCGTTCATCCGTGCACTGTGCCGACAAGATCACAGCGACAAGCAGCTGGAACGGATTGCCGTGCCGGAGCGGCGTAACCGCTCCGCCGTATAACGGCTTTAAAACTTTCGCTATTTTTCCGGCACGTTCTTTCTTTGTCATCTGTGGAAAGTATCGAGCAGATCAGCCATCGTAAGGATAACGTTGTCCTTCCCGCCGCGCGCGCCGGGCGCGGTGCAGTTTATTGTTACGGCGGGTTTGGAGAAAGTTTCAATTTTCGCCTTATCCTTCGTGGCAAGCGCTTCCAGATACCTGATCAGGTAAATGCGTGCGACCGAAAGCCTGATGTCGGCGGTGGGCGCGCAGGCCGCAACTTCATCTGCGGTCATCGCGTCTGTTTCTTTCGCCACGGCGGCCGTGACTTTTTCGCGCACCTTCGGGTTCGCCCAGAACCAGTTGGTTTTAGCGTAATCGCCCAGCGCGGCGCCGAAATACTTTTTAAAATCCTTTTCGCAGTTGATGGAGATCAGGCCGGCCCGCGAGTCCCCGGCGGGAGAAACGGTTTTGTAAGTAAACAAAACACCCGCGCCTTCGCCCCGGTATTCCTCAATTTCAGACTCCAGTTTGCGCGCCGGAATATGGTAATACGATTCGGTTCCGTCGTTCTTAAAATGCGCGATAAGCTCGCCGTCCTTATCGTCCACGCCGACAAAGGCGGACAGGTCCTCGGAAAACAGAATATACCGATTGGCATACACGCACAAAGAAGAACCGCCTTCGCGCTTGAAAATTGTCCAGGCTTTGCCGGAGGAATCTTTGACCGTCTTAACGGCATTGTCGGGCGCAAGCGCGGAAGTATCGCAGTCCCGCATGGCGCAAAAACCCGGAACCGGCGCGGAAAACAGAAAGCACAAAATCAGCAGTCTTTTCATTTTTTTACTCCGCTTTTTTAAGAGGATAATACCAGACACCCATGAAAACGGCGTTATCCGTGAAATCCTTGACCCAGGACCGCATGGCGTAAAGCCCGACGGGGTGAACGGTGTACACCTGCGGCGCGTCCTCATGCGCGATGTTGAGAACGCGGACATAAAGTTCGCGCCGCTTTTTGGCGGACAGCTCGCCCGCCGCGGCATCAATTAGCTTGTCCACCTCCGGATTGGAATAGCCCTGAATAACCGGATATCGCCCCGCGCTGTGCAGGAACGGGAAGACGAAATTATGCGCGTCGGGGTAATCGCCGGTCCAGCCGCGGGTGAACATGGGCATCATCCGTTTCTGCGCGCGGTCGAGATAAGCCGCCCACTCCAGCCCGCGCAGTTCTATTTTGAACTTCGGATTTATTTTTTCCACATTGCGCTTCATTATTTCCGCCGCCAGCTGTCGCACTTCGCCGCCGATATTATAGGTAAGCGTAAATTTAAAACCTTTATTCCAGACCTCCCCTCCGTACGCTTTCCGGAAATACTGCTCGGCCTTTTTCAAATCGAAAGTGTAGTGTTTTATGTCCGCGGAATAGCCGGGTAGTCCGGGCGGAATACAGCCCAGCGCCAGCGAGGCTTTAGACTTGAGGCCTTCCTTGTAAAAACCGTCATAATCGAAAGACCAGGCGAAAGCGCGCCTTATGTCCGCGCTGGAGAAAAAATCGGGAGGGATGCCCGCGCCGTCCAGTTTCCCGGACCCGATATCGGGATTGCCCGCGCCGTTGACTTTGAAAATGAAAAAGAACGCGGGGTCGGTCAGCAGCCGCTTGAGATTGTCCTTCACCGAGACATTTTTCATGCCGGAAAGCTGGTCCACAAACGGACGCGGCACGTCAATAATATCGGCGTCGCCCGCTTCCAGCATGAGGCGGCGGGTCCCGAATTCCGGCACGGTTGTCATAATGACTTTGGCCACGCCGACGGGCTTGCCCCAGTAACCTTCGTTACGCGCCAGAAAAAGACGGCGCGCTTTTCTGTCCCAGCGGAACAGCTTAAACGGGCCGGTGCCGTTCATTTCGGAAAACAGGCCGGACTGTTCGCGCGCGCGGTTGTTGAATTTTTTCCAGGTTTCAGGACCGCCGTCCCATTCCCCCCTTTCCGCGCACCAGGCGCGGTTCATCACATAAGACCAGCGCGCCATAATGGACAAAAACGGCGCGAACGGCTTTTTAAGCTTTATAACCACCATGTTTTTATCAACGGTGACGGCTTTCGCGGCCTCTTCAAAATTTACTATCAGCTTGCCGGTATCATCGCGGGTGGAAGGCACGCCCAGAATCGGCTCGCTTAAGAGCGAAGCGGGGCCGCCGGGGGGATCGGTCAGCATGAACCGGAGCAGGGAATACCGCACGTCTTCCGGGGTCATAACCGCACCGTTGGAAAATTTCACCCCTTTCCTGATCGGGAATTTATAAACCAGCCCGTCTTTCGAAACAAGCCCGTTTTCAAAGGAAGGAATTTTCTCCGCCAGCAAAGGCTCGTATCCCTCCAGAGAACTGCCCTTAAACCTGATAAGGGTTTCGTAAACGTTAAAGATCACGCCCTGGCTGACGCCGTCGTACGGGTAAACGGGGTCAAGCGAAGCGGGTTCGCCCTGATGCGCGTAGATAACCGTGTCGGGATTTTTAACCGCCGCGCAGCACGGCGGCAGAAAAGCCAAAACCACGAGGGCAAGCAGGCATTTATTTTTCAAAAAGCGTGCGGAAATAGATGAAATTGCCATTGATTTTTTCTCCCTGTCTGATATCTTCCAGTTTTTTGCCAAACCGCTTTTTAAAGGTGGTTTCAACCACCGAGCCCTTTTCGCGATTGGCTTCGATTATGTCCTCGTCCCCGGCGTAAAGCAGAACATGCTCAATCACGTCCGGATTTTCTTTTTTGGACAGGAACACCAGATCGCCCTTCTTTAAAAAAACGCTGAAAACTTTTTTCGACGCCTCGAACTGCGCGCCCGCGTTGCGCGGAAGATTGACGCCATACAGCCGGTAGACAAGACTGACCAGACCGGAGCAGTCCATCCCGTCGGCGGTTCTACCGCCCCACAGATAATCCGTTCCCTCAAACTCGCGCGCGAGTTGCACCACGCCGGAACGCGGGTCCGTTTTTTTGCCGTCGGTGTAAGGAGCCACGTCTTCGGTTTTAACCCAGCCCGGCCGCATGCCGGAAAGCATAACGCGCAGATAGCCGTCCTTCTTTTTATAAACCGGCGCAGGGCACAGCCTTGTGCCCATCACCAGTTGCACGTCCTCAAAACCTTCGGGGGTCTCCAGCAGCGCGGTGGCGCGCGGCGTTTTAACGGTGTAAGCGTAGCCGTAATCCTCGCCCCAGACCAGCGCGTCCTCCTTAATCCAGCCGGGATAGCCCTGCCAGCAGGAGGAAATTGTTTCCGAACAGGCCGGGGAATTATAAAACCCCTGTTCCAGGCTTTCCACTTCGGCCCAGCCGTTTTTAAACGACTTCACGAGCACGGCCTCATTAAGGAAAACCTGCGTTTCCAGTCCGCTTTGCGGATCCGGCTGGTTATGCACATCGGCAACCGGCACAGCGGCACGCATAATGCGCGGATACCGGTTTTCCAGACGGTAAACCAGCCCCTGCTTGTTGCCCAGCCAGGCTTTGGCGAACTGGTCGCGCAAATACCAGCGCGGAACGGTTTTTTCGGTTTTTGCGGCGGGATCGTTAACGCGCACATTGCCTTCCGAATCAAAGCCGCGGATCACCACCAGGTGCCCCGCGCTTGCCGGAACGGGCGCGTTTTTAAGTTCCCCGTCTTCGTAAGTAATACTCGCGATCAGCGGATAGGAAAGCGCAATCGAACGCTCGGCATCGGCCATGGAATTAAAACGGTCCACAAAAGAAAACAGGGCTTTGCTGCCGGCGAAAGCGGTATTAATAAACCAGTTTCCGTATATATTCTCCGCGGTGTCGTATACCTGATTGGCGATCGAGGTGTTCGTCAGATCCGTGCCGTAATAAGCCAGTCCCATGCCGAGCGAAACCGGACTGCAGATACTGTCCGGATCCACTTTTTCGTTCATCTGCGAGCGCGCCGGAACTTCAAGCACGCGGTCCGGATTGAGCCAGCGCGGCTTTGCCGGGAAAATTTCGGCCAGTGATTTTAGGGCGGTTTCGGGATTGTATTTTGCGCGGCTGTCTGATATATTGACCGCCGCCAGGCGCAAAACCGGAGTCGCCATGCTTTCCGTTTCAAGGGTGATCCGGTAACGGTAGAACAGAACAGGTTTATTAAGAGTGAGAACGTCTGTCCTGACCGAGCCGAAATCATCCGTTTGGGGGCCGAAGGAGGAAGAGGCGCTTTCCGTTGAAAATCTGCCCAGCTTATACCATTTGCTCCACAGTATTTCGCCGTTTTTATCCGCCAGTCCGACCTGCGCTTCCGCCAGCATGGCGCTTAAAGGCGGCAGATAAGCATTAGCAGACAGGACCAGCCGGTCAAACCAGAAAGCCGCGGTGATCACGCCGGACTCGACCGTACCGACGGATTTTTTCGCTTTACGGTTGCGGTCAACCTGAAAGACCCCGTCGCGCAGGGTAATGGGCGACGCCCCTTTGATTTTGGCGTCCTTAAAATCGGAAGGCGACATGTAAACCGCGGTATAGGAAGGATACAACGCCTTGCAGAACCCGCCGGCGTGGCAGAGCCCGGCGTTAAAAAGCGAAACGATGACAGCTTTCATAATTAATCTCACGTTAGTAACTTTTCAAATTCCGGGGTGAAACTCCCCTCGAAAATTTCCTGCACCGGCCCGCGCAGATGCACGCGCCCGCCTTCATCTATTGAAACAGAAACGGTGCCGCCGGGCATGGCGACGCTCACGTTGCGGTCCGTCAGCCCGAGCTTATAGCCGGCGCAGGCGGCGGAACAGGCGGAACTGCCGGAAGCCATGGTATAGCCGGACCCGCGTTCCCAGATCATTATTTCAATTTTGTCGCGCGCAACGACTTTCGCGAACTGGACATTGGTTTTGCGCGGAAAAACCTCATGCCGTTCGATAAGCGGGCCGACGGAACAGGCCAGTTCCTTCGATATCTCGGGACAGAAAAGTATGCAGTGGGGAATGCCTATGGAAAGGGAGGTTACAGTATATTCCCGCCCGCCTGCGGCGAGCGTTTCGGACACCACTTCGCGTTCCGGCCCAGCGAAGGGAATATCGGACGCTTTAAAAGAAACCGTTCCCATATCCGCGGAAACCATAGCGCCGCCCTCCACGGAAACGCTGACGCGCCCGCTTAAAGTGTCAATCGGAAAAGACGGTCCGCAGGTCATGCCGCGGGAATAAAGGTATTTCGCGAAAATGCGAATGCCGTTGCCGGACTTTTCGGCTTCGGAACCGTCGGAATTGAAAATTCTGACGAACGGAATATCCCCGTTTTTATAAAAGGGGCCGTAAAGCACGCCATCCGCGCCCACGCCTTTGTTGCGCGAGCAGATAAGGCTTACGTTTTTTTCGGTCAGCGGAAAAGCAATCGCGGACGGATTGATAACGATATAGTCGTTGCCCAGGGCGTGAGCTTTAACCCATGCCCCGCATTTGAACTGCGGGACTTTGCCGGCGTTTTCCTTTCCGGCGAAGCCGTCACTCGGATTTTTGCGTTCAGGGGACATTGCCGCTCTCCGCGCACAATAAATAGAGGCAAAATCGGGGCATCCGGACTTGAACCGGAAACCTCCTGCTCCCAAAGCAGGCGCTCTGCCACTTGAGCTATGCCCCGAAAACTTCCTCTATATTATATATTTTATATGGCGGATCCGGTCACATCAAACCAGATTTTTCTGAATTCATCCGGCAGCGGCGCCTCAAAGGCAACGCGCTCTTTCGTTCCGGGCCGGGTAATCTCCAGTTTGCGGGAATGAAGCATCAGCCTGGGAACCGGTTTTTTTCCGTAAACAGTGTCGCCCAAAACGGGATAACCCAGCCACGCCAGATGAACGCGGATTTGATTTGTGCGGCCTGTTTTTGGGAAAAGCTCCACATAGGTATAGCCGTTTTTACGATCAAGGCAGTTATATTCCGTCACCGCGGCGCGGCCCATGGGCGAAGCTTTGATTTTGCCGCCGGAAATGCGTCCGATGGGCACGTCTATAATGCCGCGCTGGTCGGGAATTTCGCCCGTGGCGATGGAATGGTAGGTTTTATTCACCTTGCGGTCATGGAACTGTTTTAAAAGGTTTGAGCAGGCCTTTTTCGTTTTCGCGACAATCATGACGCCGCTGGTGTCCCGGTCCAGGCGGTGGACGATGCCGGCGCGGGGAATCCCTTTAAGTTCGGGACGGGCCGTCAAAAGAATGCCCGCGAGCGTTTTCTCGCCCGAATAAAGGATATGCGGGCTCGTTTCCCAGTCCGTGCTGGTCGGGTGGACCAGCAGGCCGGCGGGTTTATTGACGACAAGAATCGTGTCGTCCTCGAAAATAACCAGCTCTTTAAAACCCGAAACATCCGGCTCTGATTCGGGCCAGTCAATCGTTATATCGCAGGGATTTTCCAGCATGAACGAAGGCTTCTTCGCCACGCCGTTTACTTTCACCGCGCCTTTTTCAATAAGTTTTTTTAAAAAGGAACGGGAATAATCATACAGTTCCTGAGTCAGGAAAGAGTCCAGCCGTTCGGGCAGGCCGCCGTTGTAACTGATTTTTTCCTTTTTGTTCATAGAATCAACCCTTGCGCGCCGGAAGAAACCGGTAGGCCGCGAAAATAAAACAAACAGCCGCCAAAGCCGCTATCTGGGACGGCGACAGGCCGGCGGCAAAACCGCCCCTGTCGTCGCCGCGGAAAAACTCCACGAAAAACCGCAGTATCGCGTAGCCGCCGAAATAACCAAGCATGAGCGCGCCGGACCGTTTAAACCTGTCCGCGCGCCGTTTTAAAAGCCAATGCAAAACAGCAAAAAGAAGAATATTCCCCAGCACTTCGAAAAGCTGGACGGGATAAAGGGGAACGCCGCGCAAATTCCAGGGTACAAGGCATTGCGGATGATTAAAAGAAAACCCGGCCCAGGCCGGAGAAGGTCTCCCGTAACAGCAGCCCGCGAAATAACAACCCATTCTGCCGATGGCATGGCCCAGCGCGATGGCGGGCGCGAAAAAATCCGCCAGAAACCAGAATTTCAAACCAATCTTCCGGCAATACCACGCACCGGACAGGAACGCGCCGGCAAGTCCGCCGTAAAAAACGAAACCGTACCGAAAATCTTTCGCGGCATACGCCAGGCGGTCAAAAAAACCGGACCCGAAATCATGCCAGTAAAGCAGCACGTACAGAAGCTTCCCGCCCAGCACCGCGCCCAGCACAAGCGCGGTCACCAGATTCCAGAACTGGTCGGAAGTCAGGCCGGCGCTTTTGTTCATATGCCTGACATAAAGTACGCCGAGCACATAGCCCAGCGCCACCATAACGCCGTACATGGGCACTGAAAAAAATTCTGTTTCGAAAAGATACGGATGCATATTAAGTTCCCGCTTTCAGGAAATCCAGTATCCGCCGGAAATCCAGCCTCCTGGTGCGTCTGCCCGCGGCCGCGCACAGGCCCGTTAGCTTATAACGGGCGAAAACCATATCGGCCTGCAGGGCGGCTTTAAAATCGCTGTTCCCGTCTACGCAAAAAATAACCTTATAACCCTGCTCCTGATATTTCCTCACGCAGAACGCCTTAAATGACTCCAGATCGGGCGCCTGCGCAAACATATGGTCATAACTCACGTCATAAGAGCCCGCGCTGTTGCGCTTGACGCGTCCGCTGGTATATTTTTCACCGCCAAGTTCCCATTTCTTTAAAAGCAGGTCAATGTAAAGGTCCAGCCCGCCGCTGGCTATTTCAAACGGCACTCCGTTTGCCCGGCAGTATTGGATAAGTTCCGGCGCGCCCGCGCGCGGGCGGCCGAAATCCAGAATATAACGCTCCACTTCCGCGTGGTCCGCCTTGATTCTTTTAAGGCAACGGGCAATCCAGTCCTCCACCTTCTCGCCGCCTTCGTAGGACTGGCGGATGTCCTCGCGCGTCGCCGCGCCGAAATAGTAATAAATATTATCCGCCATATCGTGCTGGGATATGGTGCCGTCAAAATCGCTGACAATCGCCCAATTACTGTTCATTTATCAAAATCACGGCGTTATGCCGCGCAACGCGAATTTTATATACGGATTCAGCCGCACTTCGTCGCCCAGCCTGACGCTGCGCCGCTCACCGTAATCGTGGCCGGGCCACATTATCAGTTCGGGGTCCAGTTTGGCTACGCGCCTGAGGCTGTCAGTCATGCTTTTGGGGTCCGAGCCAGGCAGATCCACCCGCCCGCAGGCCCCGATAAAAAGCGTGTCGCCCGTGAAAATGTTCCCGCCGGCGATAAGGCAAACCGAACCCGGCGAATGCCCGGGGGTGGGAACGGCGGTCACTTCAATACCGGCAAGCGTTAAAACGGCGCCGCCGGAAAAAGTCGTTACAAGGGAATTGTCCATATCCATCATAAACAGATCGGCGGCGTGCAGATAAACGGGCACTTTCAGCCGGCGCGCCAACTCTTCCAGATGCATGGAATGGTCATAATGCCCGTGAGTGAGAATACAGGCTTCTATTTTCAAACCGGCGGCAAGAGCTTCGGCTTCAATCTTCCCAATATCCCACGAGGGATCTACAAGAAAACAGGAGCCTGCGGCCGGGTTGCCGACTATATAGCTGAAATTGGCCATGCGGCCCGTTTCAATCTGTTCTACCGATATGTTCTTTTGCGGCATTTTTATTCGCTTTTTTCTTATCGTCTTTCTTGACTGCGGGATCGAAACGGTATTCAATCTCGCCGGGTTTGGTCATATTAAGTTCGGTGCGCGCGGTTTTTTCAAGATAGTCGTCGGATTTCAGAAGCTGGTCATACTCTTGGTTCAAACTGGAATATTCCGAGTCGAGCCGTTTGTCCTCTTTCTGAAGGCGCTTTATTTCCAGCGCGTTAAGCACCAGAACGCGGAAATCGCTGCGCGTGACAAGGAATAACACCGAACCCGCTATCAGGACATAAACCAGATATTTCCCGAATTTTTTCATAACCGGAGCCTCGGAATTTCAAGGGCCGCCCCGTTCTCCGGACCGGCCCCGCTAAAACTATGCTTACTTTACGGCTTTAAATACCCGGCCCTGGGCGTATTGGGCTTTTCTGCCGAGTTCTTCTTCAATGCGGAGCAACTGATTGTATTTGCATAACCGCTCGGAACGGCAGGGCGCGCCGGTCTTTATCGCCCCGGCGTTCGTCGCCACCGCCAGGTCCGCGATAAATGAATCTTCCGTCTCGCCTGACCGGTGCGAAATAACGCAGTTATATTTTGCCTTGTGCGCCGCCGCGATAACGTCCACCGTCTCGGTAACGGTGCCGATCTGGTTAAGCTTTATCAGGATCGCGTTGGCGGCGTTGCTTTTAATCCCAGTTTCAAGCCGTCCGGGATTGGTCACGAACAGGTCGTCGCCCACAATGGTGATTTTATCGCCCAGCCTGCCGGTGAGATATTGCCAGCCTTCCCAGTCATCCTCGGACAAAGGATCCTCCAGCGAAATAACGGGGAAACGCTTGGCCCAGCCGGTGTAAATGGCGGTCATTTTCTTGGCGTCCACGCTCTTTCCTTCAAACTTGTATTTGCCGCCGGAATAAAACTCGCTGGCAGCGGCGTCAATGGCGATCTTGATTTCATCGCCGCAGTAGCCCGCGGTTTCAACCGCTTCCATGATGGTTTCGAGCACTTCGTCATGCTTGCGGATATGCGGGGCAAAACCGCCCTCGTCGCCCACGGAAACCGTCATCTTCCTGCCCGCAAGAATTTTTTTGAGGTTATGGTAAACCTCGGTAGCCTTGCGGAGCGCGTCTGAAAACTTCGCCGCGCCGGTCGGCACGACCATAAACTCCTGCACGTCTAGCCCGGAATCCGCATGCCTGCCGCCGTTGACTATATTGAGCATGGGAGCCGGAATAATGTACTCCGTTTCCTTAAGGCCGTAAACTTTGCGGATATGCTCGTAAAGAGGAACTTTCCGGCTTTCCGCGCCCACGCGGAGCGCGGCCATGGAAACGCCCAGCAGCGCGTTGGCGCCCAGCCGGCTTTTATTTTCGGTGCCGTCGAACGCAATCATG
>Ga0172379_10007874_pt1 | contig 13669 bp, 14 predicted proteins | sample GrowelOW334metaG_FD_119756 | JGI IMG/M metagenome (GOLD analysis project Ga0172379, IMG submission 119756) | Groundwater microbial communities from an aquifer near a municipal landfill in Southern Ontario, Canada - Groundwater well OW334 metaG | ecosystem: Environmental > Aquatic > Deep... | reverse complement strand
CAAAAAGACAAAATCAAAAAATGTTTTAACTTAATTCCAGATACCAATAAAATTCCCAACCATACTAATAATAAAACCATAACTCCGCCCAAGTCTGGTTTTATAAAAACTAACAAAGCTGGAAATAAAACATACAAACCAGAAAAAATGATATTTTTAAATTTATACATTTCAACGTGCCTCATTGAAAAATATTTTGCCAGCAAAACTACTAAAACAATTTTTGTAGGTTCAATGGGGTCTAAAGATAAAACTCCTACTTTATACCACCCCCTTGTGCCTCTTATCATGGGAGCAAAAAAATGAAGCCCCAACAATAATAATAAACATACTCCATATAGAACTAAAATTAAATAGGAATTGTTTCTTAATATTCTGTAATCAAAAAAGCTCATAGCAATCATTATTAAAAATCCTAAAGCAAAAAAAATAACCTGCTTCTCAAAATTTGAAAAATTATCTTTTGCTACACAGGTGCTGAAAATTCCAGCTAATCCAAAACAAACCAGCAATACTGCTGGAACAACCAACCCCCAATCAAGCTTTCTTAGTTGACTTAGGTTCTGATTCATAATTGGAATAATTTTAGCGGAGCGAATTAAAGTAATATTCGAGGCGCGAGGAGCGAGTTGTACCCACAGGGTACGCGAGCGACGATTAACGAAGAAGATTATTTTAATTCGCCCGCCCTTCGGGAATCAAAAAAATGGCTGACTTCTTCGGGGCTCCTCGTCGGCGTAACACAGAGGTTACAACCTCCTCGTCACTCCTTGAAATCATCTCATTTTTTGGATTCTAAAACTTTATCCCAATTATGTACCAGAGCCTTATAAAAACATTATTTTATAAGGTTTAAAAATTCCCGTTCGGAGATTGTTTTTACTAAAAGTTTTTTTGCTTTATCTGCCTTACTTCCTGGATCTGACCCAACTATAACATAATCTATATTTTTTGAAACAGATTCAGAAATATCTCCGCCTAATTCTCTTATTTTTGCTTTTGCTTCATCCCGGCTCATTGATTCCAACCCTCCTGTCAGCACAAAACTAAGTCCTGCTAGTTTTTGATTTTTTCCGCCGAAGGCGGATCCGCCTTCGGCGGAAATTTTTACCAGTTTCTCTAATTTATCTAAAAATTTCAGATTATCTTTATTTTGAAACCATTCATAAATTGATCTTGAAACAACAGGGCCCACATCCTTAATTTTATCAAAATCTTCTAATTCTGCATCTCTTATTTTTTTAATGCTAAAAAAATGCTTTGCTAAATCAATTGCTGTTTCTTCCCCAACATTCCTAATGCCTAAAGCATAAATAAACCTTGATAAGGTGATCTCTCTTTTTTCTTCAATTGATTTTATTAAATTTTCTGCAGACTTTTCTGCAAACCTCTCTAAATTTTTAACATCTCCTTCTTTTAATTCAAACAAATCAGCAGGAGTTTGCACCAACCCTTCATCCAACAACCTATCAATAATTTTTGGACCCAATCCGTCAACATTAAAAGCAGTTCGGGAAACAAAATGATAAAAGTTTCTTCTTTTTTGAGCAAAACAATTTTTATTCGGGCATCTTAATAAAACTTCCCCCTCTGTTTTTATCAATTTTATTCCACAAGAAGGACATTTGTCTGGCATTTTAAAATTTTTCTCGTGGCCAGTTCTTAATTCTGGTAAAACTTTTATAATATCTGGGATCACATCTCCTGCTCTGCCAACAATAACTGTGTCTCCAATTTTTAATCCCAATCTTTTTATTTCGTCTTCATTATGCAAAGTTGCTCTTGAAATTGTAATTCCGGTAACTTGAACTGGCTCTAAAATTGCAACTGGAGTCATGGCTCCAGTTCTGCCAACCTGAATTTTTATGTCTAAAACTTTCGTTGTTGATTGCGCTTGGGGAAATTTAAAAGCAATAGCTCCTCTTGGAGCTTTGCCTACAAATCCTAGTTTTTCAAAAATTTCATTGTTATTTATTATTACAACAACGCCATCAATTTCATAATCCAATTTTTCTCTTTCTTTTATCCAATACTCGCGAAATTTCAAAACTTCTTCTAAAGATTTGCAAAATTTATTATGCTTGTTTGTCTTAAAGCCCAGCTCATGTAAAATTTTATGTTTGTCTTCGTGTGTCTTTATGGTTTTATCTGGCAACAAATCATAAGCAAAAAAATCTAATTTTCTGGAAGATGTAATTTTTGAATCCAACTGCCTTACAGAACCCGCTGCAATATTTCTTGGATTTGCATAAACTGGCAAACCCTTTTCTTTTTGCTCTTTATTTATTCTTTTAAACTCTTTTTTTGAAATAAAAACCTCACCCCTCACGACAAGTCGTTCGGGAATTTTCAATTTTAAATTTTCAATTTTCAATGGTATTGCCTCTACGGTTTTTAGGTTTTCTGTTATGTCCTCGCCTGTTGTTCCATCACCGCGCGTTGAACCAGTTTTTAAGAATCCATTCTCATAAATCAATTCAATTGCCAAACCATCAATTTTTAATTCGCAATAATAATTTACTGCGCCCGCCGTAGCCTTGGCAAAGGCGGGTTCGGTGTTTATCAATTTTAAAATCCTATTTTCCCAATCTTCCATATCCGTTTTTGAAAAACTATCGTTAAAAGAAAGCATTCTTTGTGAGTGCCTTATTTTTTTAAATTCTTTTAATGGTTTTCCTCCAACTCTTTGTGTTGGCGAATCTTTTGTTACTAAATCAGGAAATTTTTGTTCTAAATCAAAAAGTTCCTTTTTCAAGGAATCTAAGGCAGAATCAGATATTTCCTGCCTGTCTTGCACATGATAGAGATATCTATGGTGATTAATCGTCTCCTTCAGTTTTTCGATTCTTTGTTTTATTTCTTTTTTATTCATGTTTCTAAAATTATTGTGTAGGAGCAATAAATATCTGAATCTGCCTTTGAGCATCGCCAAAAGTACCCTTAGACATAATTGTAAAATTACCTGATGGGTCTATAGTCGCCATAGTATCATAATAGGTTTTCTCATCAAAAAAAGTTTTAAAAGAGATTTGACAATTATTACATAAGTCTGGATCACAGCCATGTATAGAAATCAAAGGATCTGTTGCCTCATTATTACAATAAATACTGTGTTCAGTATTAAGACTGGGGTTAGAATTATCATTAGAACAATAATAAGGATTGCTTGAACCATCTCCATTTGTGTCTATAACCATCGAACATAATCCCCTAACAGCACCACTGCCATCAGTTAATGTTGGTTTAACCTGCCTGTCATAATAAAGAACTTTTTCAATCCCGCTGTCAGCAGCATAAAGGCTCACCACAGAATTTCCCATATTCCTTATAACCTTTACTTCTCTGTATAAGAGTATGCTTATAGATAAAACTATAGATAAAACAATTATCATTATAAAGAAAACCATTATCAGTGAAACTCCTTTTTGTTTATCTATATTCATTAATATTTTACATTAAGATTTCTCCTTGAAACCGTTGTTTGAATTGTTCTCGTAGCAGTACCTTGATTGTCTCCAGGAATGGTAACATTTAAAAGTATAGTTACCCTCGGCTGACTTGAATCTTGGTCTGAAGCCCCGCAATCTGTAGTTGTGCCAGAAGGACAAACATTAGAAGAGGCAGAACCGTCTGACCCGTTTACAGAAAACCTAATCGAGCTTATTTGCAAATTTGGCGGGGTAAGGGCAACGGCTTTTTCTGTGCCAGGAATATCTTTTGATTCTTCAATGCCGTTTTTTATTTCTTTTAAAACCGGGTGAGCTGGGTCGGTTGTATTGTCTAAAAAGAATTCCTGGCAATAAATTGTATCATTTGACTGATTTAAAAATTTTATACCCCTAAATGTTTCAGAAGCTGAATCATAACGAGTAAGCAAATAAATATATCCTGGATATCCTAAACAATTTTCATTCTTTTCTGTTTTTGCCATCCTTAGAGCTTTTGACATATATTCTTCTACATAGCTAATCTGATTTAAAAATTGCTGTTCAACCAAAATTTTCTTTTGATTCTGAATGATAGAAATAAAAATACCTAAAGCTGCTCCAATAATAAACAAAAATACAGCCATAACTATAATTAATTCTATAAGCGTAAAACCTTTAGATGATTTCATTAATATTTTAAGTTAACTTTTATTGACCCGTATAGCCTTTATAATTATACCAGTTATATAATGTACCCTTTGTTTCAACGCAATTTGAATCACCACAGACGCTAGCTTCGACACCATCATTAAGAATCGTCGCTTTTTGCTTCCAGGATACTTGCACAATAACCTTTATAATATGATCTGACTTTCCGTCAACATCTTCAACTGGATTGATTATTATTTTTCTTTTAAACTTTGTATCGCTTCCTATTGTATTATTATAAAAACCTGCAGAATCAATTTTTAAAAGAGCGCCTGCTGCAATAGGAGCCATACTTGTTGAAGTGTAATCTGCATAACATCCACCATTACAATTTTCAGGATTTTCACATTGGCAATTAACTCCGTAGCGAATTCCAGCTCCAGTAAGCCCATCAACCCAAGAATAAGTGCCAGTAGCACCTGATGCAGCCTCAACATCCATGTTCAACCAGTTTGCGTCTCTTACGTTTCTAACTATTTCCATCCCCTCTTGAGCTAAATAAGTTGCCACAAGCCTGTCTGCTGTGTCAGAAGTTAAAATGACAATCATCGAAAAGGCGCTGAAAATCACAATAAGAGCAAAAGATAAAAGAAAAATAGCAATTACTATTTCAATAAGTGAAAATCCAACACTACTTTCGTGCTTAAGGCTTTTTTTAATATTTAAATTATTGAACAACATTTATTAACCCTGATTTATTTACTGAAATTTTTCTGTACGTCAAACCATTATATAAAGAAATCACAATTTCTGGTCTGCCAGAAATAAAATTTTGTATATCTGTAATCGGATCTGGCGGCCTAAAATTTATGCTAGTAAAATTTTTGTTGTTAATGCCCACAATTGACGATATTTTTAGATTTATATTTTCCTTACTTATATCAACTGGCTCTTCTAGGGCGCAATCTAACTTAGGGTCTGCTGTTGGCGCATCGCACAATTGAAGAGAATCACTGCATGGCTGGTTTAAATAATTACATGCGTGGGTATTATCTATATCAGCATATATTATATATTTTGTAGGATTTCCAACATCAATATAAATACCATACCCCTTCACCGCTATTGGATTTCCAATGCTATCCTTTAACTTAACTCCAGACAGACTTAAATCTTGAACTTTTCTTAAATCCTGCGCCAATTTATAAGTAACCCTTGAAAGCGCCATCTGTTTTTGTATTTTAGGAAAATCAGCAATTAAAATTAGAGAAAACAAAGTAATAACTAAAATCACTACTATAATTTCAATAAGAGTAACGCCTTTTTCAGATTTTTTTATATTTGGAAAAAATTTATGTACCATTGAATTATTTGGCTTCCCCAAAATATTGAAATAAAAGTTCCTATAATCAAAAATGGACCAAAGGGTATTTCGCTTTTCAAATTCTTTTTTTCTAGAAACATCAATGTTAATCCTATTATAGCACCAAAAAAGAATGCTAAAAATAGGGCCAATAAAACATTTGGGAAACCCAACAAAAGCCCCATTAAAACAGCTAATTTAACGTCTCCAAAACCCATCCACTTCCCCTTTGAAATCAAAAAAATAATAAGGAAAAAACCCGATGCAATTATTACAGCCAATAAGGCATTTAATATATTTTGCCAGTGAATTAAATTATAAATCAAAGAAATTATAATTGCCGGAAATAAAACTTTGTCAGGAATTAAATAGTGCTTTAAATCATAAATGAAAATTATGATCAGCGCAGAAGTAATATAAAGTAAAAATGCGAGATTTAAAAAAGAAAAAATTGTCCCGCCAAGGCGGGATCCTGCTGCGGCGGAAAATATTAAAACAAATAAAACTCCTGTAGCAATTTCTACTAAAGGATATTGCCATGATATTTTTTTATGGCAATAACGGCATTTTCCGCCTAAAAATAGAAAACTAAAAACAGGAAATAAATCTTTCCATAATAATGTGTGCTTGCAATTAGGGCAAAAAGACCTTCCTTTCAAGCTTTTCTCCTGCCTTGCCTCGCCGTAGCTTTCGGCGGAGCGCGGATCGGCGGAGGCGGGTAGCCTTCTATATATGTAGCAATTCAAAAAACTGCCAATGCAAAGCCCGAACAAAAATATCCCGACGGCGAAAAAGCCGTCGAGGATCCTCGATGAAGTCGGGACAAAAATATTAATTAAATAATCAATAAACATTAAATAATTCTAACATTTTCTGTAATAAAAAACACCCTCATGAAAAAGGGTGTTTTAATTGATCTTGCATCTTTACTGACATGCTCCTGCAGCTGGACACTGTGCTGCACAAGTGCTAGCGACTGTTTCTTCTTTGACACCTCTGCTATCAACACAGAAAACAGTGGTACTTGTAACTTTCAATGGAGAACAAGCACACCACTCTTGCGTAGTTGCAGAACCATTATGAACTGGTGTACCGCCAGCAGTAGTTATAGCGGATTCAGCGCTTGTGACAGGAGTAGTTAAAAGAAAATCAGCTCCATGTTCACTGGAGTTGTCTGAAAAATATACTGCTGCGTTTGTCATAATACTCGCTAAGTTTCCTTTGATGGCTGCATCTTTTCCTTTGTTAATATATTGAGTAACGTTTACCAACACGATAGCTGCTAAGACTGCGATAATTGCGATAACCACGATTAATTCGATGATTGTAAAACCTTTTTGTTTATTCATATTTATTTTTATTATTTATATTTTTATTTTTTTTATTGTTTCTCGCCCAATGATGAACATCGGGCGCCCAGTGTTAATCACTGGGCGACCTTTCTTTTTTATTCTTAAGATATTCTATTAGATTACTTAATTTTACAATATTCAAAGACAATAGACAACACGCAATGTGGATAACTTAAGGGCACTTTGTAAGAACAGAGCTACAAGCTTTATTAGTTATCTCCTTTTTTACTCCCCTGCTGTCAACACACCAGGCATTACCACCAGTAAATTTTTGAGCACAAGCAGCCCAAGCTTGACTTGTGGCGTTGCAACACACTCCATAAGGATTAGTCGTGGCAGTTGCTGGGTCGCTCCAGCAACTGCCAGAAGTTCTTATTGGCATTTGAGAAATTGCATTTTTAAAAACACTGCCATTAGGCTGGGTTGGGTCACAAAAACCTGCATAACTATAACTGTTATTGTTATAAAAAATCTCTCCAGCTGGAATTAGGATGGCTAAATTACCTGCTATATTAGAATCCTTGCCTTTGTTTATGTATTGGGTGGTTGCAAATAAAATGATTCCAGACAAAACAGAAATTATTGCGAGAGTAACAATTAATTCGATTAATGTAAACCCTTCGACATGGCTCAGGGCAGGCCCTTTTTTATTCTTCATAAATTTTTATTTATATTGTGCCTAACGCTCCATATAAAGGTCCAATAACAGATATTGCTAAAAAGGCAACACCTAGTCCTAAAATAATTATCAATATTGGCTCTAAAAGAGCCATAAACGTTTCTATTGCCCTTTCAACTTCTTTATTATAAAAATCGACAATCTCCATTAAATTTTTATCTAAAGTTCCTGTCTCTTCACCAACTTGTATCATTTGCACCACAAATGGCGGGGCGTAATCTGGATATTTCACCATTACAGCGCTTATTTTCTCTCCATTAGAAACTCTTTCTTCTACTTCAGTTAGAATTTTTTTATAAACAAAGTTTCCTACTGTGTCTCTGGTAATTTTTAATGCATTATTAATCGAAATTCCAGCAGTAATTAAAGTAGAAACATTTTCAGCAAACCTGATAAGAAATATTTTTTTAAAAAAACCGCCGACATATGGCATTTTTAAAGACCACTCATCATATTTTTTTCTCCCCTCTTTGGTTGTAAAATAATAAACTATGAATAAGACTAAAAGAAAAAAACCAACTATTAAAACCCAGCCATAACTTGCTAAAAAAGTGTAAAAACCAATCATTAGTCGAGTAAACAAAGGGGGTTCTGCCGTGGTTTGTTTTAATAATTCAACAAGTTTAGGAATAACAAAAACTATGACTATTGGTATCACTAAAAGCAAAACAGATATAACAAACACCGGATAAACCATAGCTCCTATTATTTTAGATGACAAGTCATGCTCCCTTTCCAAGTGGTCTGAAAGATAATAAAGAGAATCAGAAATTTTTCCAGATGCTTCACCTGTTTTTATTAAGCTAACGTAAAAAATATTAAAAACATCGGGAAACGTGGCAAACGCCTCTGATAGAGAATTTCCTTCTTCAACTAATTGAGAAATCTTTAAAATTTTCTCTTTAAAGGTAGGATTTTTCGTCTGAACAGCTAAGCTTTTTAAGCTCTGGGTGATTGGCACTCGAGCCGACACCATTACAGCTAATTGCCTAGAAAATATAGCTAAATCTTTTTTAGAAACTCTATTTAAAAAACTGATATTTTCTGTACGAAAAATTGAAGGGGTTTGTTCCTTTATAGCTGTAACAAAAATATTATATTTTTGCAGAAGAAGGGCTGCAGATTCCTTAGACGATGCTTCAACCGTGCCTGTTTCCATTTTGCCCTCTTTAGATCTGGCTTGATAAAAATATTTCATTTTAAATTACTTCAAGAGATTTCTTATTTCAGACGGGTCTGTCGCAAAATCCATCGCGTTTTTCAAAGATATTTCTTTTTTTCTTACTAAGTCAACCATGGCTCTATTAAAAGAGACCATCCCCTCTTTTGCTGATGTTTCTATAACAGCAGGAATTTCGTGTATTTTATTTTCTCTTATTAAGTTTGAGATGGCGTTGTTGCAAATTAATATTTCGCAAACAGGTATAAACCCTCCCTTGATCCTGGGGATTAATCTTTGAGAAACTATGCCTAATAAAGAACTTGATAATTGAAACCTTATCTGACTTTGTTGTTCTGCTGTAAAAACATCAACAATTCTGTGAATTGTTTGTGACGCTGAATTAGTATGTAAGGTGCCAAATACTAAGTTGCCAGTTTCAGCTGCCGTAATGGTGGTAGAAATTGTTTCTAAATCTCTCATCTCACCCACCATAAGTACGTCTGGATTTTGTCGAAAGCTAGATCTTAAAGCTTTATCAAAACTTAAAGTGTCTCCTCCAACTTCTCTTTGTTCAATAATTGCTCTTTCGGTAGGATAAGTATATTCTATTGGATCTTCAACTGTAATAATATGAACTGACCTTGTGTGGTTTATTTCATCTATCATGGCTGCTAAAGTTGTAGATTTTCCTTGGCTAGTTGCTCCAGTTACCAAAATAAGTCCTTGTGGACGCGATATAAAATCATGCAAAATTGGAGGCAGGTTTAGTTCTTCAATTGTTCTAATTTTCGAAGGAATAAAACGCAAAGCCAAACTGATATTTCCTCTTTGATAAAAAATATTGGTTCTAAATCTTCCTTTGTCTTCGTGCTGATAAGAGAAGTCTATTTCTTTTTCTTCCATAAATTTCTTTCTCTGAGGCTCTGCCATCATCGCAAACGCCATTCCCCAAGATTCCTCGGACGAAACTATTTTCTCTTGGCTTAAAGGAACAAGCTGGCCAGTAATACGTATGTTGGGCGCATGGCCCACAGAAATATCTAAATCAGAAGCTTCTTGCGCGATTACTGTGTCTAAAAGTTTTTTAAGATATGTTAGATAATCCATTATTATTAATTTTTAATTATTTTTCTTCTGTAGCCCGAATCACCTCTTCAATAGTAGTTTGCCCACTTAAAACTTTTAATATGCCCTCTTGTTCCATAGTAAGCATACCTTGTTTTTGAGCTGCTTTAAAAATCAAACTTTCTAAAGGATTCTTTTGTATTAATTCAGCTAACTCATCTGACATAGATAAAACTTCAAAAAGTCCTACTCTACCTGCATAACCAACAGACCCGCAAGCATCGCATCCTTTTGCTGTATATATCAAAAGAGGTTCTTCTATTTTTATTTCTTTTTTTGAAAGTTCTGGCATATTATTAATTTTCTCCAAAATATAATTTTTGATCTTTTCCGATGGCTTCACTTTTATTTTACACTTCGGACATAAAGTTCTAATCAATCTCTGCGATATTACAATCTTAAGAGCAGATGGAATTAAAAATGGCCTCACTCCCATATCCATTAATCTAGGAATTACTCCAACAGAAGAGTTAGCGTGCAGGGTAGACAACACAATATGTCCTGTCAAAGCGGCATTTATAACTAAATCAGCTGTTTCTTCGTCTCTGATTTCTCCAACCATAATAACATTTGGGTCTTGTCTTAAAATTTGGCGAAGCCCGCGGGCGAAAGTATATCCTATCTCCGGTTTTACCTGTGATTGGTTAACTCCCATAACAGAATATTCTATTGGGTCTTCAACCGTAACAATATTGACTGAATCCTGATTTAAAATACGCAAAATTGCATACTGAGTTGTTGTTTTTCCAGAACCAGTTGGACCAGTAAACAAAATCATACCATATGCTTTTTTCAAAGCCTCTTTTACAACTTCTAAGCTTCTTCCAGATAATCCTAATTCTTCAAAAGATCTTAACCCTGTTGACGGATCTAAAACTCTAATCTCAACCTTTTCTCCATAGAGAGTAGGAAATGTAGAAACCCTAAAATCAATGTCTTTATCATTTATTTTTACAGAAAATCTTCCGTCTTGGGGGACTCTACTTTCATCTATTTTTAAACCAGAAAGAATTTTAATTCTGGCAACAACAGCTGGATGTACGTTTAATGGTAAAGACAAGCTCGGGTATAAAACTCCATTCATACGAAAACGAACAGTTAGCTTGTCTCTGCTTGGCTCTATATGGATATCTGAAGCATTTCCTTCAAGAGCGTGCCTTAATATGACAAAGACCATTTTTATAATCGGCGCCTCCTCTGTTATTGTTTTGCCTGAAGATTTTTTTTCGGGAGCAATTAAAATTTTTCCAATTCCTTCATTTAGTCCTTCTAAAACTCTCTTCGTTTCACTAGATATATCTCTACGCTGTTTTAAAAGATTTGCTAAATTGCTAGGGGTTATCAAATAAACCTGGTAAGTAAAATTTTCTTGGTTAGCTAAAAACCTTAAGGCATTTTGAGCTGATATGTCTTCTGGATAAACCATTACAACTTGTACAGAATTTTCAGTTTTTGCCACTGAAGCCATTTTATAATTAACAGACGCTTCTTCGGGTATTAATCCTAAAACATCAAGGGATATTTGATCTACGTTAACTTTTTTTAGAGAAATACCTAAAATTTTGCTCTTTAAATTAAAAAGAACATCTTCTGAAACAATATTTTTTTCTAAAATAATATCCTCCTCTGTTTTACCAGTTTTCTTTACTTGCTTTTCCAAATCATTCATTTTCTCTTCAGTTAAAAATCCTTGTGCAAATAATTCTTGTAATAACTTCATTTTTTATTCTATTTTTTTATTTTTAATACATCAACTGATCCATAATATGGTGTGAAAGGATTATCCCTGCCAATTTCTACTTCTTTTAGCTCGGAAACCTTTAACCCCATGCCTTCTAAAATTGCCTTAGCTTGTTCCATCGAAACAGCGGATACAAAACCTGTTTTTAACTTTTTATCTTTTGTGGTAGCTTTATAACTATATTGTGTTTCCATTTGTATAAATGATTGAAAGTCTTTAAATTGGCTTGAATCAAAAATTTTTATATCAATATCAACTTTTGGTTTATTAAAGACTAAAACTGGAGAAACATCTTTTGGACCAGATAAAAAAACTCCGAGAGAAATAATAATCAAAAACAATAAGAAAATTATTGTAATTCCCATAAAAAACACTTTTTGCCTTTGCTTTGGTGATATAAAAACTACTGCCATAATTAATATGAGTGCGTTTTTATTTGTAAATTAAAGCTATATGGCGGTCCGGATGTGGAATCAAAAGTAATGCTGGTAATTTCGAAAATACGCGATGACTTTTCCAAAGAAACTATAAAATTACCTAATGACGCATAATCTCCTAATAAATTTATTGAAAAAGTTATGTCTTTTACATTATTGCTAACATCGGAATTAGACCCGGCAGAAGAAGATTTAGATAAAAATAAACTTTTTACTATAAGCCCATCTTCTTTGGCAGTTTTTTGAAGAAAATAAATAACATCGCCAAGATTAGAGTTTTGAGGCAGGGCATCATCAACTTTTTTGATATCTTCTTTGCGACTTTGCAAATCAAAATAAGTTTTAGTTATCGCAGAATAATAATCGAATTCTGCAGCATACTCTGCCTTCTTTTCACCAAGATCTATTTGTAATTGTTTAAATGTTTTATACTCTGGTATCACTAAAAAGAACATCAGCAATAAGATGATAAAAAGAGTTAAAGCGATGGCAATGGGACGATCGATTTGCATTTTAAATTATTTTAAATGTTTACTTTTTGATTCTTTCTCTTTTTCCAAAAGAATAAAGCTGCTCCAACTATTACAGCGATAATAATAACAACAACAATAATAATGATAATCCAAATACCCAATTTAGACTGGCTTGTTTTTTCAACAATTTCTGGCAAAACATTAACAGTTACTTTATAATTTTGGACCGAGCCATCTTCAGCAGTAACTATATATGTGACTGGACTAGTAAAGTCTTGCAAAATGTGAGAGTCTGGTGATACCGTGGCTCCAGAGGAAACAATTATTGTCGGTGTTAAATTTTTTACATCTGTACCATAAGGAACGTTTAAAACAACATTATAGTTTGCTATATCTACTAATCCTATAATCTCTGGATCTAAAAGGAGGTGAAAAGAAGTTATTAGTTTTTCACTACTTTTAGTTTGAGGGACCTCTTGTCCATCTATTATTACTGGGGGCTCTTCTGGTGGCGGAACAACCTCTACGGCTGAAGGTAAACTAGAAAGATAACTGAATATGTTTTTGTCTAACGCAAGGTCTATGTTAAATTCAACCCTTGTAGATTCTCCCAATAAAGAATTCAGCGTCCCTATACTTTTAACATATTTTTTATTGTTCTCATTCTCAAAGATGTCAATTTGCCTAGAAAAAGTATCCATGTCTTCAGACTCTCCAGATAATTGCACTGTATTATTTTTTTTATCTAAACTAAACTGCTTAAACCAAATATTCTGCATGGTTTGTGCCTGCACAAAAGCAAATATATTTGAAGCAAATTCATGACTCTCAAATAGCTCTGAGAAGTCATTAATTTTATTTTTATAATCAATGACATATTTTTCGTATTCTTTTTGTTGATACGTTCCCACTGTTTGTAAAGCTGCTTCTTCTTTTTTAATATCTTCTCTTTGAAAACTATCTTTAATCAAAAAGATAAAATAACAAAATATAGTAGCTATCAGTAAAGATACTACAAAATAAAAAATAACATCCATCCACCAGAATTTTTTAGTTCTTAATTGAAAGATTACAGAAAAATCCATTTTTATTTATTATAACACATTTTATGTTTCAAGGCCTCCCAGCGCTACACCAGTGGCTACTGAAAAACTTGGTGCTATTTTTTCAAGGGTTTGACCTAAAATCGGAGGGTATAAAAGTTCAGAAAAACAATTAGGAATTTCAACTTTCTTTTTTAAAACCTCTGCAAAATATTCTT
>Ga0172379_10007873_pt1 | contig 13669 bp, 21 predicted proteins | sample GrowelOW334metaG_FD_119756 | JGI IMG/M metagenome (GOLD analysis project Ga0172379, IMG submission 119756) | Groundwater microbial communities from an aquifer near a municipal landfill in Southern Ontario, Canada - Groundwater well OW334 metaG | ecosystem: Environmental > Aquatic > Deep... | reverse complement strand
GGGGGTATGGATTCCCCGGTCAAGATCGACATGGGCGGAGAGGCTATGGATCTTGAGTGGATGTGTGGCGGCCCAATGCGCGACGTGCTCCGGCAATATGGCACGATCGGGGTGGCCGACGTGCAATTACGCTTCGCCGGTTACTATCAGAACGACGATACCGGCGACGGCGATGCCATCGAGATTATCGTGCGCGGTCGTCACGAAGAAATCGATATGGGCGAACAGAAGCCCGGCGATGGCGGTGATTTCAAGGTTAAAACCACCATCGCTTATTACAAGCTCACCTGGAACGGCGTTACCGAAATCGAAATCGACGCGCTCGGCATGGTGCTGATCGTCGGCGGTGTCGATCGCCTTGCCCAACAGCGCGCTGCCCTCGGCATCTTCTGAGGCCGCGCAACGCCAACCCAACCCACGCCGACATCAAGGAAAGCCAGATGACCGATTCCACCTTCCGCACCGTCACGCTCGACACCCCGCTCAAGCGGGGTGACGAGACCATCACCACTGTGCAGGTCCGCAAGCCCGGCTCGGGCGAATTGCGCGGACTCACGCTCATGGCGCTTAGCCAGCTCGATTATGCCGCGCTCGAGACGCTGTTGCCGCGCATCACTACGCCGATGCTCACCAAGGCCGACGTCGCCAGGCTCGACCCGGCCGACCTGATGCAGCTTGGCGGCGAGGTGATGGATTTTTTGCTGCCGAAGGCCGCGAAGCAAGCGGCCTCCCTGCCAGCATAGACGATGTCATGGCGGATCTGGCGACCGTGTTTCACTGGTCGCCAGACGTCATGAACCCGATGAGCGTCACCGAGCTGATGGCCTGGCGCGAACGCGCGGCCGTGCGCAACACCCCCGACCGTTGAAGGCGCGATAATGGACCGCGATCTCCGTATCCGAATGCTGCTGCAACTGGGCGACAAGGTCACCAAACCGCTGCGCGACATGGCGGCCGGATCCTCGCGGGCTAACCAGGCGCTGAAGGCGACCCGCGACCGCCTGGCCGAGATCAAGCGTGCCCAGGCCAATATCGCGGGCTTCCGTGAACTTAAGGCTGGGCTACGCTCGACCGAGGCGGAACTCCACGCGACGCAAACCCGCGTCGCCGATCTCGCCCGGAAAATGGCAGCGGCCGACACCCCGACCAAGAAGCTCGCTGCGGAATTCGCCAAGGCCAAACGCGAGGCTTCGGCGCTGAAGGACAGTTTTGAGGGGCAGAGCGCCAAGCTCCAGCAAATGCGGGACCGGCTCGCCGCCGCCGGCGTCTCCACCTCGAGCCTTGTCGGGCACGAGCGAAGACTGCGCGAAGAGGCGGCACGCACCAATGCCGAACTGGGCGAGCAGGAGCGCAAACTCACCACGCTCGCCGCGCGCAGCAAGCGCTTCTCCGCCGCGCGCGAGAGCTTCGGGCGCATACAGGGGCAGGCAACTGGCCTCGCCGCCGGAGGCGCATCCAGCATCGCAGTCGGATTGTCTGTCGGTCGCCCCCTGCTTGCCACCACAAACGATGCGTCCGAATTTGAATCCTCGATGACAACGATCGCGCAGAAAGCCAACCTCTCGCGTATCGAAGCGGTTAAAATGGGTGCGGGGCTGCTAGTCGCTGCGCGCGCAGCAAACCAGTTGCCCGAGGCGATTCAACAAGGCGTCGATACGTTGGCCGGTTTCGGTTTGGACCCGCGTAAGGCCGTGGCGATGATGCGACCGATCGGGCGCGCCGCTACCGCATATAAGGCAGAGATTGCAGACCTTTCCGCCGCTGCCTTTGCCGCCAACGACAATCTGAAAGTTCCCGTCGAGCAGACCGCGCGCGTGATCGACATCATGGCCGAGGCGGGCAAAGCGGGCGCTTTCGAGATCAAGGATATGGCGGGGGCGTTTCCTGCGCTCACCGCAGGCTACCAAGCGCTCGGGCAGACCGGCACCGGTGCTGTGGCCGACCTCTCGGCCGCGCTGCAAATCGCGCGCAAGGGCGCTGGCGATTCGGCGACCGCCGCCAACAACGTCGCCAATCTCATCAATAAAATTGCGTCCCCGGCAACGATCAAGGCATTCTCGAAGTTCGGCATAGACCTGCCCAAAGCGCTGAAGAAGGCCTATACCGAGGGCAAGACGCCGCTCGAAGCCATTGCGGAATTGACCAAGAAGGCGACCGGCGGGGACCTCGGCAAGATCGGCTTCCTGTTCGAGGATGCACAGGTCCAGCAAGGCCTTCGACCGATCATTCAAAACCTTGAGGAGTATCGGCGCATCCGCAAACTCGCTGGCGGAGCCAGCGGAACGACAGACAGGGATTTCGCGGAACGCATGGGCGACGCTGCGGAGAAATCGAAAAAGCTCGAGGTCAACGCAAAGGCGCTGAGCATCACGCTCGGCAATCAATTGCAGCCGACTGCGAACGGGATCCGCGACCGACTGTCCGAGGTAGCGGAAAAGACCAACCAGTGGGCACAGCGCAACCCTGGCTTGACCAAAACCCTGTTGATCGGCGCTGCGGTCCTCGCAGGGTTGTTCCTGATTTTGGGTGTGGGCGGTATCGCGATCGCCGCCATCTTTGGGCCGATCGCTATCCTCAATGCCGGTCTGATCGCGATGGGAGTCGCCGGTGGTCTCGCTTCGATCGGCTTGTTGCCCATCATCGGCATCGCTGCAGCCGTCGTCGCTGGTATCGCCTTGCTCGCGGGCGTGGCCTATCTGGTTTACAACAATTGGGGCGCGATCAGCAGTTGGTTTGCCGGGATCTGGTCGGAATTGAAGGCCGGCGCGAACAACGGCATCACCGGAATCCTGGGCGTGATGCTGAACTTCAGTCCGATTGGCATCTTCTATCGCGCTTTTGCCGGGGTTCTCTCCTATTTGGGGATCGATATCCCGGCGCGGCTCACCGACCTCGGCGGCTATATGCTTCGCGCGCTGATCAACGGCATTTCGGGGGTTCTGCCATCGCTTCGAAACATTAGCGCGATGATGATGGAGGGCCTCCTTTCGCTGCTCAACCCTGCCCGGCTTGCCCTTCACATGGTCAACCTCGGAAAAACCGCGATCACCGCCTTCAAAAATGTCCTGGGCATTCACTCGCCCAGCCGGGTCTTCGCCGAACTTGGCGGACACGTAACCGGAGGGCTGGCGCTCGGCATCGATCGGGGTGGCGCGGCCCCGGTTAGCCGCCTTGACGCGTTGTCCCGCCAGATGACGGCAGCCATCGCGGTGGGCACGGCGGTACCCGGCCTGGCCATCGGCGCGGTTGACGCCGGTGGAGCGCGTGGTGCGGGTTCTCAACAAACCCAAACAGCCAAGAGCGAATACCACTTCCACATTGTCCAGCAGCCAGGGGAGGACGCGAATGCCCTGGCGATCAAGGTGCGCGAACAGATCGAGCAGATCGAGCGCGAGAAGGCCGCCCGCGCACGCTCCAGCTTTGCCGACACGCCCGATTGGGAAGGTGACGCATGATCCTGTCACTCGGCCTGTTCACCTTTTCTGTGCCGACGCTGGCTTATGACGAGCTGCAGCGCAAATCCGATTGGCAGCACGCCCGCTCCGCGCGCGTCGGCGTGCGAGATGCCAGCCAATATGTCGGCCCTGGCGATGACAAAGTGTCGCTCAACGGCACCGCCTTTGCCGAACTGTCGGACGGTACGGCTTCGCTGGACGATTTGCGCGTCATGGCAGGCAGCGGAGACGCCTGGCCGCTGGTCGATGGCACCGGCCGCGTTTACGGCGCGTTCGTGATCGAGGCGATCGACGAGCGCCAGAAGTTCTTCCTGCCCGATGGCACGCCGCGCCAGATCGATTTCGGCATTGACTTGATGCTGGTCGAGGATCCCGCGTGACGATCGCCAATATCCCCGATTTCCGCGTCACGCTCGACGGGGAGGATCTGACTGGCAAGCTGCGCCCGCGACTCGTCTCCCTCACCTTGACCACCAAGCGCGGCGAGGAAGCCGACCAGCTCGATATCGTGCTGGAGGATACCGATGGGCGGCTTGCCCTGCCCAAAGCGGGCGCGGTGCTGCATGTCGAACTGGGCTGGAAACAGGGCAGCGGCGTGCAGCCCGGCTTGTTCAACAAGGGCAGCTTCAAGGTCGACGAGGTCGAACATGGCGGCCCGCCCGATCTGGTAACGCTGCGCGCACGCTCCGCCGACTTCACCGGCGATTTGCAAACGCGCAGGGAACAAACTTGGCATAATACCACGCTCGGTGCCGTGGTCGGCGATGTTGCGGGTCGCAACGGCCTGCAGCCACGCTGCGCCGCGTCGCTATCGGCCATCGCGCTCGATACCGTCGTGCAGAGCCGCGAAAGCGACATGGCGTTGGTGCGGCGCCTGGGCCGCGAACATGCTGCGGTCGCGACCATCAAGCGCGGCGCGCTGATCTTCGCGCCGATCGGCGCGGCGCAGACCGCCGGCGGCAACGCCCTGCCCGGCTTCACCTTGCCGCGCAGCGTTGGCGATCGCCATAGCTATCGCGTCGAAAAGCGCGAGGAATCGGAAGGCGTCACCGCCTCCTGGCATGACCATGCCGAGGCCAAGCGCAAGGAGGTGACGGTCGGCAAGGCAAGCAGCGCGCGCAAGCTTTCGCGCGTCTATTCCAGCGAGAGCCACGCAAAGCGCGCCGCCACCACCCAGCTCACACGCGCCAAGCGCCAGCCCGTCTCGCTATCGCTCAACCTCGCGCTTGGCCGCGCGGATCTCTACCCGGAACAGAAGGGCAGCGTATCCGGCTTCAAGGCGGAGATCGATGCGGTTGACTGGCTGATCGCGGAGGTGACGCACAGCCTGGGAGATCGCGGATTTTCGACGGCCCTCAAGCTCGAAAGCGCGCCATGATCCGCTAGGATATCAGTCCCAAAGCTGGACGATCCGCCGTTCTTTCGTCGGTGGCGGGGCTGGAGCCTGGCACGCGGCCTCCTTCTTGTCGAACTCGCGGATCAAACCGTTGCGCATCTGTTCGGGCAAGCCCGGGCCGAACTTGCCGGCCTGCCGTCCAGCAGCAAGCGCTGACACACAAATCGGGCTAAGGCCCGGCTTGGAGCTGGTTATATCTACCTTCGGCTCTGGATCGACACAGACGCTAGGCGCGGTGTTTAGAGCACTGTGAACCGCATCATGGCAGGCTGTCACCGTGTCAACGGCTGCAGCCTGCACACCAATCAGCAATATGCCGACGGCAATAAGCATCAGATCGTCCTTTCGTCCTTGGCTGCGCGCTATTGGATCGCGCAGCTCGCCAGCATCGGAATCGAAATTACTTCGCTGACACCCTGGCAAAGCAAGGTGATTTTCTGCCCTTTGGACAGATCCCGCGCTTTCGGCTTGTCCGCGTCGACCAACGTCGCCTGTGCGCTGAGAAACTCGTTCTGGGTGCGCAGCTTCACCTTCGGGTCGTCAACCAGATCGAGGTCGATGCCGTCAACGGTCCCTGTCACCAACAGCGGACGATTGCCATAATCCGACTGCGCTCGGGCTTCATTCGCTTCATAGGCGCGCGCCAGTTCGACCGCAGATACTTTCAGCGGCGCGGGTGCATCGGTAACTGCAGGCCCAGCCGCTGCGTTGCCCCGTCCTGCGCTGCCGGGCTTTCCCATGGAACCGATCACCCCGAGCACGATCAAAATCCCGATGATGACCAAGCACCCGATCCCACCATTGCGCAGCATGGAGCCCTTTTTCTTCGGCACCGGCGCGGGGCTTGTTCCGGCCAAAACCGCCGCCTTCTGTTTAGCGAATTCGTCCTCGCTCAATACACCCTGATCGCGCAGTGCAGCCAAGCGCGCGAGTTCTTCCGAAACGTTCGTCATCTATTTCCCCCTGTTGAATGCTCACCTTATGTCAAAGACGACGCCCGATGAACACCACGCGCCCGACCACGTGCATTTCCCCATCGTTGGCCTGGTCGGGCAGAACGCATAGCGCTATTTCATGAGCTTGGTGTCAACACCCACCTTGCTGCTCGCTTCAAACAACTCCGCGACGCAGAGCATTACACCAGTTTGCCCTGTCTTCAGATTATCGACCATATCTGAAACAACCGATGGCTTCCCGTCACCATCCGCGACCTGCATTGCCTTTTGCATGCCCATCTGACGGAAAACGTAGGCACTGGAGCAGGTCTTTATTCCTTTTTCGACCGCGCTTGCGGCTTCGTTACTCAAACCGCTTGGGACCTGCAGATCCTGAATCGCGGTGGACGCTTGTCCACACGCTTCCTCTCCTTCCTTCGCAACCTGATAGGTCGCATACTGATCCCCGGTTTTCGCAGCAATCGCCATGGCACCGATCGCCTTGTCGCACGGCCCACCACTCTTCAGCACCTGCCGGTACAGCTCAACGAATTCCCGCTTGGTTTGCTCGCTCGATGCGTCCTTCGCTTTTTCAACCGCTGAAGCGCCGGCCGTCTTGGGAGGCGATGAAGGGGACGCCGCGATGGCAGGAGTAGCCGAGGGTGCCGTTGCCTTAACAGCGGTCTCTGGAATAGGCTTCGGCGGGCTTGCGACCAACCCGAATATTACGGCGGCAAGGCCCCCAAAAGTGAGGCGTAACGCCCAGCGGCGTCGCGCGCGGAAGACCTGCACCGGAATGAACATCACGACGCCAACCAAAAGCGTTATGAAACCTAACGATCCGACAACTGCGCCTAGAGTTTCCAATGAGCCCCCCGCTCCTGCAATGACTATGTTCGCCTTATGTCAAAGACGACGCCCGATAAAGACCACTCGCCCCACGACGTTGATTTCATCATGCTGCGCTTCATCCGTGGGCACATTATCATTGTCCGACAGGATCGATACGTTGGGGCCGCGCACCCGAATACGCTTGATCATGGCGATATCGCCAATCGTTATGGCCCATAGCGCATCCTGTTCGCGGATCGTGCGTTGCGACCGGTCGATTAGCACCATGTCGCCGTCGAGCAGGGTCGGCATCATCGAATCGCCTTTCCCTCGCGCGAAGGTGAGCAAGGCCGGGGCCGTGCTCGTGATCGCCTCGATCCACGCACGCGGAAAATAGCGAGCCTTGGTCTCAACCATGCCGTCCGAATAGGTGCCGCCCATCCCGAAGGCGAGGTCGATCTCCTGGATCTGAACCATGTCGAGGTGGTCGGCGATCGATTGCGGGGTCGGCGTGGGCACCGCACCCGCCGATGGATCATCCGTTTCGCCGGTGAGATACGCCGGGGTAGTACCCAGCTCCTGCGCGATCTTGTGGAGATGCGACGATCCGCCGGGGTTTTTGCTAACGATCTTGGCGATTGCACCCTGGGTAACATGGACACGACGGGCCAGCTCGCTCTGGCTTAGCCCGGCTGCCGCCATTCGCTCAAGGACTCGGTCACTGTGGATCATGCCGTACAATTATCACCTTAGTAATAGATCCCAATCGGACTTTCGTACTTGACGGGGTATTCCTACGGTAATAGGTGTCAGACATGGATCAGCTCCCCACACCGTTCGAGGCCTTGCAAGAAGCCGTCCGCATCGTTGGCGGCCAGTCCGCTTTAGGTCGTCTGTGCAAAAAGGCTCAGCCTACCGTTTGGAAATGGCTGCAAAGTAGCAAGCGACTCCCAGCAGAGCAGGTCCTGACCGTCGAGGCCGCTACAGGCATATCCCGCCACCTATTGCGCCCCGACATCTATCCCGAAGAGCCATCATACGTCGGCCTGACTGGCGATCATGATGCTCGTGTAACGGGCGGCGCGCCGATCGTCCCCTGCGATCGGCGCGCCCTTTTGCAGCGAGACGCGGCATGACGAAGCGCCGCACCCCGCTCACCTTCTCCAGTGCCATCGCCAAGATCGGCGCGTATCTCGGCTATGATGTCGCCGGTGCCGCGTGCGGCCGATCGGATCGCAGCGTCTATGCCTGGGCCGATCCGAAGGAAGAGTGCTTGCCCACGCTCGGCCAGGCGCTGGCGCTCGAACGGGCCTATCGCGCCGCTGGCGGCGAAGGGTCGCCCATCCTGGAGGCCTTCGGCCACCAGCTCGACCTTGCCGTGCTCGAGCAATCGTCCGAGCGCACCGCTTTGGCTGGCGATTATGCCAGGCTGGCCCGCGAATGTGGCGAGGCGATCGCGACGGGCATCGCCGTAGCCCAGTTCGGATCGGGCGACCGCGAGGTCCATGCCGCGCTCACCGAGGCCGAGCATGTCCACACCGCCATCGGCAGCGCCATCCGCCGCCTCAAGAAATTCCTACCGAATGGCGCGGGGCTGCTCGGCGGAAAAACCGGGGGAGTACCCACAGCGTGAACAGGAGACGACCAAGGGCTGCGGCCATCAATTGCCCGCATTGCGGGGGCCGCGCCATCATCCGCAGCAGCATCATGTTCTCACCGCTCGTGCGCGAAATGCGCATGGCGTGCGACGATGACGACTGCGCCCACACCTTCCTTTGCCAGATTTCCGTCGTGCGGACGATCCGGCAGAGCCTTCGGCCCAACCCGAACGTCTCGCTTCCACTCGGCAATCCCAATGTCGGACGCGGAAGTCTGCGCCAGCCGGAACGGCCAGCGAACGATGACGTGCCCAGCCCGGCCAATGACGATTGTCTGCCGATCCCGGCTGCGCGCGACGCCCTGCCGCCGCCAGGCATCCGCCCCATGAGCGAAAGCGGATGAACCGCGCGGCTTGAGGCCGCTCTCTCCCCGTCTCCCGAACCAGCACCTCCCCGACCCGGCCGCAGCTCCCCCGCTGCCGGGAACGGCATCCCCTTGCCTGAAAGACGTCACCCCACCCCATGCGCCCCGATTTGCTCACCGAACTGACTGCGCGCCTGAAGCGGGACTATGCCTTTGAAGAAAAGGGCACGTACCTTCGTCGGGGCAAATGCCCGGAATGCTCCAAGGGCCAGCGCGAGCTGTGGACCTGGGCGGAAAAGCCCTGGGTTCTGAAGTGCGGCCGCATCGATCGGTGCGGCTGGGAAGGCCATGTCAAGGAACTGTACCCCGACATCTTTGACGATTGGTCGAAGCGCCACGTCAAGACCGAGGCAGCGCCCAACGCAGCGGCCGATGCCTATCTCCTCCACGCGCGCGGCTTTGATCTCATGGGGCTGCGCGGGGCGTACAGCCAGGAATGGTATCAGGATCAGACCCTCAACATCGGGTCCGCCACCGTGCGCTTCCCGCTGCCGGGCGGGGGCTATTGGGAACGGCTGATCGATCAGCCCGGCCGCTTCGGCAAGCGCAAGGCCAACTTCTCCTACGGCAACAGCTACCGCGGCCGCTGGTGGCAGATGCCCAAGGTCACGATGGAGCAACTCGCCCTCGTGGACGAGCTGTGGCTGGCCGAGGGTATCTTCGACGCGATCGCGCTGAACCAGACCGGCAAGGTCGCCGCGGTCTCGCTCATGTCGTGCAACAACTATCCCGAGGCGGCGCTTGCGGATCTGCGCCGCGCAGCAGCCGCTGCGGACCGCGCCCCGCCACGCCTCATCTTCGCCTTCGACGTGGGCAAGGCGGGCACCGAATATACGCGCCGCTTCGTAAAGCAGGCGCGCGAGGCAGGGTGGATCTGCGCGGCGGCGCAAGTGAAGCCGGACGGCGAGGGCGACAAGCTCGACTGGAACGATCTCGCACAGCGCGACCGCCTCACCCGCGAGCAACTCGACGAATATCGCTGGAATGGCGATGTCACCATTGCGGGCAGCGCCAGCGAAAAGGCGCTGCTCATCTATCAGCGCCACAAGACGCAATCCTTTCCGCTCGTCTTTGGCGGTCGCCAGCTTTGGGCACAATTCTCGATCGAGCGCATCCAGGGCATCATTCAGCAATGGATGGAATCGTCGGACGCCGAGTTCGCGACGTTCAAGGCGCTCCCCTTCCAAGAGCAATGGAACCTCGCTGCCGCCGAAGCCGCCGAGATTTCCGAGCTGGCGAACTGCACCTTCCGCACGCTCTATTTCCAGCGCGACCCCAATCTTGAGGAAGGTGCCTATTATTTCCGAATAGATTTCCCGTCCGATCGGGCGAGCGTGAAGGCCACCTTTTCAGGGGCAGCCTGCGCCGCCAGCGCCGAATTCAAGAAGCGCCTCGCCTCGATCGCGCCTGGCGCGCAGTGGACCGGCAGCCAGTACCAGATCGACAAGCTGATGCTGCGCCAATGGTCGACCATCCGCATGGTCGAGGCGATCCAGTTCACCGGCTATTCGATCGATCACAAGGGGTGGATCCTCGGCGACATCGCCGTCCATAACGGCCGCGTCTATGAGCCGAACGAGGAGGATTATTTCGTCCTCGGCAAGCAGTCGGTCAAACTGCGCACGGCCGAGCGGATGCTCCGCATCACATACGATCCCGACAAGCTCGATCTCACCTGGGTGCCGCGCCTGATCGCAGCCTATGGCCCCAAGGGCGTGGTGACGCTTGCCTTCTGGTTCACCGCGCTCTTTGCCGACCATATCCGCTCGATGCACGACAGCCTCGCCTTTCTCGAGGCGACGGGCATCCCCGGCACCGGCAAATCCACCTTGATCGAATTCCTGTGGAAGCTGTTCGGCCGCGCCAATTACGAAGGGTTCGATCCGACCAAGGCGACCAACGCCGGCATCGCCCGCACGCTCGGCCAGGTCGGCAATTTGCCCGTGGTGCTGATCGAGGGCGACCGCGCGCAGGATGCGCCCCATGCGCGCCGCTTCGAATGGGACGAGCTGAAAACCGCCTATAACGGTCGCGCCGTCCGCACCCGCGCCATCGCCAATGGCGGCATGGAAACGTTCGAGCCGCCCTTTCGCGGCGCGATCGTCATCGCGCAGAACGATCCCGTCGAGGCGTCGCCCGCAATGCGCGAACGCATCATGGGCATCCACTTCGACAAGTCGATGTTCAGCCCGGCGTCAAAGGCCGCTGTGGAGGCACTATCGGCCGTCTCGGTCGAGGATGTGTCGGGTTTCCTCATCCACGCCGTGCGGCGCGAGGAAGCGATCCTCGCCGCCTATCGCGAAGGCTTCAAGCGGCACGAAGCGGCGATGCTGCGGCATCCCGGCATCCGCAACGGGCGCCTGGCCAAGAACCACGCGCAGCTCGCCGCGATGCTCGACGCCATGCGCCTGGTGGTGACCAACCTGTCCAACCGCGACGTTGGCGACGCGCACGCGCTGATCCTGACGATGCTGGAGGAACGGCAACGCACCGTCGAGACCGATCATCCCCATGTCCAATTGTTTTGGGAACGGTTCGATTACATCGCCGCCAATGAGGGCCTCACGCCCGAACGGCCGATCAACCACAGCCGCACCCCCGACGTCCTCGCCGTCAGCCTCACCCAGTTCGAGCAGAAATGCGGCGACATGCGCCTGTCGCTGCCTTGCCCGATCACCGAGCTGAAGCGCCTGCTGAAGACGTCGAAAGCCCGCAAGTTCGTCGCGAACAAGCCCGTCAATTCGGTCACCGAAAAGACCGTCAACTGCTGGGTTTTCGAGAACCCGCTCCACCCCAAGCCCAACCCCCACACGCGCTGAGAAAGGCTCGTCAAGATGCTGCACGTCCCCATCACCCCTGCCATCGCCCGGCTGCAACTGCCGCCCCTGAAACCCTCTGCCTATCTCAAGCTGCGCCGTGTCGCCGCTGGTCTTTCCATCGCCGACGTCGCGCGCATCATCGCGCCCGATAATGCCGACCGTCGTGAGGCCGTGGCGCTGGTGGCCTTGCTGGAGGCGGGCGGATCTGTCGCCCGCAAGCCGCAAACGCTGCGCACGCTGCAACGCGCATTCCGGTTCGATGCTGCGGTCTATCGTCAACTGGCGGAGGCCCCGGTTGATCGTCATCCCACCGTGTGCCGCACCTGCGGCTGCAGCGAATGGGATCCGTGCCAGGACGGCGACGGCCGCTGCGGCTGGGCGAGCCCCACCGCCTGCACCCGCTGCGCGGAGCGCCTGTCATGACGATGATGACAATGCGCGCCGTGCCCGATGGCAATGGCGGTTTCCGCCACGTGCCCACCCCGTTCGTCCCCGTCGTTGTCAATGGCGGCAAGGGCAAGAAAAAGAAGGCGATCCGCCCGCCCGATCCGATCGTGACGAACGGAGACAGCGCGGCCGAGCAACTGCGGCTGTTGATCGAACGCGTCGAGCGGATCGATGTGGAGATCGCGGAGATCCAGGCCGACCGGGCCGAGGTTTTGGGAGAGGTCAAGGCGGTCGGCTTCGACCTGAATGCCTTCCGGGCGATCATCGCCCTGCGCAAGCAAGAAAAGCACCACCGCGACGAATTTGAGGGCCTCCTCGAAACCTATCGCGTCGCGCTCGGGCTCGATTGATGGCCCCACCCCGTCCGCTGCGCACCGCGCTGCTCGCGATCGGCGCGCTGCTGCTCGCCCCGATCCTGTTCGTCGCCTTCATCGCCACCATCAACAGGAGGTCCTGATGCGCCCTGTGATTCCGCGCGTCCACCCGATGCGCTGCACCTGCCCAACCTGCCGCCCGCACCTTCCCTCGCGGCTATTGTGGATATCCACCAGCATCCTCGCCTTCGGCGGATCGCTGGCAATGGCGATCGACGCATCGGGCAACACGCCCGCCCTCGCGCAGATGCTGGGGCTGCTGTCGTGAGCGCGGCCGTCGTCTCCCGCTATTTCTGGCGGACCACCGAGGATCGCCTCGTCCAGCGTGAATATCCGCTTGGCGGCGCGAAACAGGTGGCGCGGCACCTCCCGCATCGCTCGCTGGGCTCGATCTACGAACGCGCTGCCTTGCTCGGCCTGCGCCGCCCCGGCCGTCGCGGCCGGGCGTCAACACACGGGGAGCAAGCCAATGGCTAAGCGCGTGCATCGTTGCGACGTGCCCGGGTGCGGCACGGAGCGCACCCGCTGGCAACGCCTGTGCACCCGGTGCTTCACCCGCCTTCCGGGTGAGATGCGCACCGGCATCATCGATGCGCACCACCAGCACCGCGATGCCGACTGGCGTCGCCTGCGCAAGGCAGCGGCCGTCTATCTCGGCTTCGCCAACCTGACCTCCAAAATCCCGCCAACCCAGCAACACCGCGTGCCCCTCGCCCGCGTGATCGAGCTGCAGCAACGCCTCCTCGGCGAAAGGACCGACGCATGACTTCGCTCACCTTAGACTCGATCGATATTACAGCCGATCAATCAATCACTCTGTCTTACAGCAAGAAGGCTAACGAATGGTGGGCCGTCCTGTGGCGTGAAAAGGGCGACATCGTCTTGCTGGCGCGCGAAGGGAGCACGCCGATAGCTGCGCTGGGCGAGCTGCTCGTCGCGATGAACGCATCTTGCGTGAAGCGGCCTCTATGACCGGCATGCTTCCACTGGACCAGTCGTCCCAACCCCGCCGCCTGCGCGCCCACCAAGTGCGCACGCTGTCGGCGTTGCAAACGGCGCTGCAGGACCTGGTGCGCGAGGCCAACGACCGCCGCGCGGGCGGGCCGATCAACCTTGTCGATTTCGACCCGCTGCACGGTGTCACCGTCTCGCTCAACGACGACGGCAAGGGTCAGCTCTTCGTCCGCTTCGAAAAGCGCCGGAATGCCGAGGCGGCTCTCGTTCGGGAGGGGGCATGACACCACCCGATCTGCCGGTTCGGACGGGGATTGCTGGTGCGCAAGCAATCACGGGGCTTTCCTACAGGACGCTGCAAGATTTAGCGTCGCGAGGAGAGATTCCTGGCGCGTCCAAGCCTGCCGGGCGATGGCTGTTCATCGTTGCGGATCTG
>Ga0172379_10007872_pt1 | contig 13675 bp, 7 predicted proteins | sample GrowelOW334metaG_FD_119756 | JGI IMG/M metagenome (GOLD analysis project Ga0172379, IMG submission 119756) | Groundwater microbial communities from an aquifer near a municipal landfill in Southern Ontario, Canada - Groundwater well OW334 metaG | ecosystem: Environmental > Aquatic > Deep... | reverse complement strand
TCACAGCATCCCCTGGCAGCACAACCTGAAGGTCACGCTCGTCCCCGCGACGAAGCACCCGAACAATCCCGTGCTGCGGCGCGGGCCGGAAGGTGCTCCGGATCATGGACACGCGGCGCTTTACGGGACGGTCGTGAAAGTCGGCGACAAGTTCCGCATGTGGTATCTCGCCATGAGCCAGACGGAGTTCAAGAAGGGGCAGGCTCCCGACTATTGGCGGCCCATGTGTTATGCCGAGAGCACGGATGGCGTGCATTGGACCAAGCCGGAGCTGGGGCTGGTGGATTTCAACGGCAGCAGGAAGAACAACATCTGCCTGATCGAGGGCGAGCCTTTTTCGCTGACGCGGGTGAACGATTTTCTCTCGGTGATGCATGATCCCGCCGACCCCGATCCGGCACGCCGCTACAAGGCCGCGTTCATCGCGCATGTGCCGTATGACGACATTCCCGGCGGCATGAGCAAGGTCGGCACGAAGGAAAAGCGCATCTGCGCCACCATCTGCGCGACAAGCGCGGACGGATTGCGCTGGAAGGTCGTGGGGGATCGTCCCGCGAACGCCGGGGGCGAACGCTTTGAAGTGACCAGCCTCTACCGCTTTGGCGACTTCTATTATTCAGCGGGGCAGCTCGTGCCGCCGTGGACATGGCGTGCCGATGGCAGCGACCCGAGAGTTGAGGGCGGTCCCCTCGCCGGGCGGGTGATGCTGGCCTATCGGTCGCCGGATTTCAAAACGTGGTCGCAGGCGAAGGCCTTCGCATTTGCGCGTCCCGGTCAGCTCGCGAATCCGCCCGTCCAGGGCCAGCAGACGCACATGGGCGCGGGCTTGTGGAATCGCGGGAACGTCATGCTCGGGCTTTACGGCATGTGGCAGGACGCCGCGGCAGCACCGCCCAAGGGCGCGTCGCACTTGCTTGGCGTGCACATCGACCTCGGCCTCGTCCTCAGCAATGACGGCATCCATTTCCGCGAGCCGGTGCCGGGTTTCAAAGTCATCGCGCGCGGCAAGGAAGGCGACTGGGATGACATCGCCCTGCTGCAAGGCCACGCCTTCGTGAACGAGGGCGACCAGACGATGCTCTGGTATTCGCACTGGGACACCGGCGGGAAGCTCAAGAACATGGACATCGGCCTCGCCACCTTGCGCCGCGATGGTTTCGGTCATCTCTCGCGAAAGGTGGATGACAACGACGCCCACTTCATCACCAGCACGTTCTCGGCGGGCAAGGTGAGCCTCAATGTGGACGGCATCACGCCGGACGCGCCGCTGACGGTGCAGTTGCTCAATCACCTCGATCAACCCATCGCGGGCTACACCGCCACCATCACACGAAACGGCACGCACCAACCAATCCAGTGGGCCAAGGCATTGCCGGCAGGCCAACGCGTGGCCCTGCGTGTGAACTTCCCGATCAACAGCAGCGCCAAGGTGTATGCGCTCTACCTCAACGACTGAACGACCATGCCGCTCCAACTCGTCACTCAACTCAACGACACCGATCTGCGGCTGCTGAACCGCTGCATCGACGGCTTCCTGCCGCAGCGCATCTACGACATCCACGCGCACCTGTATCACACGCGCCACTTCGCTCCTGGGACGATGCCAGCGTTTCTCGATGCGGACCGCGGCTACGGCTTGCGTGATTTCAACGAAGCGATGGCTCGCTGGATGCCAAAGCGCGAGGTGGAGGGCCTGTTCTTTGGCTATCCGCGCGGCGGCAATGATCGCGCTGGGGAAAACGCGTGGCTGCACGAGCAGGTCGCGCCCGGCGTGGCGGCGACGAATTCACGCGCGCTCGTGCTCGCCGCGCCGACGGATGATCCCGCGGAGGTGCGTCGGTTTATCGAGAGCGGCGTCTTCATCGGCATCAAACCGTATCGCCTCTACGCCGATGTGCCGGACACGAACGAGGCCACCATCGAGTCCTTCGCGCCGGAATGGATGTGGGATCTCTGCCACGCGCACGATGGTGTGCTGATGCTCCACATCATGCGCGCGGGCGGCGTCACCGACCCGCACAATATCGAGACGATCCGCCGCCTTTGCCGCCGGTATCCGCGCTGCCGGCTCGTGCTCGCGCACGTGGCGCGTTCGTTCAACTACCGCCACGCCCGCGAGGGCCTGCGCGCCATCGCCGATCTCGACAACGTGGTGGTGGACACTTCGGCGGTGACGCAGGCCGGGGCGTTTCGCGCCGCCTTGGAAATCTTCGGTCCGCGCCGCGTGCTGTGGGGCAGCGATTACATGGTCAGCGAACTGCGCGGCTCCTGCATCACGCAGGGCGACGGCTTCACCTGGATTTATTCCGAGGACGAGTCGGCGCAGAAGCTGACGGTCTTTGGCAGCTACACTCTCGTCGGCATCGAGTCGCTCATGTGCCTGCGCGAAGCCTGCGAAGACACCGGCATGACGCCCGCGGACTTGCAGGATATTTTCCGCGACAATGCGCTGCGCCTCCTCGCGCCGCACTTGCGCGCGGAGAGCCAGCCCGCGCGTGTCAGCGGTCCCGAGTTGTGGGCGCAGGCGAAGACGAAGATTTCCTGCGGCACCGGACTGCTCTCGAAGCGCGCGCATCTCTTCGATCCGCAGACGTGGCCTTCCTACTTCTCGCGCTGCAAAGGCGCGGACATCTGGGATCTCGACGGACACCGCTTCACCGACTTCACCGGCGGTGTCGGCGCTATTCTGCTCGGGCATGGCGACGACGAAGTGAACGCCGCCGTGAAGCGTCGCGTGGACTTCGGCAGCTACTGCACGCTCGCCTCGCCGGACGAAGTAACGCTCGCCGATCTGCTCCTCAGCCTGCATCCGTGGGCGGGCAAGGTGCGCTACGCGCGCGGCGGTGGCGAAGCGCTCGCTCTCGCGGTGCGCATTGCGCGTGCGGCCACGGGCAAGAGCGGGGTCGCCTTCTGCGGCTATCATGGCTGGAGCGACTGGTATCTCGCCGCGAACCTCGGCGAGGACAATGCGCTCGACGGGCATCTTCTCCCCGGCTTGGAGCCGCATGGCGTGCCGCGTGAGCTGCGCGGCACGGCAGTTCCATTTCGCTACAATGACCCCGCTTCCTTCCAGGCGGCGCTCGACAAACTTGGTGGCAATCTCGCGGCCGTGGTCATGGAGCCGATGCGCTCCGAACAGCCGCGCGATGGCTTCCTGCAACATGTGGCTGCAGCCTGCCGCGCGGCCGGCGCGGTTTATGTCGTCGATGAAGTCACCAGCGGCTGGCGCTTCGGCTTCCCCGGTGCGTGTCCTCAGCTCGGCATCCAGCCTGACATCGCCGTCTATGCGAAGGCGATGAGCAACGGCATTCCGTGCGGGGCGATCATCGGCACCGATGCAGTGATGGACACGGCGAACAACAGCTTCATCTCGAGCAGCTATTGGACGGACGGCATCGGCCCCGCCGCCGCACTCGCGTGCATCGGCAGGATGCAGCGCGAAGGTGTGCAGCAGCATGTATGGAAACTCGGCGGGATCGTGCAGCAACGTTTGCGTGAGGTCGCCGCGAGACATCCCGCGCTAAACATCAAGATTGCCGGCATGCCTTGCGCGCCTTCGTTTGCGTTTCAACTCGGCGAACTCAGCGCCGCAGCCAAGGCGGTGTGCATCCGCCAGATGCTCACGCGCGGCTTTCTCTTCAGCGCCCAACTCTACGTCATGTGGCCGCACACGGAGACGCTCGTGAATGCCATGGCGGCCGCTCTGGATGAGTCCCTGGCTGAAGTCGCCCGGTTGCATTCCGAAGGCCGGCTGCAAGCCGAAGCTGGGCCCATGCCTGCCAGCACGGGCTTTGCGCGCTTGGTGTGACCTGAAAGCGCCTGAGCCACACCCTTCTTTCAACAGGACCAGAACATGCCAGACACATCCAAATCGTGAACACAGACACACAACAACTCCTTCAAGACTACGAACGCGACGGCGTCGTGCGCATCCGGGGACTTTTCACACCCGGGCAGGTCGCCGTCATTCGCGCCGAGCTGGAGCGATACATCCGGGATGATCTTGCCACCAAGCCCGCCGATGCGCGCACGCTGGAAGCCGACGGCAAAACCGTCCGCAATCTGTGGCGGTTGGAACAGCACCACCCCGCGCTCCTCCCCCTGGTCGCCCGGCCGGACATCGTCACGCTCGCAGGCCGGCTGGTTCATGGCGAGCCGGTCTTGTGCGCCGTGGAAACTTTCAACAAGCCGGCCCGCATCGGCTCCGGAGTGCCCTACCATCAGGACAACGCCTATTTTTGCCAGGCCCCTCCAGACATGCTGACCATCTGGATTGCGATGGATCCCGTCACGCTTGAGAACGGCCCGGTGTATTATGTGCGGGGATCGCACAAGCAGGGGATGCTGCCCACGAAACCCTCCGGCGTGAAGGGCAACTCCATCGGCATGGCCGAGCCTTCCACCGTGCCGCTGGAGGAGTAGTTTTGCGGCCTCCTCAACCCGGGTGATGCGCTCATCCATCAGTGCGAAACCATCCATCACTCCGCGCCGAACACGAGCGACCACCCCCGCCTTGGCCTGCTGCTCGTCTATCGCGGCGCACACACGCAGACCGTTCCCGGGCTCAAGGCCGCTTACGCCGCAGCGGCGGGGCAGGCCTGACGCTTTTGTCTGTCGCGGTGCGAGCAAATTTGAAAACTACACGACAGACCGCTCTGCATTTGTTACAGGCGGACCGGACCACGGATTCCCCCTCCGCTCCCGCCTTGCACGTTCACCGATCCCCTTTGCATTCCAACCTGCCGCATCCAGGATGCCGCGCTCCCCGCAGCCGGACAGTGCCATTCATCGCGTCATTTCGCGTGTTTCGCGGGCACATCCCGCCACGGCGTGAAGTTCAGCAGAGAAACTTCGGAGCGATGCGGGCGCTGCTCGACGACGGTCACGCTGGCATACTCGACGTCGAAGTGCGCCAGCTTGGGCAGCGGCAGTTCGAGCAGCAGCGACAGCAGCATCCGGATCACGCCGCCATGGCAGACCACCGCGACGGTCTGCCCGGGGCAGTCGCGGAGGATTTGCCGCAGGCACGGCTCGACGCGTTCCCGATATTGCGCGCCGGTCTCCGCGCCGGGCACTTCACCCGCCTCGAGTTTCTCCAGCCAGTCAAACGCACTGACGCCGAAGCGCTCATGCACCTGCTGCCAGCTCAGGCCCGTCCAGTCGCCGAAATCCACCTCGCGCAAACCGGCGAGCGTCGTGGCGGTCATGCCCTTCTGCGTGGCCAGCGGCGCGAGCGTCTGCTGCGCTCGCTTCATCGGGCTGACGTAGATCGAATTGAAGCGCGTGCCGGCAAGATAGTCCGCCAGCGCCAGCGCCTGCTCGTGTCCGCGCGGCGACAGCTCCATGTCAATCCGGCCGCCGAAGATGCGGTGGTAGCGGGCTTCGACCTCGCCGTGGCGGAGGAGAAAGAGGCGGGTGGGAGTGGAAGGAGTCATGGGGAGGAATGATGAAGTATGAGGTATGAAGGATGAACCGAGCTATCAGCCGTTCATCATTCATCGTTCATACTTCATCCTTTGACCGCCGCTTCCTGCAACGCGAGCAGCTCGCGGATTCCGCTTCGACCGAGCGTCAGCATCGCGGCCAGCTGCTGGTCGCTGAACGTGCTTTCTTCACCGGTGCCCTGCAGCTCGATGAACTCGCCCGAGCCGGTCATCACCAGGTTCATGTCCACCTGCGCGGCGGCGTCCTCGGTGTAGCAGAGGTCCAGCAGCGGGATGCCATTCACGATGCCCACGCTGACGGCGGCGACGGTGTTGGCAATGGGATCGGCGGCGAGCTTGCCCTCGGCGATGAGCTTCTTCAGCGCCAGCCGCAGCGCGACGAACGCGCCGGTGATGGCGGCCGTGCGCGTGCCGCCATCGGCCTGCAACACGTCGCAATCCACGCAAATGGTGCGCGCGCCAAGCTTTTCCAGATCGAGGGCGGAACGCATCGCGCGACCGATGAGCCGCTGGATTTCGACCGAGCGACCGTCCACCTTGCCCTTGCTGCTGTCGCGGGGTTTCCGCGTGAGGGTCGAGTAGGGCAGCATGGAATACTCCGCCGTGATCCAGCCGCCGGTGACGCCCTGCTCCTTCATCCAGCGCGGCACGGACTCCTCGATGGTCACGCCGCAGATGACGCGCGTGCTGCCCCACTCGATGAGCGTGGAGCCGGCCGCGTGCGGCGCGATGTGGTTTTGGAAGCGGACAGGGCGGAGCTGGTCGGCCCGGCGCCCTTCGGCGCGCAGAAATGTGATGCTGTTAGTTTCGGCCATAAGGGCGGCGATGGTAGGAACCGCGCGAGGCCGGGGCAATGGTGAATGTCGCCTGCATGTCGCCCGCAGCGATGGACGAACGCACCGTGACCGCCTCGCCCAAATGCCGGCGGGACGCGGGGCTACGCAGCGCCGGACCGGTTGTCAGAATGCGAGCCGCTCCGCCCAACGGCATTCAGGGCGCTTGTGATTTTCCAGACTTGTGTGATAACTGCGAAACCTGAATGACGATAAAATCTTTGTTTGCCGCGCTGACCGTTCTGACGCTGATCGGTTTCACCGGCTGCGGCGAAAGCCCGAAGCCTTCCACCGACCAAGGCCACGGCGGCCATCACCACGAACCGCCGCACGGAGGAACGGCGATTGATCTCGGCGACGAAGAGGCGCATCTGGAGTTCGTGCTCGATGCGGCGGCTGGCAAGCTGACCGCCTACGTGCTCAAGGCGCACATGGCCGGCTTCCAGCGCATCACCCAGGAATCGCTGGAGCTGACCGCAACCGTCGGGAGCAAGCCCGAGACGCTGACGCTCAAGGCCGTCGCCAACGCCGCCACGGGCGAGAAAGCCGGCGACACCTCGCAGTTCGAAGCGCAGGCGGACTGGCTCAAGACGGCGAAAATTTTTGACGCCGAATTGAAGAGCATCACCGTGCGCGGCAAGGCCTTCACGGGACTGAAGTTTAACTTTCCGAAGGGCGAGGCCCCGGAAGCCGTCAAAAAATGAGCCGCTTATGAAATATACTTTCCTCATCGCCCCGCTGGTCGTCGCGGGCTGCCTGCTCGCCACCGCCGCCGATGCCCCCGGCCCCGCGAAGAAGGCGGTCCGGGGAGCGCCCATCCAGAAGCTCGCGCCGGCCGCTCCGACCAACGCCGCGCCAGCGGCCCCGGACGCCAAGGCCGCCGCGTCCGGCAATGTGCAGAAGGACGGCGAGTTCCTCGTCGTGGGCTTCGACCGGCTCGCCGGCTTCAACTACGACGTCCCGGATGACAGCCCCGCCACGACGAACGCGCCTGCCAAGGCCGTCCCGCCACCGAAGGAGCAGATTCCCCTCACCGTGAAAGCCTTCGACAAGCAGCGCGTCGCGCTCAAAGGCTTCATGCTTCCGTTGAAGGTCGAGGGCGGCCTCATCACCGAGCTGCTCATCATGCGCGACCAGTCCATGTGCTGCTACGGCACCGTGCCGAAGATCAACGAATGGGTGAGCGTGAAGATGACCGGCAAGGGCGTGAAGCCCATCATGGACCAGGCCGTGACCCTTTACGGCAAGCTCCACGTCGGTGAAATCCGTGAGAACGGCTACCTCGTCGGCATCTACCAGATGGACGGCGAGCGCGTGGCCGGCCCGCTGGATTTGTAAGCACGGCACCGCCCCGCGTTTAATCCGCCGCCCGTTCGACCATCGGTGAGCCGACGGTCTGGCGGGACAAGGCCTCCAGAAATCCCCGCGCCTTCGCCAGCGTTTCGTCGTATTCCGCCGCGGCGACGGAGTCCGCCACGATCCCCGCGCCGACGTGGAAGTGCGTGCGGTCCGCCTGCCGCACCGCCGTGCGGATGGTGATGCTCAACTGGCTCTCGCGGTTGAAGCCGAGGTAGCCGTGACACCCGCAGTAAGGCCCGCGCGTCACCGGCTCCAGCTCGTCAATGATCTCCATCGCCCGGAATTTCGGCGCGCCCGTGATGCTGCCGCCCGGGAAGCACGAGGCGAACGCCGCGAAGTGCGTCACGTCTTCGCGCAGCCGGCCCTCGACCGTGCTGACCAGATGCTGCACCTGCGGATAACGCTCCAGCCGCACCAGCTCGGGCACCTGGACGGAGCCGTATTCACAGACGCGTCCGAGATCGTTTCGGAGCAGGTCGGTGATCATCACCAGCTCTGACATTTCCTTGGGACTGGTCTGGAGTTCGTAGGTGAACTGGGCATCCCGCGTCGGGTCGGCGGAGCGCGGGCGCGTGCCCTTGATGGGCCGCGTGGTGATGTGCGGGCCGCTGAGGCGGAGGAAAAGTTCCGGCGACGACGAGGCGACTTGAAACTCGCCGCAGTCAAGATAAGCCGCGAACGGCGCGGGCGAAACATCCAGCAAACGCTCGAACAGCTCCCAGCCGGAGAACTGCGTCGGCGCGCTGAGCCGCTGCGAAAGATTCACCTGGTAAATGTCCCCCGCCCGGATGTAGCGCTGCGCCTGCTCAACGCGGGCGATGAACTGGTCGCGTGTGAGGTTCGACACGATGCTGTAGTCGCAACCTTTAGGTTGCGAATCAGTTGCCGCCTCCACGCGCCGGCTGAAGCCTGCGACTACGTCAGGCGACAGTCGCTCGCGCCACCACGCCGCCCGCTCCGCCGCCCGCTCCTCGCTGCGCGAGCCGTCCACGTCGAGGCCGGTGGAGACAATCCACGTCTTGCCAAGCCGGTGATCGAAAACCACAAGGCTGTCGTAGAAACCAACGTGGCAGTCGGGCAGCTCCAGGTCGTTCACCGCGCGGCGCGGGAGCTTCGGCTCGACGAAGTGCTTCAGGTCGTAGCCCCAGTAGCCAAAGCAGCCGCCGAGCGGGAACGGCAGGTCCACCTCGTCGAGCAGCTCGTAGCGCGCCATGAGTTCATCCAGCACTCGCCACGGGTTGCCGAATTGGGTCTGGGGTCTGGCGTCTGGGGTCTGGGAAGTCGTGAGTTCGCACCGTGTATCAAAGGAACGGAAGGTCAGGAACGGACACGCGGCGACGAACGAGTAGCGCGCCTGCGGCGAGCCGAAGCCGGCGCTGCGGAGCAGGATCACGCCCGGCTGTCCGGCCAGCGCAGCCGCCAGCGCCTCGGGCGAGGAACTGGATTCCACTTCGACAAGCAGCGGTGTCTTCATGCGCAGCGGAGACGAGTCTGCGCCCTGGCGGGAGGCAATGCAACCGGACGAAGGGCCTGGTTCGGCGTCCACCCTTCAGGGTGTTCGGGACGCGCGGACACCGAACAGGACGCGCCGCCGCTGGCCCTCAATCCAGCTTCAGCAAGGGGGCCAGATGCGCGGCACTTTTCAGCGGGCTGACGAGCACGAGACTGGCCGCAGGAGGAGGCGGGAGAGAGACTACGGCTCGTCCACGATGAGATAGAAGCGCCTCGGTGCAGCGATGGCGTTTGCGTCGTCGAGCTGCAGCTCGCCCTCGGAGTTCACAACGGTGTTGGTCAGTTGCTGCCAGCTCGCGCGTGGCAGGCTGATGTCGCCGGTCCCAAGCAGCTTCAGACGCGGGCGGCGGTTCACGTCGAGCGGGCTGTGGTCGTCGTGGCCGAAGACAAGGTGTGCGGTGCCGCCCGTCTGCCGGGCCAGCGAGTGGATGCGCAGCGGCCTGTGCGGCACGCCCGGGAGCCTCGCGACGAAGATGTCCAGGCTGCCAAGGCCGGCGAGCGTGTTTCCGCCGAACGTCGCGCCCCCGATGCCCGCGGCATCGTGGAAGCCGGTGATGTAGAGCGGGCCGTCGGGCGCGGCCGCAACGCCGTAGGCAAGATCGCTTCCCGCACCACCGGCGACCGCCACACCGAGCGGGTTGCCCAGCGGATCAAGGCGCGTGACGAATACTTCCTGGTCGAAGTTCGGCAGCACGAGCCAACCGGCGACGACGGGATTGCCGCCGGCATCGAGTGCGACCGAATGTCCGCCGCCGGACTCGTTGATCCGGCGCAGCCATTGCGGGACGCAGTTTGAATTGACCTTGAGCAGATAGCCGAAGCTGTTGCCCCCGTTCGTGACCGAGAGACCGCCCGCGGTGAAGATGTTTGCCGTGGTGCTGCCGGTCAGGTAGGCGTTGCCGGCGGAGTCGGCCGCCACGCCGAGGGCCTCGTTGAAGCCCAGCGCCCCGACGGGCATCGCTCGCAGCACCGTGCCGTCGCCGGCGAGCCGTGCGAGGAATCCGTTGCGTGTGCCGATTCCCGCGAGGTTCGTCGGGCCCAGCGTGATGTTGGTCGCGAACAGGCCGGCCATGTAGAGGTTCGTCGTGCCGGGCTGAAGGCTGAGGGACCAGACCATGTCGTCGTTGGTGCCGCCATAGCTCGTGGCCCACTGCGGCGCGCCCGACGAGTTGACGAACGCGAGGAAGACGTCCTCGCCGCCGGCGCTCACGAGCGAGTTGGTGCCGAGGTTGACGCGGCCCTTGAAGGTCCCGGCCCAGTAGGCGTTCCCGCCCGCGTCGGTCTGCACGGCGGCCCAGTAGCCGTCGTTGGTGCGCCCGACCTGGGCGGCCCAGAGGAAATTGCCCGCGCCGTCGAGCTTCGTCAGGAAGAGATCCGCCGCGCCGGCGCTGGTGAGCGAGCCTGCGCCGAAGGCGGCGGTGCCGTTGAAACTGCCGCTCACGAGCACATTGCCGGACGGGTCGGCGGCCACGGCGAAGGCCTCGTGCTCCGCGGTGCCGCCGGCGGTGCGCACCCATTGAAAATTCCCGAGCGAATCCAGTTTCGCCACGAAGAACTGCCTGCGCCCGTTGGCCGCCAGAACGTTCGTGCCAAACGTGCCGGATCCCGTCGAGGGGCTCTGCCCGAACGTGTCACCGAAAGAGCCGGCGACAAAGACATTGCCGGACGGGTCGAGGGCGATGGCGTGACCGACGTCGAAGTTGGTGCTGCCGCCCTCACGAACCCATGTGATGTTCGCGCCGCTGAAGAGGTTCGAGCGCACCGCGACGGTGAGCGTGGCCACCGAGCTCGTGACCGAGCCGCCAAAGTTGGTGACGATCACCGAGTAACCGCCCGCGTCTCCGAGCCGCACGGGGGAAATGCTCAGGATTGAATTGTTCCGGCCCGGCAGCGGGGTGCCGTCCTTGCACCATTGAAAACTAAGGGGCTGGAGGCCGCTGGCGACCACGGAGAGCGACGCAAAGGAACCGGCGCGATTCGTCTGGCTTGCCGGCGGCGAGATGATGACCGGCGGCGAGACCGGGTCTAGCCTCGCGCTCGCCGTGGCGCTGGAAGTGCTGTTCGATACAGCGATGGAGTAGGCGCCCGCGTCCGCCAGGGTGAGGTTCGAGAGGACAAGCGTCGTCCCGGTGGCGCCGCTGATACGCGCGTCGTTCGTCAGCGGCGTGCCGTCCTTGAACCAGTGGAAACTGAGCGGCGGCGTGCCGGTGGCCGTGACGGAGAACGTCACATTGCTGCCGATGAACAAGGTCTGGTTCTGGGGGCCAGGGGGCTGGATCCCGACGGAAACGGTGACGCGCAACGGCATGTCTCCGCTGCGCAAGGTGCCGGACGCAACGGTCATCACGACGGAGTAGGTGCCGCTGTCACTGACCTGAAGGCTGGTGATGCGCAGCGCGTTCGTGGTCGCACCGGAGATGCGCGCGCTGTTCGTGAGCGGCGCGCCATCCTTGAACCACTGATACGAGACCGGACTGTCGCCGGTGACGGTGACGGAAAAATCCCCCGTGTCGCCGACGGACGCGCCGGATATGGAACTCGCTCCGGTGATGCTGAGGTTCGGCGGCGTGGGGAGAATCGTCAGCGGCAGGTTGCCGCCCTGCACGCTGCGCCCCCCTGCGCTGGCCACGACGTAATAGGTCCCGGCGTCCCCGGACACGAGGTTGGAAACGGTCAGGAAGGCCGTTGTCGCGCCGCCGATGCGCGTGCCGTTCGTGAGCGGCACGGTGTCTTTGAACCATTGGAAGGTGAAGTGCGGCGAGTCCCAGGTCGAAAAGTATTGGTTCCGGCCCACCGTGTTGGTGGAGGCGCTTTCAAACACGGGCATGTTGACCCGGACCGTGCCCGCGCTGGTCGCCGTGCCGCCGGGCGTCGTCACCGTGAACGGGTCATCCAGGAAATATACCGGCATGGTGACGCGGATCAGCGTGTCTGAGAGGACCGTGTAAGCGCCGTAATAATACTGCGAACTGAACGCATACGGGGAATCGGCCGGATACGATCCGATCAGCACGCTCCCGAGCGCCAGCGAAGTGGCACCGGTGAAATTGGTGCCGAAGACCAGGATGGTGTCGAGCGGCGCCGCGACGGAGATGGCGTTCGTGTTCGCATCGAACAGTCCCGTGATGGCCGGGGCGGGCGCCACCACCGAGGCCACCGCACTGGTCACCATGCCGGCCGAGTTGCTCAAGACCACCGAGTAGTTCCCGATGTTGTTGGTGATGAAGCCGGGCAGCGCATGGGCGAGTTGAAATGCACCGTTCGTGGACTGCGACTCCCTGAACTCATCGAGCGGGACGCCTTCCTTCCGCCATTGATAATAGACCGGCAAACCCGTGGCGGCGGCGGTGAAGGTGAACGAATCGCCCAGGCGCACCACGCCGCCGGCCGGCTGCTGGGTGAAGGCCGGCGCAACGGCCGGGCCGAACTTGATCAGGCCGTCAACGCCCAGCCCGGTGGGGCCGCTCCAGCAGGTGTAGCCGTTCGTGTCGAACGCGACGATCGGGCCGGCCGAACGCGTCCTGCGCACGAGCAGGAAGCTGCCGCTGGAGTTCGCCTTGGCGATGAACGACGTGTTCGTCAGCGTCTGGCCGGCGATCGTGACCCGTCCGTCCGTGCCCGCTCCGTAGAAATAGTTCGCCGAGGTGTAGCCCTGCATCCAGGCGTTGTCCTGGGAGTCCACCGCGAGGCCAAACACGGCGCTGCCGGCATGTGGCGTGGCCTCGCCCATCGTGGCCCACAGCCACTGGCCGCCGGCGCTGATGCGCGCGAGGAAGAACGTCACGTCGCCTTCCGCGTATTGAAACGGCGTGAGCGTGGTGGTGCCAAACACGCCCTGGCCGTAGAAGTGCCCGCCCACGTAGGCGCTGCCATCGGAGGCGACGGCGATTTCGCGGCCGATGTTGGACAGCGCGTAGAAACCCTGGGTCGGTGCGTTCGTCACCCAGGTTGTCGCGCCGCTGGCGCCGTTGAACTTCGCCACAAACGGGCACTCGCCGCTCTTTGGAAACGGCAGGCCGAAGAACGTGTTCCCCGCGATGTCCCCGCCGCCCATCGTGCCGGTGATGCAGGGGTTGCCCGCAGAGTCGGTGGAGACGCTGAACGCCCAGCCGCCGAAGCGCCCGCCGCTCTCGGCGTTCACCCATTGCCAGTCGCCGGCACCGTTGATCTTCGCCACGAACGGCCGGTAGCCGCCGGTGTCGGGGACGATGATCGTTCCGAAGGTCTGCCGGTGGTAAAGCTGCCCGCACACGAAGGCGTTACCGGACGCATCCACGGCCAGGCCGTTGAAGTCCGCCGTGTCCGTGCCCGTCACGAACCGCGCCCACAGGACGTTGCCGGCGGAGTCAAGCTTCGCGATGTAGCAGGCACCGTAATAATTCGAGGCCTGGAAGGAGTCCGTGCCAATCGTGGTCGGGCTGCTGCCCGCGATCTTGCCGCAGATGAACAGGTTCGTGTTCGCATCCATCCGCAGGCGGTTGATCGACGAGTAGGGAAAGACCTCCCCTCCGAACGGCGACCGCGGGG
>Ga0172379_10007871_pt1 | contig 13677 bp, 14 predicted proteins | sample GrowelOW334metaG_FD_119756 | JGI IMG/M metagenome (GOLD analysis project Ga0172379, IMG submission 119756) | Groundwater microbial communities from an aquifer near a municipal landfill in Southern Ontario, Canada - Groundwater well OW334 metaG | ecosystem: Environmental > Aquatic > Deep... | reverse complement strand
TCCAGCGCAGAATCATCCATGGAGGCAGTACCGAAATCAGCAGCCATCAACAGCACTAACTAACAGCCAAGTATGACATTTTAAAATCCCTGAAAGTATGACATTTTAACTTCCCGTTGACATGGAAATGTGAGCCCTTGACAGCCTCGGTTATTTGCGCTATACTTCAGAATTGAAAACCAAAGAGCCAATATTGCTAGCCATAGTGGCTTGGCGATCAAGGCTCAATAACCAAAGGAGGAAAAAGAGTGAGTGAAAAGAAAAAAGGATTAGTGATGCTTCAGGTGGTGGGAATTGCGGAAGGGCATATTTCGGTCAGGGAGAAAGGAAGGATTCCGGAAGGCAGCGAAATTATTGGGGAGCCCTTCGAGGTGAGGCTTTCCACGGGGAAAGGGATGAGCAGGAGCTATACACCGGAAAAACTGCCGGCCAGGAAAAGCAATCCTCGCTTCCCCATGCGAGTGAGGGAGGTAAGCGGGAGCAGTTCCCAGACTTACCACTAAAAACAGCCAAATATAACCCGCTATCTTATTAAGATAGCGGGTTTTTTTATTTCTCAAAATAGCGTATAATTATAATATGAGGGAAAAGAAAACAAAGATCAATTATATTGAAGAAATGATGGCTACCCCTACGCCAATCGTAGGGGCGCCCGGCGATTTTTATTTTTATTTCCAGATTTTTCTCCAGACGCTCCTGGCCGGGGCAGTGGTTATTATTGGTCTTTATCTTTTGGATATTTATGAGCTATCCGGTTCGTTATTCTTTTTTGATGTTCTTTATTATGTTTTGGCCTGGGAGGTTGTTGTTTTCGCCTACGCAGGATTTAGGATAGCGCGCCAGAGCGGTAGCTATCGCCTGGCGGCAAGGAATGGGGCAATTATTGGTTTCTTTTTGGGCGTTATAATAGCTATTTTCAAGATTTTGTGGTTTTACAAATTATGGACTGTTTTCAATCTCCTGACCGAACCAATAGAATATTTGCTTCTTGGCCTCATTGTGAGCGGTCTCGTGGCGAGCCTGGTACCGAAAAAGATATTATATTAATGATTTAATTATTTTTAACCAAAAAAACCATGAAAGAAGCAAAAATCACGCCTCTCACTTCTGAGGAGCAAAAAGACATTAACGAGAATAAGCTCGTAGCCGCTATCGGCTATATTTGGATTCTTTGTCTCGTGCCCTTACTTCTTAAAAAGAACAGCAAATTTTGCCAGTTTCATGCCAAGCAGGGACTCGTGCTTTTTATCATTGAGCTTTTGGGTATGATTCCTTTTGTTGGTTGGGTGCTCTTCATCGCGGCCGTGATTTATTCGGTCTATGGCATTGTCCAGGCCCTGGACGGCAAATATTGGGAAGCGCCGATTATTGGGGAGTATGCTAAGAAAATTAATCTATAAACCATGAAAAGGACGAAAATAGTCTGCACGATCGGTCCGGCTTCGGAGAAGCAAGGGACAATTGAGAAAATGATTAAAGCGGGGATGAATATCGCCCGGCTGAATTTTTCGCATGGCAATTATGCCCTGCACGGCAAGTTAATACGGAATATCCGCCGGGCGGCCAAGAAGACCGGCGCAATCGTGGCTATTTTGGCCGATTTGCAAGGTCCGAGAATCAGGGTTGGCGATTTGGGATCCAAAAGTATTGAGCTCAAAAATGGCAGCGAAGTAATCCTGACCACGAAGAAAAATAAATTAGGTGAAAAAATACCGGTCACTTATGCTGGCCTGCATCGGGATGTCCGGCCGGGCAATAGGATTCTTTTGGCTGACGGGCTCATGGAGCTCAAAGTAAAAAAAGTCAAAGGCAATGATATTTATTGCCAGGTGATAGATGGCGGGACAATTACCTCGCACAAGGGCATCAATCTGCCGGGAGTAGCGCTTGGGCTGTCGGCGATCAGCGAGAAAGACAAAGAGGATTTGCGGTTTGCCGTAAAGCAAAAGGTTGATTTTGTGGCCTTGTCTTTTGTCACAACCGACCAAGAAGTGAAAAATCTCCGCCAGCTGATTCTAAAATATGAGAAAGAATTAAAATTGAAGAAAGAAGCGCCCATCAAAATAATTGTGAAGATAGAGCGTGGACAAGCGATCAAGAATTTTGCCAAAATATTGGAAGCCACGGACGGAGTAATGGTGGCGAGAGGCGACCTAGGGATCGAAATGCCGGCCGAGGATGTGCCCTTGATTCAAAAAAGTTTGATTGACAAATGCCTGGCCAAAGCCAAGCCGGTAATCGTAGCGACGCAAATGCTCGAGTCAATGATCCAAAATCCCCGACCCACGAGAGCCGAGGTTTCTGATGTGGCCAATGCCGTCATTGACCATACGGATGCGGTCATGCTCTCGGGCGAGACAGCCAATGGCCGGCATCCGGTGGAAGCCGTGGCGATTATGGCGAAAATTGTTATTACGACCGAGAGATCAACCTATGACGATTTGACGATCAAAACGAAAATTAAGAAATTCAAGCCAGTGGAAGAGGCGATCGGCAATATGGCCAATGTGCTCGCGCGAACGACCAATGTCCGGGCCATTCTCGTGGCTTCTATCAGTGGCTCGTCTGGCCGGCTCGTGAGCCGTTATCGCCCCGAAGTGCCAATTTTTGTTTCAACTGATAACGCGCGAGTGAAAAGGCAGCTTATGCTTTCCTGGGGATTGACCCCTTTTCTTTTGCCGCCTTGTCACAGCATTGAAGAGCTCATTCTGCGGTCCATTGATTTTTTGAAAAAGAACAATCATATCAAGAAGAATCACAAGCTGATTATTGTGGCTGGTGAGCCGGTGGGGAAGTCGGGAGTAGTCAATCTCGTGGAAATAAAAGAAATCAGTTAAAATATATGGCCAAGAAAAAAAACATTCTCTGGTATAGCGAAATAAAGAATAAAGACGTGGCGCTCGTGGGCGGCAAGAATGCTTCGCTCGGAGAAATGTATAATAACCTGACAAAAAAGGGGATTCGTATCCCCGGCGGATTTTGCACCACGGCCGGGGCTTTTCGTTATTTTTTGGAATTCAATAATCTCGCTTCCCGGATCAAGCAGATTTTGAAAAAAATGAATAAGAAAAATATCCGAGAATTGGAGCGGGCCGGAGCCGCCGTGCGGAGCCTGATTTTGCGCGGTCGATTTCCCGACGATTTGGCCTGGGAGATCAAACGGGCTTATGAAAAGCTTTCCCGCGATTATAAAGCCAAGAAAGTGGATGTCGCCGTGCGTTCCTCGGCCACAGCCGAAGATCTGCCCAGCGCCTCCTTTGCTGGACAGCAGGAGTCGTATTTGAATATTAGTGGTGAGAAAGAGCTATTGTTGGCCATCAAAAGGTGCTTTTCTTCGCTCTATACCAATCGGGCTATCTCCTACCGTGAGGATCGGGGATTTGACCATGCCAAAGTCTATTTATCCGTTGGCATCCAGAAAATGATTCGGTCAGACCTAGCTTCCGCCGGCGTGATTTTTACGATTGACACCGAGTCCGGTTTCCGCGATCTTGTCATTATTAATTCTTCTTATGGCCTGGGAGAAAATGTGGTGAAAGGCAAGGTGACGCCCGATGAATTTTTCGTTTGGAAGAGCCGCGGCGTGATTATCAAGAAAGAATTAGGCAGCAAAAAATTCAAATTGATCTATACTAATAAGCCCAAACAGCCGACGCGAAATATCCCGGCGGGAGAGAAAGACCGCGGCCAATATTCGTTGAGCGACAAAGAAATCCAGCAATTGGCGGCCTGGGCAAAAGTAATTGAAAAATATTATGGCCGGCCAATGGATATTGAGTGGGCCAAAGATGGCCGAGAAAAAAGATTATATATCGTGCAGGCCAGGCCCGAGACCGTGCAATCGCTCGCCAATGCCAATACGCTAGAAGAATATCTTTTGCTCCGTCGGGGCAAGGTAATAGCGATGGGAGAGAGTATTGGCCAGAGGATTGCTTCGGGCAAAGTAAGGGTGATTAAAAATGTGAAAGAGCTTAATTCCTTTCAGCCGGGCGAAGTGCTCGTGACCGAGATGACTGATCCGGACTGGGAGCCGGTGATGAAGCGGGCGGCCGCGATTGTTACTGATTCCGGCGGTCGGACTTGCCACGCGGCGATTGTTTCCCGTGAGCTCGGTGTACCGGCCGTAGTCGGGACAAAGACCGCGTCCAGGGACTTGTCAACCGGTCAAGTTGTGACCGTGAGCTGTGCCGAAGGAGAGCGGGGGCTCGTCTATCAAGGACAGTTGCCTTGGAAAATAAAAACGACTAATTTAAAGAAGGTTCGCCGACCTAAGGTTGATATTATGATGAACCTTGGCGATCCGACGCAGGCTTTCAAATATTCTTTTTTACCCTCAAGCGGCGTAGGTTTGGCGCGGCTGGAGTTTATTATCACTACCTATATTAAGATTCATCCTTTGGCTTTGGTTAATTTTGCCCGACTGCCGGCCAAACTAAAAAAAGAAATTGCCGGGCTGACTACGGCCTACAAAAATAAATCCGATTTTTATATTGACCAGCTGGCCTATGGCATAGCGCAGATTGCCGCGGCTTTTTATCCCAAAGACGTAATTATTCGTTTTTCCGATTTCAAGACTAATGAATATGCCAATCTGATCGGCGGGGAACTCTATGAACCAAAAGAATCCAACCCCATGATTGGCTGGCGCGGAGCCTCGCGTTACTATGATCCCAAGTTTCGTCCGGCTTTTGATCTGGAATGCCGGGCGATCAAAAAGGTCCGCGATGAAATGAAATTGACCAACGTCAAAGTCATGGTACCATTTTGTCGGACAGTGGAAGAAGGCAAAAAGGTGATCAAGATATTGGAGGGCCATGGGTTGAAACAAGGGAAAAACGGCCTCGAAGTCTATGCTATGGTAGAGATTCCGTCCAATGTGATTTTGGCTGACCAATTTGCCAAAGTGTTTGACGGCTTCTCGATTGGCTCCAATGATTTGGCTCAGCTCACGCTCGGACTGGATCGGGATTCGGAATTGATTGCCCATATCGCCGATGAGAGAAATGAAGCCGTGGTAAAACTGATCAGCCAGGCGATCAGTCAGGCGAGAAAGAATAAAATAAAAATTGGCATTTGCGGCCAAGCGCCGTCCGACTTTCCGGAATTTGCCCAGTTTCTCGTCAAGGCGGGGATCAATAGCATTTCCCTGAATCCCGATACTGTTTTGAAAACAATTTTGAAATTAAAAAAATAAAACATAACGGCTTGACGATTTTATTTTATCATGGTAGTATGGTTATATAAAAAAAGGGGGAAAAATTGAAAAAAAAGAAAAGGGAGGTAAAAAGCAATGATGGTTTCTTTATATTTGAGCAGGAGGGGTGGCGGCCGGAAATATGGGTAGAGAAAAATTTAGCCCAGCATGACCCTGTTTTTGCTGAAACGATAATCATGGCAATTGAAATGAGATTTTTTGAGGAAATAGGTATTCAAGAAGAGAAGCCAAAAACTATTTTCAGCAACCTGCAGGTGGTGATAAATAAGTTTGGTGAACCGGAAGAAAAATTCGCGGTTACCAAAAGCCCACACACCAAATAGAACGCTAAGGCTGGGAAAGATCCCCAGCTTTTTTTTATTCTGAAAACCTGCTATTATAGTAGTAATTGTTTAAGCAATTAATCATTTTTTATGTCCAAGAAAATCAATATTTCAATCGGAATTATAGCGGTTTTGGCCATCGCTGGTCTTATAGTTTATCATGAATATACCAAGCCTTTTTATCCCGATATTACCTTCCCTCGGCCGTTCAAGGGAGTGGAGAACGCCAAAGTGAAAATCGTGGAATATTCCGACTTCCAATGTCCAGCCTGCAAAGCCGCGACTGAGATGGTGAAGACGCTGGACGAAAAGTACGGCTACGAGATCAAGCTGGAATTCAAATATTTTCCCCTAGTCTCTATTCATGAGAATTCTTTTGCCGCGGCCATGGCGGCCGAGTGCGCCAATGACCAAGGAAAATTTTGGGCCTATCATGACGAGCTTTTTGCGCATCAAGACAGTTTGCAAAAAAGCGATCTAGTTTCTTTTGCCCAGAACCTTGGTTTGGATGTAGCTTCATTTACCGCTTGTCTGGAATCCAACGCCAAGTCCAAGATCGTGCGCGAAGATATGGGGGCAGGGAATAAGCTTGGTATAAACGCTACCCCCACCTTTTTCGTAGATGGTGAAAAGGTGGAAAATTGGCCAGAATTAGACAAAATCGTCGGTCAGAAGCTGGGTCGTCCTTGACAAATTTTGTTAGGTATGATATAGTGTAGGTATCGTACCTTAAACTTTTTTCGCCCGGTCGTATGACTGGGCAACGGAGGAAAAATGGATAATTAGGTCAGTGGTGGCACTAGGCATGTTTTATGGCCTGGCGTATGGGCTTCTGGCGATTCTGTGGGTATTTTCAAGGGCGGCTGACCCAACGGGAATAACCCTGATTTCCGGGATACCAGCGGAGCTCATGATTTACGGCTTCGTTGTGTTCCTTTGCGGGGCCTGTGTTTGGATGTTAATCGGTCAAACGATAGAGGCCGAGAGAGCAAGGGAAGATGTCCGTGGTCTCTGCGGAAGAGACGCAAAAAACCTTTAGAGAAGACAATTCTTCTCAACCTCTCATCAGAAATGGTGAGAGTTTTTTTATTGCCAAAAATCAAGTATAATTAAAGCATGATTAATTTTCTTCATACTTATCATCCCCAAGCAATTTTATTTTCCCTCGGGCCGATCCATGTCTATTGGTACGGGTTTTTGATGGCGGTCGGGGTGATTGGCGGGTTTTTGATTGTTTGGCGATTGGCCAAAGCCTATGGCATCAAATCAGAGCAGCTGTTTGACCTGGCGTTTTATGCCTTGATCTTTGGGCTCGTGGGCGCGCGGATATATTATGTGGCTTATCTCTGGGATTATTATTCCGGGCACCTCCTGGATATTTTGAAATTTTGGCAGGGTGGGCTCGCGGTGCATGGCATTATGCTTGGCGGTTTTGGCGCGATCTTCTTCTATGCGCGGAAAAAGAAGCTGGACTTTTGGCTCTGGGCTGATTTGATAGTGGTGGGCCTGAGTTTTGGCCAGATTATTGGACGCTGGGGCAATTATTTTAATCAAGAGGTTTTTGGCCGGCCCACGGATTTGTCCTGGGGCATTCCGATTGATCTGGCTAATCGCCCGGTTGAGTTTGCGGCCAGCGGATTTTTTCATCCAACCTTTCTTTACGAGAGCCTATGGAGTGTTGTTATTTTTTCTGTTTTATTGATTTGGCAGTTGGTTAGAATAAGGCGACAAGCGACAGGAGACAAAGGGTTAGCGACAAGCGACAAGCGACAAGGAGTAAGTTATGGAAATATATTTTTAGTATATTTAATACTTTATTCTCTGGGCCGGTTTTGCAATGAATTTTTGCGAATTGACCAGATGCCGGAAATTTTTGGCCTGCGCTGGGCGCAGATAATGAGTATTTTAATATTTGTTTTAGTCATATTGACAATTATTATTAGGCAGTATAAAATATTTAAAGGAAGCAAGGGGCGAACCATTATAACTCACTAAAAAGGAGGAAGAGAATGCCAGAGAATGTACAAAGTGGTTTGGGCAGCAGGGCGATTGAGGTGTCGAAGGGCAAGGAGGAAAAAAACGGAAGATGGTGGCGGAGAAGAAGAAAAATGACAAAAGAGGAGCTGGCAGAGGAAACAATGACGCTTGAGGAAGAAGGGAAGTATCTCATGAGTATGAGTAATCAATAAAAAATAAAAGGCTCGGCTATAAACATAGCCGAGCCTTTTTCCTTTTGGCGGGTCCGAAGGGATTTGAACCCTCGATCTTCTCCGTGACAGGGAGACGTGTTAACCGGGCTACACCACGGACCCAGATAAAAAATTAAGCCTAAATAGGTTATTTGGCTATTTTTAATAATAAAGCATTTTTATATATTTGGCAAGGGTTTCTAGCTGTTTGAAAGAAAGGTATAAATTTGGTAATATAAAGATATTAAGTATTATTTTTAATAATATGAGAAGTGCCGAAGCGCGCAGTCTTCCTCTCGGAGGTTTGCCGGAAGAATCAAATAAACTAGAGTTAGCCAAAGAACCGACAAAAGAAGCGGCTGAAGGAGAAGTGGAGAGGCTGTCATCACAAGAAAAGAAGCAGCTAGCCAGGGGGTTGGCCAATTTGGGCTATTTGACTAACGAATTGAAAGCTAAAACTTTTGGTTCAATACTTGACAAGACGGCCAAATTAACAACAGAAGGGGGAACAATGAATCGTTTTTTGAAAGCCTATAGCCAAACTTATGAAAAGGATGCTACCCGGGCCAGGAAGATGATGGAAAAAGAAGAATTAGGGAAATTGCAAAGATTGTCCGGCGCGAGCATTTTGGGCGGAAATATTTTACGCTATGGCCGTATGCTTTACGATCTCAATTATGCCAATCCTTTGCGCCATGTGACAGTCGCTTCAATGTTTTTGGGCCGAGGACTGGAAGCGGCCAAGGGAGCGCGCCTAGCCAATGAGAAAGTTACCGAGAAGACTAGAATTGCGGATATTGATCAGGCGGCTGAAGAAGCTTGGAAGCTTTATGAAAAAGCCAAGGGCGAAGGGAAGAAGGTAAAAAGCGCGGAGATAGCAAAAGCTTATCGTGAAAATCTTTCCAAAGACTTGATAGAAAGGTTGAAAAAAAAGCCGGACGGTGTCTGGAGTCGGATAAATAATTTTATAATCGGCAAAGATATTGCTTGGGCGGTAAAGAGGATTGATAAAAAGCTTGAAGCAATTGATGAAAGCATAAAAAAAGAGCCGGATAAAGAAAAGAAGAAGATACTGCAATCATCCAAAGAAATAATTTTGGAAAAAAATAAAGAATTTTTGAATGAAATGGACAGCATGGTAGGACAGGCCGGGACAGTGGATCTGTTGGCCTACTGCTCCCGCCAGGGAGAAAAAGGGGCCAAGGCCCTGGTAATGGGCATGACTATAGATACCGTTGCTCGTTTGCCAGGCATGCTCTCGCATGTTTTTGACATGATTGGTTCAGCTGAGGCCGCCGGGCTAGAGGGCTCTGGCGTGGTGGTGGCCAAAGTCGCTACCAAGGGTCTAGAAAGTATTCTTGATAAAAGAGCGGAAGCTGTGTTGGAGATAAAAGCTTTAGTCGGCAGTCATCAAGCTTTACAAAGTCAACTGGAACAGGTTGACCCGGCGGAGAATTTGAAAAGCTTGAAGACATTTTTTGGCGGCAGCATTACGAGTGAAAAATTAGAACATTTTAATTTGAGCGAAGGCGGAGAGGATTTGAAGTCAATTATAAATAGGGCCGGCAGTGCGGAGATAGGTGGCAAAGTCAGAAGTGTGAGCAAGGCTTTGGAAAAGATACTATTCGTCCAGCCTGAAGACATGAAAATAAAATTTATCAAAGTTCAGGGCGTAGACTTTGATCCGCAATATGATACGGATAGCCAATTGAAAGAAGCGATGAGCAAGGCCTTGGCTGGCAAAAATTTGGAAAGATTGGTTTATAAAGGCAATCAAGTAGTTTTGAGAAAAGACGGCTTGATTGATGTGATTCAAGGCGAAGCTGCCATGGGTCCTAGCGCTGTCTCGGAAGAGGCTTTGCGCGCTAATTATGCCAAAGAGATTTTGGGCCTGAGCGGAGTGAGAGAAGAAAACATTACTTTGGGTAAAAAAGGATCTTTTGGGATAGAAGTTGGCGCTGGCGAAGTCGTGCATGTGGGCAAGGGCGGAGTGGAATTCGGCGGCCAAAAAATTGATATTGAAAATGGCAAAATAACGGGAATCGGCGGTGCCGCGCTGGAAACGCCAATTGCCCTTAAAGATAAAAATGTTTGGGCCAAAGTCGCTGACTATCAAAAGCCGGAAGCGGAAGCCGTTGTCACGGAAAAAGGACTGGAGGATTTTTTGAAGACCTCGGGTACAGTAAGCTTGAGCAAAGAAGAGGCGGTAAAATTTGTAGACGCTATCAGAGCCACTGGAGTATTGGAAGGAGAAAAGTTTGAGATAGCAAGAAAGCTGCTTAGCGAGGTTGGCGGAGATATGTCTCTTTTGCAGGAGCAAGGGCAATTTAGCGGCAGCCAAATTTTAATAGCAGTTGAGCTTCAAAAAATGGGCGTTTCAGTTGAAGAGGCGAAAAACGCCCTTGAAGCTACACAAGCAGTTAATTGGAGTGGAGGGGGCCGGGAGCTAGCTCTAGCCAAGCTCATAGTTGATCCAAAAAATAACAATCCTTTGAAAGTCATTTTTGGAAAGATCGTGGATCCATATAGTGCAGAAGTAAAAATAAAGGGCAACAAGATATTTATTGATAATCTGGACGGTAAGGGGGTTGATGGCGTTATTGATACGGCAAATGGGAAAATTGAAATCAGGAAAGGCGGTTTCCTGGGTTTTGGCGGCGAGAAGCAATCTTTTGATATAAAAAAGATTGATAATGCGACGAAATACGCCGGAGCGCTTTCCGGCGGTCAAGAAGGGGCAGGTGAAGAAGTACTGAAGAAAATTCAATTGGAAGAAGCCTCTGAGGCTATGAAGGGGAAAGCGACAATAGAACAGCCGATTGTTAGAGGGGCGGTTAAACCAGTAGCGGAAGTTGAAATGCCGACAAAAAAAGTAGTTGGGGCTGAAGAAGCTGGTTTAGAAAAAGCAGCGGCAGATGTAACTCCGGCAGCGGAAAATTTGGAGATTATTTATAAACCTACAATTATTGAGCTAGCAGACCTTAAAAATGAGGTGGGGGAAATTATAGATCAACGGGAGGGCCACGTTATAAATAATTATCAAGACGCAGAAAAAGCTATTCTCAGATGGGGTTTGGATCAAGATTCGGTAACTAAGCTAGCTCGTAGTCCAGCCATGACAGGCGAGAACATCGAAGTTAAACTTCAAAGTGGTATGAGGGTAAAAATACCTCACGACACTTATTTTGTGGGTGCAGCAAGGGATCTTAAGGGTCTGCCACCGGTTTCTGAGGTTAATTACGATCAACTTGATGAATATATAACGGAGCATCCTCAAGAAGTAAGAATTCAAGGTGGAGAGGGTGGAAGCATAAAGATTGGTTCCATTGAAGGTGCTGTAGCTGCTATAAAACGTTGGAAATTACCTTCCGCAGCTATAGAAGAGTTGGCCAAGCGCCCGGCTATAAATGGCAAATTTGTAGTGTTTAACATTGGCGGCAAACCAAAAGTCGTTCCGCAAGAAATATGGTTCGTAGGAGCGGCCAAGAGATTGTTGGAAGAAGGAAGAAAAAAGACTGCTTCCGATATATTAGCGAAAAAATAATAAAATTTTCAACAACAAAAAATACCTCCGTTTCGGCGGAGGTATTTTTTTATTTTACAGCTTCGATGATTTTCTCAAAAACTTGGGGATGATTGGCGGCTAGATCGGCGAGGATTTTGCGATCCAATTCTATTTTGGCTTTCTTCAGGCTGCCCATGAATTTGGAATAGCTCATGCCCCTGGCCTTTAGCGCCGCGCCAATGCGAATCTGCCAGAGCTGGCGGAATTCTCTTTTCTTGTTTCTCCGGTCGCGATAAGCATAGACTCCGGCTTTGGCCACTGCTGTTTTGGCCAGCTTGATCTTGCTCTTGCGGCCCCACATATAGCCCTTGGCTAGGCGGAGAATATTTTTCCTGCGTTTTAGATGTTGTTTACCTCTTTTTATTCTTGGCATAAAATAAAATTATGAATTTATAGATTTATTAATTTTTTTGTCATTCCGAGCGGAGTAGGGAAGTACTGTCATTGCGAGGAGTGTAGCGTAGCGGAACGAGCCTACTCCGCCGAAGTAATTTCGGCTACGAAGGCCGGGCGCGGCAATCTCTTGACGACGAACGTGGTTCTAGATTTCTCCCCCGCTGCGGCGGGGTCGAAATGACAAGGATTAACCCTGGACAGTCAATTGCTTGATAGTTTTTGTATAGCAGGACGACATGGAGACATCGCGTCTTTTCTTCCTGGTCATTTTGCCCGTATCGCGGGAATTGAAATGATTCTGGCCGCAATAGCGCTTGAGCACTTTGCCCTTCTTGGTCACCTTGAATCTCTTGGAGATTGATTTTACTGTCTTTATTTTCGGCATAGATTTACAAATTAAGTGTAATTTAAGCAAAAAATTAGCTTGGTAAAGCTAATTTTTCGTTTCTGATTAGCCTTTTCTTGTATCAATAAAAACAGTTTAACACGGTTTTTATTTTTTGGCAATAACAATCATGATATGCCCGCCCTGGATATTCAACGGTTCGTCAACTCTGACTTCCATCCGCGCGCCGATAGCAGTGATGAAATTGTTGATAATTTCTTTGGCCAGATCCATATGTTGCCTCTCCCGGCCGCGTAAACCAATTTCAATCTTTACTTTGTCTCCACTATTGAGGAAATTTTCCGCCTGGTCTAGGCGAACTTCAATATCATGCTGGCCAATGCGCGGAGAGAGCCGGATGCCCTTGACCTCCACCTTTTTTTGTTTGGCTCGCTGTTTCCGCATTTGCTTTTCTTGCTCGTACTGGAATTTGCCGTAGTCAATTATCTTGGCTACGGGCGGGACGGCCTTGGGCGAGACGAGTACGAGATCGAAGCCTCGTTCTTTTGCCATATTCAGGGCCTCCATAGTCGGAGTGACCGCGACGAATTCGCCATTTTCGTCAATGAGGCGCACTTCCGGAGCGCGGATTTGCGCGTTCACCGGATAGATTTCTACCGGCGCCTGGCGTATTGGTTTGTGTCTGGATTTTTTCAAGATTTTTCAAAATTAATTTATTAGATGTTTTCTGGCGAAAGCTACGCCAGAGCCTGTTTTTAAATATTTTTCAAAATTAATAGCTAATTTTTTATTTGGGAAACAAACTAAGCAGATAATTTTCCAAGGTTTGAAATTTTTTGTATAAACGCATTCGCCATTATTATGGGCTCTAATTCTATTTTTAATATTTTCGGTGTGGCCGGTATATATTCTTTTGGGAAATTTTCTGCTTCTTAAAATATAAACAAAATACATTTTGCCCTCCTTCATCCTTCTTGTGGCAGAAAGACGATTAATTTGTTATTCGGAATGGCCTAACACCAGAACTTTTTTTGCGACAGAAAAAGCGAATAACCCGCCCTCCTTCGCTCCCCGGGAGCTTCGGAGGGCACCCTTCTTGTGGTAAAAAGAAGATTATTTATTTGTAATGGTGACCCGCCATCCCTACTTCGCTCTTATGGAGCTTCGTAGGGCATCCTTCTTGTGGCAAGAACGTCGGTTTATTTTTATATTAGTGGCCTGCCATCCGAAGCTCTTTCTGCGGCAGAAAGAGCGAAGGATGGAGATGGCGGGAGTTGCGCCCGCGTCTAGTAAGTTTTTTTGAAAACAATGCTACAAGCTTAGTTTATCTTGTTTGGTTCTTTTCGCCGAGTAAGAGACAAACAGAAGTCTCGGCAACTATAGCCTCTTAAATTTCGACAATCAGTCGAGGCGGAAGATTGTCTAGCCGAATAATGACATCTGACCCTTTCTATTAGGCATCAAAAGGCAGACGGTCTCGTCCTATATTAGGCCGCGACTGGCGCAAAAGCTAAAGAACTGAATGAGTTCTGTAGTTTGCTGATAATTGTTTTGGCAATTATGTATTTGCTTGATTTTGATAAGGGTCAAGCACCTTAGCTTGCTCATTTTCAAAGTAACCTCTATCGATTCTCGGCATCCCC
>Ga0172379_10007870_pt1 | contig 13677 bp, 12 predicted proteins | sample GrowelOW334metaG_FD_119756 | JGI IMG/M metagenome (GOLD analysis project Ga0172379, IMG submission 119756) | Groundwater microbial communities from an aquifer near a municipal landfill in Southern Ontario, Canada - Groundwater well OW334 metaG | ecosystem: Environmental > Aquatic > Deep... | reverse complement strand
TATTGCCGGAGATGTTGTTGTAACCGCTGTTTGATAAGGAAAGTTTCCCGAGGATGGGCTGGGGGATGCCGTAATTTTGCTGGATATAAAAACCCCATTGGTTGCCGGTAATAGTGTTGTTATAAAAAGTCGGGCTGGAATTATCGATCTGAACCCCGTAATTCGTGTTGTTGTTTATAGTATTGCTTTCAACAGTGATCGTGAGTGCATTGCTGATAAGGGCCAGACCGGCCTTGGTATTATTGTTTAAGGTGCATCCCGAAATAGTTATATTGCCGCCATTTCTTAGCAGCAAACCATTGGCGCTATTGTTTGTGAAGCTTGAGTTGCTAGCCAAAAAACGATTGGCGGATAGCAGTCTATAGGTTTCGATCCCGTTCCCCTTTGAGTTTTTTATGGTCGAATTGACGACCTCAAAAGTATTGCATTGTACGAACATTCCGGCTTCACTTGATAGCGCCAGGTTTTCGGTCGTCGGTGTCCAGGTGGCTTCAATGGTCGAAGAGTAGATCCCGCCCGAACTTCCTTCCTTGTACCAGAATGCATAATGTCCAGTCGTTGTGTTTACGGCGGTGATGTTGCTTTCATTGGTTACGAGAAAAGTTCCGCCGGAATTTACGAATATTCCGTATTGCGCGTCCGCTTCGCAGCTCATATATAGCGATGTGTTGTCCAGGGTAAGGCTTCCGCCGTTTTCGATCGATACATTTCCTGTGCAGTAGATCCTTTTAGCCGAAAATGTTTCCGAAGACGTAACAGTTTTTCCGCTCCAATTTACGATCGGCCGGGGATTGAGCGTGGTTGTGGTCGTGGTTGGCGTAGATTGTCCGCATCCGGAGACGAACATGATCGCCATTAAGGCAAAGATCAGGAGTGGCATGTGTAGTAGTCTAGCAAAAGAGGTGAGGTTTTTAAAGTAATATTTGGAGATATTTTTTTATGTTATAATTATTATATGGCAGAGAAAAAATCCCGCCCAAAAATGCAAAATCGTCCTGCGAATGAGCGGGTCCGCGATTTTAACGAAGTCCCTCTTGGCTTTACCGATGAGCAGGCGATCCAGGAGGCTAAACGCTGTATCCAATGCAAAAATCCTCAATGCGTAAAAGGGTGCCCGGTTGAAGTGAATATCCCGGGATTTTTAAAGCAAGTTGCTCTAGGAGATTTTTCTGCCGCCGTTAAAGAGATCAAAAATACCAATGCTCTTCCCGCTGTTTGCGGACGTGTTTGTCCTCAAGAAGAACAGTGCGAGAAGAAATGCATTTTGGGTGTAAAAGGGGAACCGGTGGCAATTGGAGGGCTGGAGAGGTTTGTTGCAGACCATGAGCGAGTAAATACGAAATACGAAACTCTAAATACTAAACAAATTCAAAATTCGAATTACCAAAATACTAAAATTGCTGTGATAGGGTCTGGGCCGGCGGGGTTGACGTGTGCGGGGGATTTGGCTCGACTGGGATATCAAGTAACGATCTTTGAATCGCTCCACGTTACCGGCGGTGTTTTGACCTACGGAATACCGCAATTCAGACTGCCGAAAGAAATTGTTAATCTTGAAGTAGAATACGTAAAAACGCTCGGAGTAGAGATCAAGACCGATATGCTGATCGGGAATGTCTTTACGATCGAAGAACTTTTAAAAGATTTTAAAGCTGTATTTGTTGGATCCGGTGCCGGTCTTCCAAAATTCATGGGTATACCCGGTGAAAACTTAGACGGGGTCTATTCAGCCAACGAATATTTATTCAGGGTCAATATGATGAAGGCGTGGAAATTCCCGGAATCGCTGACCCCGGTAAAGATCGGAAAAAATGTTGCAGTGGTTGGCGGTGGAAATGTCGCCATGGATGCGGCAAGGGTCTCTCTGCGCCTTGGTGCGGAAAAAGTTTACATCATTTATCGGCGGACGCATGATGAAATGCCGGCCAGGATCGAGGAGATCGAGCGGGCGATTGAAGAGGGGGTTATCTTTAAGATCCTAACCCTTCCGGTTAAATATATCGCCGATGAAAAAGGGTGGGTTAAAGAGGCTGAATGCATCGAAATGGAATTAGGCGAACCGGATTCTTCCGGAAGAAGACGGCCGGTTGAAAAAGTCGGTTCGAATTTCATTGTTCCACTCGAAACAGTGATCGTTGCGATCGGAAATTCTCCTAATCCCCTGATCCCGCTCCGTACCCCCAACCTAAAGACCGAAAGATGGGGAGGGGTGATCATTACTTCGGATGGGCAGACTTCTATCCCTGGTGTTTTTGCCGGCGGCGACATTGTTCGCGGAGCTGCGACAGTCATTTCCGCTATGGGCGACGGAAAACTGGCTGCGAAGTCAATCCACAACATGCTTTCAGCATGAATGACAAATGACCAATGTCAAATGACAAATGAATCGAAAAAATCCCAAATCATTACCCATAAAATAGTCCGCTCTAAGCGAAGAACGATCGCGCTGGTGATCGATGGGGAAGCTAATCTTATCGTTCGTGCTCCGCATTCTGCTCCGGAAGAGATCATCCGTAAGTTTATCCTCCAGAAAAGTGATTGGATAAAAGCCAAACAGGCGTTTTTCCGCAAAAGGGCGTCAAATATTACTCAAATTATTATCGATCCCCAATTAATTCCTGAATACAAGAAAAAAGCTGGAGAGATCATTCCAAAAAGGATCAGTGCCTGGTCCGGTATTACCGGATGGCAGCCCAAGAAAGTAAGGCTCTCTAATGCGGGAAGCCGCTGGGGTTCCTGCAATTCAAAAGGGACAATTGCCATAAATTGGCGGCTGGTGTTTTTTTCGATCGAGATCATTGATTACGTCGTGGTCCACGAATTGGCACACCTTGTAGAGCGAAACCACTCCAAACGATTTTGGGAACAAGTGAAAGTGCATATTCCCGACTATAAAGGACGTAAAAAATGGCTGAAAGAAAACGGGCATTTTTCAAATAGTGTATAATATCAAAAGATCAAATAGGAAAGGAGAATAACATGTCAGCAGAAAGATCGGAATTCAAAGGACACTCGATGTTGGTTCTAAAAAGAAGCGAGGACGAAAAATTTCCTTTTTCTTTTGGACTCGCCAAAGCCAAGATGATCCTGGACAATCTTGAAGAGATCAGATCATTTGTTAAAGATTGCGAAGAAAAAAACACGAAGTAAGGGGCAGGGGTTGCTGCTTACTTTAATACAAGAATAATTCCGGTTATTTATTGAAATATCTTAATTAATTTCACGATAATATAGCAAGATAACAATATGGTTAATTTGCTATTAAATATTGGTCAAATAGGATCAGTTTTGCCAACAAGGCCTGCTACGGCTCATAGAGCGACGGCACCCCACCTGAAACTTCTTAGTGGTCGGTTGTTCCCCTTTTTAAATAATACTAACCCTTCCAGCTTTAACGGTTTTTTGACAGCAAGAAGGATCGAGGAAATAGCTAAGGAAATTATTGCCTGTGGTCGACTGGAAACCCATTCTGTGATCCTGGATAGAATAGGCTCTTCAAAAGCAAATAATCCGATCTGGGCCATAAAAATCGTTCCTCAAGAAGAAAAACATCCTCCAGCCTATTTTATCGCCGGCCACCATGGCGACGAATATGCCGGTCCGCAAGCAAACATGCACTTGTTGAAGTTGGTATTGCACGAATTAAAAATTGGCGGAAGCGGTGTTGGTTCTCTTCTCGGGAATAGGACTCTGGTTTTCATCCCGCTTGCTACTCCAGATGCAGCAAGGCTAGATGAGCAAGGGTTCTTGGTCCCCGGAACCCCGATGTCCTGGGGAAAAATAGTTGATGATGAAGGATATGTAGTAAATTCAAATATTTATCATACTTTTGAAGGAAAAATACAGCCTGGGGCAGAAGCAATTCAAAAATATTTAGAAAGTATAGGTGTTCCTGAAATTGTTTTTGATCTGCATGAAACAGGCTCGGTCAATTCAGATGAACGAAGAAAAAATCGCTACATTTATGCTCCTCTGCAAATAGCAAACCTTACTTTGACCGATAATAATACAAGCGCGGCATATATTATGAAGGTAAAAAGGGGGACAATAGATAAAGCGGTTCAATTGTTTGGTTTGGATGTGGCCGAACTGATCATAAATGGAAAACCGGCCGAAAGATTTACCCGCAAAGATCAGAAAATATTAGGATTTTCGGAATATTGGATGCTCCGTGGTGCAAAATGGAGCTATACCATTGAAACCCCTATGAAAGAAGAAGTGTTTAATGTCGGGGCCCGGGTACTTTTGCATGTGCTTGCAGTCCAGGAAGCATTGTTTGAAATCGCGTTAATATAATTGGAGTTAATGATAATGATACCACCAGGATTAAAAAGGGTTTCAATGCTGCGTGCGCCTGCCGCCAGGAAATTAGCGGCGGAATACTTCTTTTTGGACAAAGGTAGTAGAAAAACAACTGTTCAAGTGGCGCAAAATGGGTATCTAAAAATTCCCAAAAGAATGATCCCTGGAATGGAGGAAGATATTAGTGACTTTGCCGTTGCAAATTACAGCCTCCGTGAAAATTGTCGGGGTAAATTGGTTGCGATTGGAGTGTTTGAGAATGAGGGGAATGATCCCGCAATAGTGATTTACCACCCGGTTAGCGATTTGCCGCTTCTTGCGCTCTATTTCGATCGATCCAGCCAGCTTTTATATTATTACCCAAGAAAAATAGATACAGAAGAGAGATGCTATCTACTGGATTTTTCAGCGGGGAAAGATAATAAATGCCCGATAAGGTTGGCAGGGTTAGATTTTTATCGGGGAGCAGAAACAGTAGGGGAGGTAGTTTGTGCGGTGTTGGTCGAAGGTGCATACAGCCATATTCAAAATGGAACGGACTACAAGAAAATTGAAAGTTTGTATAATGTATACAACAGGGAAGGGGGATTGACGTCCGTAATTATCGGAATGAACCAGAGCGCCCCTTTTATTTTGGGAATAACCGGTTATGTTGGGCCTTTTCCTTGCAACCCGGGTTACCATAAAAATGAAGCGGTCCCGCATTACTATTTCCCTGCTGATACAAGCGTAACCCAAGCATATTATCTTTCTCCGGAAGATATTGTCGAATTAGGGATTGACCCCCAGCAAGGAGTTTGGGCTTACCTTGAACAGGGAAAGCCGATCGAAGTTTATGCTTCCCGGATTGGAAAAATGGAATCTGGCCGGGTAATTTATTTTCGCGTAGTCAGGGATTGTAAATGGAACATTCTTGCTTCCGGAAGGGGAAGGACGGTGGGGGTGGATTTAAGCGGGCTTAAAATTGTTGAAGGGGTGGAAACTTATCTTATTGATGAAGGGAAAGGCCCAAATTTGCATGAGGTGTGTTCCATCCAACGTAGAATATATCGAATTTCAACTGTTTCCCGCGGGGCAGAATTTACTCCGCGCACAGTATCCTTGGTTATATCCGCCAATTCAAGAGCGTTGATGACCCATGCAAAGCCAAGCTTTGATGCAGCTGCCAGACAAGCAGCGGATGCGATCATCAAAGGAAAGGCTTGGCTAGATCATGCAGGGGAGAGAAGCCCAAAGCCAGAGCCTAAACCAAAGCCAGAGCCTAAACCAAAGCCTAAGCCGGATCCAAAACCGGAACCAAAACCGAAAAAAGATAGTACAAAAAAGACGCTATTGGCTCAAAAGATGTTCCATGTTTTGGGGACTGATGAAGAGAGCCAAACTTTCAGGCGAGAAGTTCTAAGAATTCTGGGAAGGTACTCGAGCAAAGATGAGGGCTGTGATGCCGTGGTCGACTTATTAGAAGAAGCGATCGACCTCTTTGCAGGCGGCGAAGGTGCCAAGGCAAATAAATATTGCAATTATGTTGATCCGGATATTAGCCGTTATAAGCTTAGGATCGGAGGCGCAGCGGAATTCTTTGGTGGGAAGAGTGGAAGGCCGTCTGGTCCCTTGGTTACTATAGCGAATGCCGCTTTTTCAATGCTGGCGCTGTCTACGGCTGCAAGCAATAAAATAATTCAAACCGAAGGCGGAGAAGAAGTCATTCGGCAAGCCCATAGTTTGAGAGTTAAGATTGGCGGGATCATCCTTCAAAATTTTCCTGTCCCGGAAAAGTGCGAATTGTCCAAAGGGGTAATGGCAATTATTCGACTCATCGTGGAAGCGAGGGAGAGAAGGAAGCTCAAATCATGATCTCAAAAACGCCAGTAAATATCTAATAATCACCAATGGCGTTGGCGGGCAGCCGGGGATATGCAGGTCAACTTTTAAAACTTTATCAACGCCGCCCAGGGTGTAATACGAATCCTTAAAGATCCCTCCATCTAAAGCGCAATCGCCAATGGAAATGACAAATTTGTCGCCGGGCGTTGCCGCGTAGGTCTTTTTTAGCGCTAGCGCCATGTTTCGGCTGACAGGACCGGTTACCAAAAGGGCATCGGCATGTTTTGGGGAAGCGACGATATTTACCCCAAAACGCTGCAGGTCATAGATCGGATTAGCGGCTGCAATGATCTCGGATAAACAGGCCCCGCAGGAGCCGGTATCAACCTGGCGGATATTAAATGACCCTTTAAATTTTCGGTCGATGACAGATCGTAATTCTCTGCCAAGGATATTTGCTTGTTTAATTTCACCGGCAAGATCTATGTCGACGATCCCTTTCGCTAAACGGTTTTTTATTATGGTAAAAATGCTCATAAGTCGTTCCCCGGATAAGAAAGATCAAAACTTTTATTGCAAAGCGGGAAATCGGGGATGATCTCTCCTTTTACCGCGTAAGCTAATCCTTCCCAATTATGGAAGGAGGCGTCAACGATCTTGCAGCGCTCGATCTTTCCGTTTGAATTGAGTTTAAGCCAATAAATGACCGGGCCGCGCCACCCTTCGACTGCCCCGGCCGCAAAGCCTTCTTTTGGAACAAACGGCGTGACCGATAGATCTCCGGTCTTTATTTTTTCGAGAAAAGCCGCGATCAAATGCAGGGATTGTTTTGATTCAAGGATCCTAACATTTAGTCGTGCCAGAACGTCGCCCGAATCCCGGGTGATCGGGGTAAAGCCGGCTCCTTGATATGGTTCAATGAATTGGCGAAGATCGAATGCTATGCCGGATGCGCGCCCAGCCAGGCCAATAATTCCGATATCTTCCGCGGTCTTCTTCCATAGGATGCCGGTGTTTTCTACCCGATTCATAAAACTGGCATTCTCAAATAATATTTTTTCAAGTTCATCAAGGTCGGAAGAGAAAGAATTTAATTTGGCATGTAGCATATCCTTTTGGGAAGCGGCAATATTCTTTGATACCCCTCCGATAAGGTTGATCCCTTTTAGGAAACGGCTGCCGGAAAGAGAAGCATTCAGCTGCTGGATATTTTCTTTCATGATAGAAGCAAAGGCGGAGGCGAAGGTAAATCCGACATCCATGGCGATCCCCCCGATGTCGTTAACATGGTTATATAGACGTTCCAGCTCCAGAAAAAGCGCGCGAATCAGGATCGCTTTGGGTGAGGGAGAAATATCCAAAAGCTTTTCGGCTGCCTGGCAAAAAGCCCAGCTGTGGGCAAAGGCCGAGTCACCGGCTACGCACTCGCTTATTTTAACCCCAGAAGTAAGATCTTTCCCTTCCAGCATCTTTTCAACCCCGCGATGGGTAAAGCCGAGCCGGATCTCAAGATTTATTATTGGTTCGCCGGCGGCGCTGAAGCGGAAATGTCCGGGTCCGATGATCCCGGCATGTACCGGGCCGACCGGAACTTCAAAAAGTCCTTCGCCTTCACCTTTGATAAAAGAATAATCTTTGCCGGTCGATCCTGCTATTTCACCGGCTTTAAAATCCTTTCTTAGCGGAAATGAATTTTCCGGCCAGACCTCTTCATGTAGACGCAGTTTTCTTAGGTCGGGGCTCCCTTCGGGACGGATCCCGAACATTTCCCAGATCTCCCGTTCGAATAAGCTGGCCGAATAGATCTCCTTTGCCAGGGAAGGAAAGTCTTGGTCGCCGGCGGGAAAATCGAGGCAGACATAATACCAATGTTGTTTTCCCGAGGCATAAAAGGCGGTGTTGAGCCGATAACAGGAACGGGTCTCCCTTTTATCTTCCGCGAACATCAGCATCACCGGTGAATGGCAGAGCTTGTGGAGCGCTAAACAGGTTGGAATGAAATCCGCATGTTTTACCGTTAAATAACTCTCTTCTTTATTTTTGGTGTTGATCATTAATGGCTCGATTCGGTATTGATCTTTTAATGTTTGTCTTATGTCCATTTAAATTCCCTTTATTACCGCAACAGCGGATAGGATGCTATGACGGAAAATGGTTGGAACAAATATTCCCAATCCGATGATCATAACGATCAAGAATACGTATGTCAGAACAAGGCCGGGCGATTCATTTGGTGAAAGTTCCTTTTCCGGCGGCTTGCCAAAAATAACTTTTCCGAAATGAAACAATATTGCCCCGCCAATTATGGCGAGAAAAAATAACAGAGCGCCGGCTGTAAAATAATTTCTACTAGAAATGGCCGAGATAACGAGCAGTAATTCGCTGATAAAGATCGAGCCGGGAGGAAAGCCGATCAGAGCCAGGGCGCCGATCAGGAGCGCGATCCCGGTTGCCGGTAGAACGCGGCTAACACCGGAAATATCTTTTAACTCATGGGAATTGTAGGTTTGGGCGACTTTTCCTGCGCCAAAAAACATCAATGACTTGGTGATCGCATGTCCGAAAAGATGCAGCAAGGCCGCAAAGATCGCGAGATCGCTGCCAAGGCCGATGCCGATCGAAATTAATCCGAGATGTTCAATGCTGCTATAGGCCAGGAGCCTCTTGATATCTTTTTGGACGATAATAAAGATCGCAGCGACCGCCAGCGAAAACAGGCCGAAAATAAGCATCAAATTGGGATAGAAACTCCAGCCGCAGCATTTTACGACAATAATTCCGAAGCGGAGGATCGCATATAGGGATATTTTCAGCAGCACCCCGGATAAAAGGGCGCTGATCGGCGAGATCGCCTGACTGTGCGCGTCGGGAAGCCAGGTGTGCATAGGTGCGAGGCCGGCCTTGGTCCCATAACCGATCAGGATAAAAATAAAAGCGGCTTTAACAAGATTTGGATCAAGCTTTCCAGAATAGGCGAGGAGCTCGGTCCAGTTAAAACTATTGATCCCGGAGGCGAGATTCATTGCATAGGCAAAAATTATTGTCCCAAAAAGAGCCAGCGTAATTCCTACCGAGCAAATTATCAGATATTTCCAGGCGGCCTCGACCGAATGTTTGGTATTATAAAATCCGACCAGAAAGGATGATATTAGCGTCGTTAATTCGATCGCTACCCACAATAAGCCGAGATTGTTAATTACGGGGACGAGAAACATTGAGGCGACAAATAGGTTGAACAATAAGTAATAGAACAGCCCTTTATTTCGGCTGATTTTTTTTAAGTTGTAATCGGTCCGGATAAAAGAGATAGAATACAGAGCCGCGGCAAAGGCGATCGTCGCGGAGGTGAAGATCATAAAGGCGCTTAAGGCATCAAGATAAAAATAACCGAGCAGCATGATCTTGTGCCCCCCGGAGTTAAAGGACCCCAGCAAAAAGAGCGAAGCCAGCCAGATAACTAAGTGCAGGATCGCGTTAATAACGCCAACAATTGTTAATAGCATATTAGCCTTTTAGCCCCGAGAGTTTACTGATATCGATATGGGTAAAGATCGCCTTGATCCGATAAATAAAAAGACCGAGGATCATGGCGCTGACCAAAATATCAAAGAAAACTGCGATCTCGATGAAAAAGGGCGCCCCGCCAGGGATAACGGTCGCGGCCAGGAAAACTCCGTTCTCCATCATGAGCAGTCCGATAACCTGGGCGAGAGCTTTGATCCTGGATATCATTAGAAAGATCCCGACCAGCATTACAAAAAATGAGACCCCAATTATTAGCTGCCCAAGATCGGTGCCGTGCATTATCTGATTTGAAAAGGACCACGATACTATGCCCAGGATGCCGGCAGAAAAAAGAGAGAGCTGCGGGCTGACAAATAATCCAAGATTGTCGCTAACATTTATTCCTTTTATTAATGTTTGGAAGAGGTGCGGGATCAACAGAACTTTTATTATCAGAATTAATGATCCGACAAAATAAAGCTCGATGCTATTGCTGCGATAGGCGGCCAAAAGCGTTAATAGGGCCAGAAAAAAAGATTGGAGTCGAAAACTTCTTAAGAGCCCGGAGAACTTCTGCGCCAAAGTGCTTTCGGCGGAGACCAAAAATATCGCAAATAAGGTCAGCATTTCCATAATTAGATCCTCACCAAAGCGGCCGCTATCGAAAGCAGCGCCAATAAAAAGCCAAACATTAAAAGGTTTGGAACCCTAAAAAGCCGGAACTTTGCGATCCCGATCTCAATAAATGCAATTAGTACGCAGATTGCGATAACCGCCGATCCTATCGCAATAAGCGGATAGGTCGGCAGAATAATAAGCGCCAATAAAGTTATCCAGAAGATCTGCCTTATATATGATGCCAGTTCAATTATGGCGAGGTGGGGACCCGAATAATCCAGCACCATTGCTTCATGGATCATGGTGAGCTCAAGATGGGTCTCCTGGTTATCGACCGGGAGGCGCGAAGTTTCCGTTAGGATCACGGTTAATAGCGCCAGTCCGGTTAAAATTGTCGAGACGGAAAAATTCGCACCGCTAAGTATGAGCGAAAATATGGATAGGCAAGCGACCGGTTCGACAAAGCTTGAAATGAACATTTCACGGGAGGATCCCATGCCGCCGAAAGAAGATCCGGCATCGAGTCCCGCCAGTGCCTGAAAAAATCTTCCAAGCGCCAGAACGAATATTATTATCAATAAGGAAGCTGCTCCGTCGGGTGATCTTATTTGGCTTGCGTTAGGGAGAAGCAATATGCAGGCCAGCGCGGAAGCCAGGATAATAAAAGGGGCGCAAGTAAAGATCCAAGAACTGTTCACGGGAATAATGGCTTCTTTCGAGAATAATTTTCTTAAATTATAATACGGTTGCAATACCGGTTGTCCTTTCCGCATCCGCAGATCATTTTTTATCTTGCCGATCAGCCCCCCGATGAAAGGTGCTAGAGCGACCAATAAAATAAATCTTGCGATGATCAATATAATATCCAGCATGTTAAATGATCCTCAGAAATAGGATCAAGAATATTAGTGTTACGAAAATATAGGCAATATATATATGGATACTGCCGGCCTGCATCCGCCGAAAAGAGCGGGCGAACCGCATCATTACCGCGAGCCCGGCATCATATAAATATTTTTTAAATATTTTTGTGGTGCGCGTTTCATGGCTGAACGAACTGACGTGATAGGAAGAGGCTTTGACCAGTTCCGTCCGGCGGAAAGGGAGTAGGAAAAAACCGAAAGTAATGCGAAAGGGCTTGGAAAAGGCGGTCGCGGTATATTCATTGCGGCTGTCGATCTTATAATAGCCGCAATCCCAGGTTGCTCCCGGGTGGGACTTTTTTCGCATAACCAAAAATATTCCGAGCAGCATTGCAATTGAGAGAAGTGAAAGCATGGCTACCGCATTTGGCGGCGGGTATAAATTGAATAATGACGCAATCGGTGGAGTTGTCCCGAAAAGACTGGCGGGAATAATGGCTAGCATCTTAATGACAAACGGGGCTGCCAAACCAAGCGCAATAACGAGAACGGAAAGAAACCCGGTGCTAATAAGCATTGTCCAGTCGACCTCTTTTGCCTCTGCAGCTTTTTCGCTGCGGGGAAGGGCTAGAAATGAAATTCCAAAGACTTTTACAAAACAGGCGGCGGCCAGGCCGCTGGTCAGGGCAAGTGCGCCTGCTCCTACTGCAAGAAGGAGGGTCATTTTTCCCGAAACGCTGATCGCTCCACGAAAAAAAGCTTGGAGAATAAGCCATTCGCTGATAAACCCGTTAAAGGGAGGAAGGGCTGAAATTCCCATGGCACCGATCAAAAAGAAGAGGGCGGTCCAGGGCATCTTTTTTATCAAGCCGCCAAGTTCTTCGATATTTAATGTTTTAGCTCCTTTTTGGACGCTGCCGGCGCAGAGAAAAAGCAGGCCTTTAAAAACTGCATGATTGACCACGTGATAAAGCCCTGCGATCATTGCCAGAGACGCAAGAGGGAATAATTTCTGATCGACAAAGATCATGGCCAAGCTTATTGCAACCAAAATGATGCCTATATTTTCTACGCTCGAATAGGCCAGCATTTTTTTTAGGTTGTTTTCCATCAAGGCGTAAATGATCCCAACAAGGCAGGTGATCGTTGCAAGGGTAAGAAGGAGGACCCCCCACCAGAGGGAGTTGATCCCAAGAATACAAAAGACGAAACGAATAAAGCCGTAAATTGCGATCTTGATCATGACCCCGGACATGATACTGGAAATATGGCTGGGAGCCTGGGGGTGGGCGTAAGGGAGCCAGATATGCAGCGGGACGATCCCGGCTTTGGTACCGAATCCGAGCAGGAAACAGATGAACAGCAGATCGCGCTGCAGCTGAGGCATTGCCTGGCAGGCAGCTGCCATGGCCGAAAGATCAAAAGAGCCGGAAGCGCGGTAGATGAAGCAAAAAGCGGCGAGCAGAAAGGCGGTTCCGACATGCGTCATCACGATATATAGGGTCGCTGCGCTGACAGCTTGCTCATTTTCGCTATCAGTTAATACTAGTAGATATGAAAGAAGGGACATCAGTTCCCAAAAGATCAGGAAGTAGAGCGCATTGGCGCTTGAAACCAGAAGAAGCATGGACGCGATAAAGGCGAGCGTGAGAGGAGTCGATTTTCCTTTTGAGTATCCGATCGAATATATTAGAGCGGGAAAACTGACCAATAAAATAACAATGATAAAAAAGAGCGCTAATGGGTCAAATACAAACAGTAATCTTATATTGGATAATAATAAATTCATTCTTTCTCAATAAAAAGCTTTTGAAGTTATTGAAGCTATTCACCAAAGCTTTTTACCAAAAAAGAGGAGTGGATCCTGTAATTATTCTAGCATGTCGACGGTCTTTATGCAAAAAGCCGCTTATTTGCCGATCTGCATCGTAAATAGGATCTTGTTGTTTTTCATGTCGTAATATTCATACACCAAGCCGGTTTTTATGTTGTTTTTTGCCGCATATTCGTTCAAGGCGGGGTAAGCTTTCATAACGCCGACGATGAAGGAGAGCATGTTTTTCATGGGAAACTCGATGACCAGGCATTTGCTTTGGGGAACGGTCATCACTTTGATATCTTTTTTGAGCAGAGCGATGGCTTTAAGCGAATCTTCTTTGGAGATCACGAAACCGCAATCGCTTCTTAATTTATCTTTGGCGACCTTGGCCGGATCATCATAATAGATGCCAAGCGAGTCGGATTTTTCTGTAACGGCAAAACCGGCTTCCTTGAGGATGCCATATACATCCATAAAAACTTTGCCAGTCTCTTTATATTCTCCGACAAAGCTCTTATAGGCGATAGTGTAGGGGCCCATTTCTCTTTCAACTACTTTTACCGGACTAAAGGCTCCCAAATACCAGAGGTAAGCCAATAGGGCAACGGCTATTGCGGCAAAAATTATCAAAAACCATTTTAATACTTTCATGCTGATCCTCCTAGAAGTAAATTCGGCTAAATTGTAGCATTGAATAGTAATTATGGGGAGAGGAAATTTGGTTTGGGTTTACCTGCCTACCGGCAG
>Ga0172379_10007869_pt1 | contig 13677 bp, 15 predicted proteins | sample GrowelOW334metaG_FD_119756 | JGI IMG/M metagenome (GOLD analysis project Ga0172379, IMG submission 119756) | Groundwater microbial communities from an aquifer near a municipal landfill in Southern Ontario, Canada - Groundwater well OW334 metaG | ecosystem: Environmental > Aquatic > Deep... | reverse complement strand
TTAATTCTTAATTCTTAATTCTTAATTCTTAATTCTTAATTCTTAATTCTTAATTCTTAATTCTTAATTCTTAATTCTTAATTTGTGATTATCTTTCTTTACGGCGCCGATAATTTCCGCAGCCGGCAAAAATTGAATGCGCTGATTGAACAATTTAAAAAACAGCGCGACCCGCAAGGCAACAACGTTGTCAGTATTGACGGGAGTAAAACCAATCTGGATGAAATAAACGGCAAAATTTCTTCCGGCTCGCTTTTGGCGGAAAAACGTCTGCTGATCATTTCCGATTTATTCAGCCACAAAGAAGAAACGATTTTCAAACCGCTTTTGGCTTTCCTGCAAAAATTAGAAAAAGATAATAATGAAAATTCGTTGATTTTTTATGAAGCGAGAAACCTGGAAAGCAAAAAGTATGGCGAAAAAAAACCTGCCTCTTCGGCAGGCAAGTTGACTGTGGCGCGCAAAAAACTATTTGAGTATTTAAAAACGCAAAAATTTTCCGAGCAGTTCAACGGCTTGGATAATTTAAAACTGCAAACTTGGATTAAACAATACGCGAGCAAGGCCGGTTTGCGCGTCAATCCGCAGGCGTTAAGTTTGTTAATCAGCGCGACCGGATCGAACCTGTGGTTAGCGCATAATGAATTGGAAAAATTGATTAATTTTACCCAAAAGCAAGGCGGCGCGGAAATAACTTTGGCAGACGCAAGGCAACTGATTAAAGGCGCGGCGGAAGAAAACATTTTCGCGCTGACCGACGCGCTGGGCAATAAAAACAAGGCTTTATTTTTTTCCCTATTGGAAAACGAATTGGAGGCGGGCGCGAGTTTGCAGCAAATTATGGCGATGATTTCCCGCCAGTTTAAAATAATCTTGCAAATCAAAGAACAAACTATTGCCGGACAAGCGCCGGCGCAAATCGCCGCCGCGCTCAAACTGCATCCGTTTGTCGTGCAAAAAACCATGCCGCAAACGCGCAATTTCAATATGGATTATTTAAAAAATATTCTAACGCAAATTACCGAGCTTGATTACAAGATAAAAACCGGACAGGGCGACGGATTAACCGGCCTAACTTTATTATTCGCCGCTAATCCTTAATCAATACTTCTGCTTTTTTCTGCCAGAGACTGGATATTAGGATATTATGATATCGACAGAACTTTCAAAATCGCGGCATTTAATATCTTAATATCCAATATCCTAATATTAAATAAAAAATCCCTTATTTCTAGGGGATTTTTTTATTTTAACAAACTTTGTTATTTTGCGATTATCTGGTTGAGTTTTTTCATCAATCTTGATTTCTTGCGGTTGCCGGTGTTCGGCTTTAATATTTTTTTCTGCACCGCTTTATCCAGCGCTTTTACCGTTTGCTGAACCAAATCTTTGGCGGTATCGGCTTTAGCGTCAATCGCTTTCCGCGATTTTTTGATCAGCCGTCCAATGTTGTTTTTAACGGCGTCGTTCGTTATTTTTACTTTTTTGCTTTTGCGCAAGGCTTTCATGGCCGCTTTGATGTTAGGCATAATTTTAATCTGTCATTGCGAGCGAAGCAATCCCGCGACTGCCGCTACCCGCCTTAAATTTTTATTAGATTTATTATTTTAACTTATTGTATCATATCAAGGTTGAAGAAAAAAAGCAAGCGGTCATCTTTTTAAATAAAATATGGCGCGCCAATATAATAACACGCCAACGCCTATTAACAAACTCAGCCCCATCGTCGCCCGCACCCCAAAAATACTGCCGGCGGTCGGGTCAATGCGCAAAAATTCAATCATAAAACGCAATAAAGAATACAGTAATAAATATAAAGTAATGAGTAATGAGTAATGAGTAATGAGAGAATGATTATTTAACGGTTTTTGCCCGTTACTTGTTACTCGTTCCCCGTTTCTTGTATTATGCGCAAAAAACCAATGCGTCAATAATAATAATATGAATATCGTTAAATCTCCAACGCTCTCATACAAAAACGTTGGGTGAAAATAAGTAAACTGTTCAAATCCGGCGGGTCGATTTATCAAATCAATCGGAATGCCCCAGGGCAAATCAGTCGGTCGGCCGAATAATTCCTGATTAAAATAATTACCCCACCGACCAATCGCCTGTCCCAGCGCAAGACCGGGCGCGATGATTGCGGACAACAACCAAAAATTGTTTTTCATCGTAGAGACGTTGCAATGCAACGTCTCTATCGGCGGCATGCGCCGCACAAACCAAATTATTGCCAAAATTCCAAAAATCAACGCGCCGTGAATCGCAATTCCGCCTTGCCAAATTTTAAAAATATCTAACGGATGCTGCCAAAAATATTCCGGGTTATACAAAATATAAAAAATACGCGCGCCGATAAAGCCGGCGATAACAACGTAAAAAAATAAATCATAAATAATTTCTTTATCAACTCCGTGCCACTTGGCCACGCGCACGCTCACGAGCAATCCGGCGAGTATCGCCAGCGCCATTAAAAAACCGTACCAATAAACATTTATCACGCCTAAGTGAAATAAAATTGGCTGGGGAAGATAAAAATGTAAAAAATTCATAATTGTAATACAAGATATTGAATATTAGGATATTGAATATTCGCAACGCATGGAAATAGTATTATCATCATAATAAACTTCTTGCTTTCGCAGCGCAATATCCTAATATCTTAATATCCAATATCTAACAAAAGGCGACATCAAAGTGACGCCGCCTCATAATTCATGGAAATTTATCAAAATTACTTTGCAATAATTTTATCAACGATCCCGTATTTTTTCGCCTCTTCCGCGCTCATAAAATAATCACGGTCGGTATCGCGCTCAATGGTCGGAATTTTTTGGCCGGTATGTTTGGCTAAAATCTGATTCAACTTGTCTTTTAATTTTAAAATATGCTCGGCCTGAATTTTGATATCCACCGCCTGTCCTTCAGCGCCGCCCATGATTTGATGGATCATCACTTCCGCGTTCGGCAAAGCAAACCGTTTACCCGCCGCGCCGGAAGCGAGTAAAATTGCGCCCATGCTCGCGGCCATGCCGACGCAAATAGTGGACACATCCGATTTTACATATTGCATCGTATCATAAATCGCCATGCCGGCGGTAACTGAACCGCCCGGAGTGTTGATATAAAATTTAATATCTTTCGTGCCGTCTTGCGCGTCCAAAAATAAAAACTGGGCGATAATAATGTTCGCGACCACGTCCGTGACCGGTTCGCCCAAAAAAATAATGCGGTCTTTAAGCAAACGGGAATAAATATCGTACGCCCGTTCGCCGAATTGCGATTTTTCAATGACTGTGGGAATTAGAGGCATAGTTTTAGTTGATTAGTTACTTAGTTGAATAGTTAATTAGTTGTTATAAAATATCAAAAACTATTTAACTAATTAACTGTTCAACTGATTAACTATTTTATTCAATTCTCCAACCACCGCCCGCCTGCGCCAATTTTCCTTCAACTTCAAATCCCGCCGCTTTCCTGTGCCCGCCGCCGCCAAATACTTGGGCTAATTTTGCGACATCAACGTTGATTAAGTTCGTGCGCAAACTGCCTTTTACCCGCCCGTCTCCGAGTTCGTACAGCACCAATATTATTTTAGCATCTTTCAAATTATTTAAAAAACTAGCCAAACCTTCCAAATCCTGCTTGGTGATGTTGAATTTTATCAAATCCGCCTGCGTGATGACGGTATAAGCAATATCGTAATCGGCATTGTAATGCATCTGGCTCAAAGCATAGCCCCACGCTTTTAAAGTGGCTAAATTTTTATTTTTTTCCGTGTAATTTACAATCGCGCGCACATTCGCGCCCCGCGTCAACATTTCACTCGCCACACTGAAAGTATTGGCGTTAGTTGCCGCATAAGCGAAACTGCCGGAGTCGGTAATAATGCCGGTCAGAATGCAACTTGCGAGCTGGCGGCTGATTTCCAATTTGCTGAATTTAAAAAGTTCATATAACAACTGCGTGGTGGAGGCGGCTTCGGCGTCAACTAAATTTATGCTGCCGAATTGATTATTGGAAATATGATGGTCAATATTGATGATTACCAAATTGCTTGCCTTTATCTCCGTTTCAATTTTTGTCCGGTGCAAAGCGCCGCAATCCAGCACGATAATCAAATCAAAATCGTCAAAATCAATTTCTTCCATCCGCCGATTTATTTTTTCCATTTGCGGCAAAAAATGAAAGCCGTCTTCCGGCTCGTCCGCGCAAAAAAGATAAAATTCTTTTCCCAATAGTCTAAGCCATTCGGCAAAAGCGCAGATGGAAGCGACCGCGTCGCCGTCCGGGTTTTCATGCGTGGCCAAAAAAACTTTGCGAGCGGTCGCGAGCTTGTTTATTATTTCTTGATAGACGGAATCGTTAGCCATTAATTTCTGCTTGGTTAATTTCTTTAAAAATATTATCAATGACGGCGGCGTGCTTTTCCGTATCGTCAAAAATAAAAATAAACCGCGGTAAGCGGCGCCAGGAAATTTTTTTGCCGATTGCCTGTCGAATCAGGCTCTGTCCGCGGCGCAAAGCTTGCATCGCCGAGCCGGCGCGATTATCCGGCAAAACCGAGATCCAGACTCTCGCCTCGTCCAGTTCGCGCGCGCAGTCAACCTTGGTCACGGTCAAAAGCGCGTCCGAAAAATCCAGTTCGCGCGCGATCGCGAGCGCAATTTCCGCGCGCAGCATTTCATTAACTTGTTCTATTCTTCGGGGCATATGATAAAAATTTTCAATTTTCAATTTCTAATTTTCAAACAATTTAACCCGCCTTCGCTAGAAGCTGCGGCGAGGCAAACAATTTTAACTTTTCACTTTTAACTTAATTTGCATTCTGCATTCTTAATTCCTCATTCGTAATTCTTAATTCTTAATTCGTAATTTCTTTATATACTCTCAGTACATCGCCCGACTTAATCACCGGTTCGCCCTTGAATTCCACGCCGCATTCCTGCCCGCTCGCAACATCAACGACGCTTTGTTTTCCTGACTGCAACCCAACCAATTCGCCAATCGCGATAACCATATCATCGCGCACCGCTTCAATTTTGGCGTTAAGTTCAATCAATCCGCTTTCCACTTTACCGCCGATGATTTGGCTGTTATTGCCGGTTTTAAAAATGGCTAAAACTTTTATCGTTCCCAATCCTTTTCTGACGACCGGTTTGGGGGATAACACTTCCATTTTTTGTTTAATAAAATCAACCAATTCGTAAATAATGGAAAAACTTTTTACTTCCACGCCTTTTTCACGCGCGAGCAGATTGACCGCATGATTGATTTCCGCGTTAAATCCCAAAACGCAGGCTTTGGCCGCGAAGGCCGTATGCACATCGCTTTCCGTAAAGTTTCCCAAACCTTTTTTTATTATTTTTACTTTTACCTCCGCCGTGCCCAATTTTTCCAACGCCTCTTCAATCGCTTCAACGGAACCCAAGACATCCGTACGAATAACAATATTAACAAACTTTACGCTGGCATTATTTTCCGCCGAGGCGGCGGTTGACGTCGTCGCCGATTTAAAATTTCCTTTTTTAATTTTACCCAAGCGCATTTTTTTGCCGCTGCCGGTCGCCGTTTCCCCGGCGCAAACAACTTCCACAATATCGCCGATGCTCGGGCTGGATTTTAAGCCGGATATTCTAACCGGCATGGCCGGCGTGGCAACTGGCACTATCTCTCCCCGATAATTTTTCATGATGCGCACCCGGCCCAAAGGTTCATTGTTAAAACAAAGAATCTCACCGGCGCGCAGAGTGCCGTTTTGAATTAAAATCGTCGCGACCGGCCCTTCGCCTTTATCCACGTTTGATTCCACCACCGTGCCGACCGCCGACGCATTCGGGTTCGCGATAATTTTTTCTTTTTCCATTTCGGTTAAAAACAATACCGCGTCTAAAAGTTTATCAATGCCGATTTTATCTCGGGCGGAAATCGGCACGCACATTGTTTTTCCACCCCAATCATCAGGCGTAATGTGCAACTGATTGGACAATTCGCTTTTGACGCGGTCAATATCCGCCTCGGGTTTGTCAATTTTATTAATCGCGACGACAAACGGAATTTTTGCCTGTTCAATAATATGATACGCTTCAACGGTTTGCGGTTTTACGCCGTCATCGGCGGCCACGACCAAAATCGCGACATCCGCCACTTTCGCTCCGCGGCTGCGCATGGCGGTAAAAACTTCGTGTCCGGGAGTATCAATGAAAGTTATCGTCTGACCCCGCTGTTCAATTTGGTACGCGCCGATATGCTGCGTAATGCCGCCCGCTTCCCCCGCCACTACGTTGGTTTCACGAATGGCGTCCAAGAGTTTGGTTTTACCATGGTCAACGTGTCCCATTACCACCACTACCGGCGGCCGCGCTTCCAAATGCGCTTTGTCCTGTTTATCCATGATATTTTTTAATTTGTTGTCGCTTTGTCCGCTGATGTCGGCCGTCTCGTCCAAAAGCACTTCCAAATTCAAATCCGCGCCGATAATGGACGCGGCGTCAAAATCTATTTTTTCATTCATGGAAATAAAAATTCCGTTTTTCATCAATTCCGTCAAAACCTTGCTGACGTTCAAACCGGCTAGCGCGGCAAAATCCCGCACCACGATTTGCGGCGGGATGGTAATCGTTTTTTTGTCGGCCGGATTGGCGACCGGCGCCGCCATTTCACCCGCGGCGATTTTTTTGGCGTCCAGCTGTTTTTTGTAAATTGACCAGTTGGCGACGATTTTATAAGCGATATGGTCGTCAATTTTAATCGCCCGCCGGCCAATGTCAAAACCGAGCTGAGGCAAAGTGTCAAACAACTCGCTCGTGGTGAGTTTTAATCTTCTGGCTAATTCGGTTATATTCATAGTATTTTTACTTTAATTGAAAACCGGTTTAAAGTCAAGAAAATTGATTAAAAAGTTTAGTTAAGATATGATATTGATATAGAATTTTTTTATCCTGTCATTCCCGCGCAGGCGGAAATCTAAGAGTAAGAGTAGATTCTCGCCTGCGCGGGAATGACAATATTTAAATGTTTAACACAATTAACAATTATCTTTATGTCTACTGACAACATTCGCGAACTCATTATCATCGGCTCCGGACCGGCCGGTTACACTGCCGCGATTTACGCCGCGCGCGCCGGTCTCGCGCCTCTGGTTTTAGCCGGCCCGCAACCCGGCGGACAGCCGACAACAACTACGGTGATAGAAAATTTTCCCGGTTTTCCGGAAGGAGTCGCCGGCCCGCAACTGATGCAAAACATGCAAAAACAAGCGGAACGCTTCGGCGCGGAAATAAAATTCGCCGCGGCGGACAAAGTTGATTTTACAGAAGAACCGAAAAAAATTTTTGTCGGTAATGAAATTTATCAGGCGCGAACGGTGATTGTCGCGACCGGCTCCCGCTATCGCACTTTAAACCTGCCGAAAGAGAAAGAATTATTAGCGCGCGGCCTGCATATCTGCGCGACTTGTGACGGTTTTTTCTATCGCGGCAAGACAGTCGCCGTTATCGGCGGCGGCGACAGCGCGATGGAAGAAAGCAATTTTCTGACCAAATTCGCCGACAAAGTTTATTTAATCCACCGCCGCGATGAATTCCGCGCGAGCGAAATTATGAAACAGCGCACGTTCGCCAATAAAAAAATTGAGCTTATTTTAAACAGTGAAGTAACGGAATATCTGGGAGAAGCCAGACTGACCGGCGTAAAAATAAAAAATATTGTTACGAATGTGATTTCCGAATTGCCGCTTGATGGCTTGTTTTTCGCTATCGGGCATATTCCCAATACTGAAATTTTTAAAGGACAGTTAACCTTAAACGAAAAAGAAGGTCATATCGCTGTCACGGAAAATGTCTACACCAATATTGAAGGTGTCTTTGCCGCAGGCGAATGCGCCGATTTTATTTATCGTCAAACCATCACTTCGGCCGGTTTCGGCGGTATGGCGGCGATGGCGGCGAGGAAGTGGCTGGAAAAATAACAAATAGTAAGATTGTTCCATTGCTCCATTGTTAACCCCCTCTAAATCCTCAACCCCTTTGCCTTCGGCGTTTCCCGACCCCCTCGTCCGCCGAGACGTCGGACACTCCCCCTTATAAAGAGGGAGAATAAATGCCGATTTAACATTGTCGTTGTTCCGCATTATTCCTCCCCTTTATAAGGGGAGGTGTCCCGAGTCGCTCGGGACGGAGGGGTTAATAATTTAACAATAAAACAATTTAACAGTAATTTTATAAACTAATTACATGCGCCTTACCATTTCTTCCCAAAACTTAAAAGAATCTCCGGCAAATTTTCTCCGCCGCGCCGGCTATACATATATTCATGATCGCCAAAGCGGACAAGAAAGTTTTGCGCGCCGCTTAACGCGCGATTTTTATCCGCGCTTTCATTGTTATATTTTTGAACAAGGAGGACAAACAACTTTTAATCTGCATTTGGACCAGCGCCAAACCCGCTACGAAGGGCAAACCGCGCACGCGGGCGAATACGACAGCCCGCTCGTGCAAGAAGAACTTGATCGTTTGCAGGCGATGGCGGAACGACAAACTGATGCCGCCAAAAACGAATCCTTTGCGCAAGTTGTTAAAGAGCAACCGAGGAAGAAAAGTTGGTGGCCGTTTTAATCAATTGTCATTCCCGCGACCTTGCCTACCGGCAGGCAGGAAGCGGGAATCTAAAGATTATCAAAACATGAGATTCCCGCTTTCGCGGGAATGACAGTGGATATTGTCTATGGATTTTTCCTACGAAACGAACTTAAAACAACAAGGTTATAATGTAATTGCCGGCATTGACGAGGCCGGCCGCGGACCGCTCGCCGGACCGGTAGTCGCTGCGGCGGTGATTTTTGATTTTTCCGAAGTGCCGGCGGAATTAAACGCTGTAAATGACTCAAAAAAATTAAGCGCGGACAGACGAACTGATTTGGCTAAACTGATTATGGAGCGCGCCGCAGGTTTTGGCATCGGTTTGTGCAACCACGAAACGATTGATCGCATTAATATTTTACAGGCGAGTTTTTTGGCGATGAAAAAAGCGCTTTCAATTTTAAAATTAAAGCCGCAAATTATTTTGGTAGACGGCAATCTGCCCTTGCCCAATTATTCTTTACCGCAAAAAGCGATAGTTAACGGCGATGGCCTGATTTTTTCCATTGCCGCCGCCTCCATTCTCGCCAAAGTCGCCCGCGACGCGATGATGGAAGAAATGCATTTAAAATATCCCCGCTATTTTTTCAACCAACATAAAGGCTACGGCACAAAATTGCATTTGAACGCGTTAAAATTATACGGGCCGTGCGAAATACACCGAAAAACATTCAAACCGGTGAAAAAACTTTTGTAAGTGTTTTTTTACTGTCATTCCCGCCCGCTTCGCCGGAGCTTCAACGAGGCGAGCGAAAGCGGGAATCTAATGATAAAATAAGTTTGACCTGCCGGTAGGCAGGGATTCCCGCCTGCGCGGGAATGACAAAATACAGAGTTTCATTTTTAATTTTAATTTTTTTGTTGTATACTAAATACTAGCTACCTGCCCGCGATGCAAAGCCATAACTTTGGCAGGCGGGCTAAATACTAGCTCCTAATTTATGTCCAAAGTAACAGGAGGAAACGCGCTGATTGACCCGCAAATAGTCGTTACAAAAACGCAAATGGGCGAACGAATGACGGTCGGCGATTTGGGTTGCGGCCGCACCGGCCATTTTGTGTTTCCCATGGCTTCCGCTGTCGGCGAACACGGCTTGGTCTACGCGGTGGATATTTTAAAAGATGTCTTGGCTAATATTGAGCGGCGCGCGAATCAAGAAAATATCAAACAGGTGAAAACCGTTTGGTCCAATCTGGAAATTTTCGGGGCGACCAAAATTGAAAGCTCCTCTCTTGACATCGCCCTCTTGATTAATATATTATTCCAATCAAACAAGCGGTCGGAAATAATACGGGAAGCAACGCGCCTGTTAAAGCGCGGCGGCAAACTATTAGTTATTGACTGGAAAAAAATCGCCACTCCGTTCGGACCATCCATTGAAGAGCGTTTGAACAAAGAAAATTTGGTCGCCGTCTGCCAGCGGTTCGGGCTGGAACTGATGGAAGAATTTTCCGCCGGCGCGTATCATTTCGGAATAGTATTTTTGAAACATTAATAAAATCAAACTTCAAATTATTCCAAACTATCTCAAATGCCCGCCCATAGGCGGGATTTTGAAATAATTTGGTTTTTGGAATAATTTGAGATAATTAAACTTATGTCCAACTTCTTCACTTTTAAACTGTGGTTTAGCTTGTACCCGGGTCCGTTAACTAAAATGTGGCAATATGCGTTGATAGTTATTGTCATTATTTTTCTCGCCTCCATTGTCGTTACCTGGAAATTTTATAACCAAAACAAAAAAACGCTATACGCGAAACTTTGGCTTTCGGGTTATAACTTCGCGCTGACCGGCACAATCATCGGCGCGCTGTTGTTATTTTTCTGCTATGAATCAGTGCCGTTTTTATCCTCCCGCTTTTGGTTTTTACTGTGGGCGATAGGCCAAGGTTTTTGGGCTTATATTATATTTAAGCGGTTAAAACAACTGCCAAAAATAAAGGAAACGATAGCGGCCAAAAAAGAATTTAATAAATACGTGCCATAGATAATCATAATAAATAGCTAATTTTAGTAAAAAATATGTCTACAAATTGACATATTTTTTTATTTATGCTATTATATAATATTATCTTGCTCCTTACAAACAAGGCAATTAAAGCCTTCATAAATATCTAGATTGTCTCATTATGTTCCTGATCTTTTCGGTTAACAGGTTTTCTTGGTAATTGAAGAGAACAAATCAGGAGCAGAACGAGACAATTTAGAAAAAAGTTAGTTAGAGGAGAAAAATCATGAATAAAGGACTAGAAATACAAGAGCCATTAGGAAATGCCCCTGAAATTTTTACCGAAATTAAATATGAAATTTCCGGTAAAGACGGCGACTTTCAACTTAATATTCAAGCTATTACCAACTTTGACAGGGGGCAAAAATGCCAAATTATAATTTTCCAAAAGAACAAAGAAAATGTAATTAGCACAACTGTGGACACGGATGATAATGGATGTATTTATAACTATCCTTTAAATCATTTACAAAAGGGAGAGATAATAAATATCTCCTTGAATATTGTCAACACAAATATTATCAAAACATTCGTGTTGCAAAGTCCTAAAAAAGAAATCAAGGAAAAAATTTTTAAAGCACTTCTTGGTATTACGACAACATTAATTACAACAATATTAATAAGTGCTGTTATCTTTTTTTATGGTAAACTTTTTAGTGGACCAATGGAAACGTTAGTTACAATACTTTCTGCAGGATTCGTATTAGCAGTATTAGCTCTTATTTTTTTTCATTGTAAAGATAAAGTACGAGTAGAAATTGTCGCTGGTTCCATTTGGATTATTTTTACTCTGATTATTTTATTTTTGATTGTTGCACCCATAACAGTAATAAATTATATTCCCGTGCCCGATGAAAACTCATGGCTATTCAAATTAAATCCATTAATTGAATGGCTAAAGAGCAATGAAATCCTTATGGGAATAACAGTTTTTATCGTTATTCATATTATTTCTTTTTGGAAAGGATGCGTTGTCGTTCCTCAAAATCACGAGTTAATTGTGGAAAAACTCGGACAATATATAGGTAAGCCATTAGCGTCTGGCTTGTACTTTATTTTTCCATGGTTTAATGTTTGCATTTTGCAACATTTAGTGTTTAAAGGGGAAATAATTCTTGGTCTATATACTACTGATGACCAAGGAAACCCGATGCTAAAAAATGAAGTTGACTTTTTAGATGGGTCAGCGCAAATTATCGCTACTGCTTTTATCAAAATAATTGACTCAAAAAAAGCAACTTATGGAACGGAAGATATTTTAAAAGCCACTCGTGGCAAAATTGATTCAGTTTTAAGAGGCTATCTCGGCACCTTAAAATTAAACGAGGCAAACTCCCAAAGAACAGATTTGTGCAAAGAGAGGATTTTAAATGGTGTAAAATTAGACGCTCAAGTGCCAAAAGAATCCGAAAAAAGCACCATTGAAAAACAACTCGCGGAGTGGGGCGTTGAGATAACTAGTATTGCCGTTGCTGATATTATCATTTCAGAAGAAGACAAGGGTGTGCGTCGGAATTTATTACTGGCAATAAATGACGCGCAAGCGGCAGTGGAGAGAGGCAAAGGAATTGTAACTATTGCTAATGCTGAGGCTGAGGCGATAATAACAAAAGCAACTGCCTTAGCAAAAGAACTGGAAAATCTCCAAAATAAAGGTAACTTAACCCCAGAAGAAGCAGCACAACACATTCAGCGCCTACGGTTTTTACTTAGTTTAGAAAAAACCGGAGCAAATGTCTTTTTAAGTGAATCAGGATCACACCCTGGTTTTGCTGCCACTGGCGCCGCTCTTGGAGCTGGCTTTAACAGTACAAAAAATGAGGAATAAAAAATGAAAATACTAAGGCACGCAAATAATTCGGCAGCAAATACACTTGTAACTTCGACTTCTACACAACCGCAAACGACTCCCGAGCCTTCAACACAGCCGCCGCAACTGCAACCAATTCCAGTCATGTCTTCGCTAATAACTTTAATCAAGACACTCATGTCTTCGCTAATAACTTTAATAAAAATACTCTTGATTATATGCTCTTGCGTAAGCACTTTTGTATTAGCGTATTATTACTATACCGGTGATGCAACAATGTATAATCGCCGCGTATGGATGGGAGCAGTAGTGGCCACTTCAGCTTTTTTGGCTATAAGTTTTATTAATTGGAAAGAGGGGGTATGGAATTTACAAAATATAAAAAAACCTCTTTTCATTATAGGAATTATAGCGATAGCATGTGTCTTGTTTTTCGCTGTTTGGCCGGATGCGCATCCAAAGAGCGCTGTAAGAAATTTTGTAGAAACTACGCCTAATATTTTTTCTACAAAAACTTATACGGTCTTTGAGGCAAGTTATATCGGCAAAGGATTTGACGACAACGACAGCCGCCAATATCATGTGCCGACCGTCCGAGTTGGGGAAATCATTTTTCCAGGCGATAAAATTTGCTTGGAAACGGACAAAGAACTCCGTGTGCACTGGGGCGGGTATTGGCAAATATTCAAAAATGGAAAATTTGAAAATATTTGCCCTTCCGCCTACATAACAGGAACTTTGTGGATTGAAGCCGCTAGCGGTGAAATAACAACCATCACTGTTGAGCGAAAAAAATAAACACGTTCTTTAATTTATGTTAATGAGGGATATGCTAAGCATTTCCCTCTTTTTTTATTTTTATGGTATAATATAAATATAAATTAAACTATAATATGAAAAAAATATTTTCTTTCATTGTAATTGTTTCGTCGTTAGCTATTTTGGCTATACAATTGCAGTACGCGCAAGCAGAAAATCCCACTGATCCTCTTAGTGGTGGTACAAAAACAAGCACTATTACTGGCGGCTCCGTCTCCCTCACTAACCACCTCACCAACAACACCAGTAATATTGAAATCCCCACATTAATTGGCCGCGTCATTAACGGCGTCTTAGGAATTGTCGGTTCGCTTGCGCTTTTAATGTTTATTTATGGCGGACTGTTATGGATGACTTCAGCCGGCAGTGACGAGAAAGTAAAAAGAGGCAAAGACATATT
>Ga0172379_10007868_pt1 | contig 13678 bp, 12 predicted proteins | sample GrowelOW334metaG_FD_119756 | JGI IMG/M metagenome (GOLD analysis project Ga0172379, IMG submission 119756) | Groundwater microbial communities from an aquifer near a municipal landfill in Southern Ontario, Canada - Groundwater well OW334 metaG | ecosystem: Environmental > Aquatic > Deep... | reverse complement strand
TGAAGAGTTTGTCAAAGACGATAAGGATGATAGCGAAAAAAATGCTGATAAAAACGTTAATGAGGAGAAAAAGAATGAAGACCAGGCGAGCGAAGAAAAAGGGGAGGTGCTGGGAGTGAAGGTTGATTATTTGGAAAATTTTTCGGCGGCGGAAAAAGAAGAAATTTTAAAATCGTATTTTGACGCCTTTGGAAAAAACCCGGAGAGCGAAAGCGAATGGGAAGACGCGCGAAAAATCGCTAATGGCCGCTGGCCGTCCCAAAGAAATCCGGAACGCGAAGAGGCGGTAAAAGCGGATTTTGTTAAAATCTATCACCGCCAGCCAAACATGCTGGACTCTTACGATAACGCCGCCATAACTATCATGGCTTACGGCCTCCGCCCCCAAAGGGATGTTTTAAAGGAACAGGCGGCTTTAAGTACCTTTGCCCAGGTTTACGGGAGGTTGCCGATAAATTACCAGGATTGGAGTATAATCCGAGCTATAAGCTATTCGGGCGCCAGCCGATAAAGTTGACATATTGGCTAAAATTTATTAAATTATTAAGTAAGAAGATGCCTTTTAGGCAAGCGGGGCTAAAGCCCTTTTCTTTTGTTAGGCGCCCATAGTTCAATGGATAGAACACCAGCCTTCTAAGCTGGATATGTTGGTCCGATTCCAACTGGGCGTACCAGGCGCTGATTGGTTTTAAGTAATAAGGAGGTTGATATTCTGATTTTGATGGTAGTTGATAGAAGCAGACCACAATTCGTTCATTTTACATTATTATTACTGCTTGGTATAATTTAATTATGCCAATAGTTAAATGTAAAATTTGCGACAAAGAATTTTACTCAAAGCCTAATCATCAAAAGTTAGGATGGGGGAAATACTGCTCCAGGAAATGCAGTTCATTAGGAGTCAGGAAGGGGAAATATGTAATTTGTGGAATTTGCGGAAAAGAAGTTTGGAGAATGCCCAGGCATCTTAACGGATCGAAAAGCGGTAAGTTTTTTTGTTCCAAATCTTGTCAAACTAAATGGAGAAATGTATATTACTCCGGCGAAAATCATCCGCTATGGCAGGGTGGCACGTTTATTTATAGGAGTCTATTAATAAAAAGTAAAGTACGGTTGATATGCAAGAGATGCGGAACAGAAGATAAACGGGTTTTAGAAGCCCACCATATTGACAGTAATAGAAAAAATAATACGATACAAAATCTTGTATGGTTATGCAGAAACTGTCATCATTTAGTACATAACCATAAAGAAAAATTGTAAAATGGTGAGATTGGTGAAGTGGTATCACACTAGCTTGTGGCGCTAGCGTTACGGGTTCGATCCCCGTATCTCACCCAATGTTAGCTAAAAATTTGAATTTTTGAATTTAAAATCGCTTCATTGGTGGGGCGATTTTTAAGGTTAATAGTATGGCTGAAGAAGTAATTTTACGGTTCGACGAAGTCGCATTTGAATACGAGGAAAAAAAGCCGATTTTGGACGCGGCCAGTTTTAGCGTGCGAAAAAGCGCGAAGATTACTTTAATGGGCCAAAATGGCGCAGGCAAGAGCTCGATGTTCGCTTTAATCATGGGTGAATTAAAACCCAAGTCCGGCCGGGGTTCGGTTGCGAATAACGCGACTATCGCGACTGCCCGCCAGGTAATGGCCCGGGAAGATTTGGACTTAACCGTGGAACAATATTTTGCCAAAGCTTTTGAGATCGTGCCCGGCAACTTAGCTAGCCGAATTTCTAAAGTATTAGAGGCGGTAAACCTGGATGTGCCAACTGACCGGCGCGTCGGCGACCTTTCCGGCGGCCAGCAAGCCAGGCTCTTACTGGCTTTCGCTTTAATCCAAAATCCGGATATCCTACTGCTTGACGAACCGACCAATAACCTGGACCAAGAGGGAATTGACCATCTAATTACCTTCTTAATCATGTACGATAAAACCGTGATCGTAATTTCTCATGACGCCGATTTCCTAAATTGCTTTACTGAAGGCGTTATTTATCTTGATGTTTTTACCAAAAAAATCGAAACCTACGTCGGCGATTATTATTCGGTAGTGGAAGAAATCAGTAAAAGGGTCGAGCGCGAGCAGAGAAAAAACGCCCAGTTAAAAAAACAGATTATCGACCGCAAGGAAAAGGTAAATTTTTTCGCCAATAAAGGCGGCAAGATGCGCAAGCTGGCCAAAAAATTAAAAGATGAAACTGCCGAGCTGGAAGAAGATATGGTTGACGTCCGGCAGGAAGATAGAACTATCCGGCCGTTCGATATTCCGACCCAAGAAATTGTTGGCGAAATCGTTAAGATTAGCGCCGTGAAGATTATCTATAACCACGAGCCGCAGATAAAAAAAGTCGATAAAACTCTCCGCAAAAAAATGCACCTCTTAGTAACCGGACCGAACGGAGTGGGCAAAAGCACGTTTTTACGCTCGCTTGTTTCGGGCAAAAATAAAGAAGCGAAAATTTTGGAGCAGGTAAGAGTCGGCTATTATAGCCAGGATTTTTCTAACCTCGATTTTAACCAGACGGTTTTTGAATCGCTCCAAAGCGTTTTGGCGGATGGTACTGACACTCAAACCATGCGCTCGGTCGCGGCCGGGTTTTTAATTACTGGCAGCCTGATGGGCCACAAGGTTTCCGAACTTTCGGAAGGGCAAAAAGGGCTCTTGTCTTTCGCGCGCCTTACGCTTATGCGGCCCGGACTCTTAATCTTAGACGAGCCGACCAACCATATAAATTTCCGCCATCTTCCGGTAATCGCCAAGGCGATTAACGAATACGAAGGGGCGCTCATTATGGTAAGCCACATGCCGGATTTTGTTAAAGAAATAAAATTTGACGAGGTTTTGGATTTGGGAAAAGTCTAGTTTTTAGTGAAATATTTCCGGCCCTGCTCCGCCTTTATTAGCGTACGCAATTTAAGAGCTATGTTTATCTATTGCCCTAAATGCAAAAACAAGCTAAAAACAGAAAAAAACCAGCATTGGTGCTCCGAATGCGGTTTCAAATATTATCGCAATCCGAGTCCGGCGGTCGGGGTAATTTTAGTAAACAGTAAGAATCAAATCTATCTCATTAAGCGGGCCAAAGATCCGCGGGCAGGCTTCTGGGATTCACCCGGCGGGTTTATTAATTTTTATGAAACCGCCGAAGAGGCGGCCCGGCGCGAAGTAAAGGAAGAGATCGGAATCCAAATCGGCGAACTCTATTACCTTGGATCTTACACGAACGATTATTTATACCACGATATCGAATACGCGCCCCTGGATTTATTCTTTTTTGCCAAGGCAGAATTCGATGACGCAAAAAAATTTGATTTAGAAGAGATTCTGGAAGGAAAATTTTTCGATCTGGAAGACCTTCCGATGGACAAGATCGCGTTCAAATCCAACAAAAAAGCTTTGAAGGAGTATTTAATAATTCACCGCTAAAAAATATGAAAAATATTTTAATAATACTTTTAGCGCTAGCAGTGATGGTTTTGGGCGGGTACCTGGTGCGGCGAAGCAGCCTAAAGACCGACACTAGATCGGCTGGAAATGCAGATACTTCTTTGCCAAACGACAATACGCCAGCCGTTTCCGATAACCCAGCGCCCGGTAAACCGGCTTCAGGCGGAGCCGCGGATCAAACCGCCGGCGATCCGGCCGGTAATTTCGGCGGTCGGGGGCTAACTGAATTTCCCAGAGAAGCGTTGGCTGATAAAAATATTAAAAAGCTGGTACTTTCCGGCAATAAATTAAAAACGCTTCCGTCTGAAATCGGCGAGCTCCAAAGCTTGGAAGAGCTTTATCTTGATAATAATAATTTGGAAGGCGCTTTGCCGGCTGAAATCAGAAAAATGGCAAAATTGCGGATTTTAGACGCGCACAATAATAATCTTACCGGCATCCCGGCCGAAATAGGCCAGCTGAAAAATTTAAGATTTATTAATTTTAGCGGCAATGAAATCGATACTATGCCGAATGAGATTGAAAATATAAAAGACAACCTTCAAATTCTGAATTTATCGGAAAATAAATACAATCTGGACTCTATAAAGTCAATTGAGGAAAAACTCCCTAATACGCAGGTAATATTTTAAGCCTGTCGGAAAATCGCTTTGCAGACGGGGCAGCTTTTTACCGGAAGAAATATCGCGTTTAAAAGAAAAGAGCGTCTGGCCGCCTTAATTTAACGAGCCGCGGCTCTTCATTAAAATTTAATTATACTGCTATAATAATAAGGTATCTTATTTTTAACAAAAAAGTATGCCTCAAAAATTATATTCTCTCCCGTCCTTGTCTTACGAGTATGGCGCGCTGGCACCGGTAATGAGCGAAGAGCAGTTAAAAATCCATCACGATAAACACCACGCCGCTTACGTTATTGGCGCGAACGCGATTTTAGAAAAGTTGGACAAAGTCCATAAGGGTGAAATAGAAATTGACATAAAAGCGGAACTGAAGGCCTTGTCTTTTAATATTGGCGGGCATGTTTTACACTCTTTATTTTGGGAAAATTTGGCTCCTGCCGGACAAGGAGGCGGCGGCGAGCCTTCGGGAAAACTGGCGGATAAAATAAAAGAGGATTTTGGCGATTTTAACCGCTTTAAAGATGAATTCAATAAAACCGGAATTTCAGTCGAAGGGTCGGGCTGGGCGGCTTTGGCTTATTGCCGGCTGACCGATCGCCTTCTGCTTATGCAAATAGAAAAACACAGCGTTAACCTTTACCCGAATTTTAATATATTGATGGTGGTTGACGCTTTCGAGCACGCTTATTACATAGATTACAAAAACGATCGGGCAAAGTTTTTCGCCTCAATCTGGGATATAATTAACTGGGAAAAAGTAAGCGAACGATTAGGATAAAAAAATAGCAAAAAGTGTTCTTTGGGAAATAAAAAACGCCCCGGGTTGGATCCGGGGGTTTTTAGTAATGGAATGCGAAAAAATAATTATTTAGCGTTTTTCCAAAGATAACTGAAAATCTCCTTCATCGCTTCGGCGATTTTTTCGTTTTTGATGATAACGCCGGACGGATTTTTTTTGTCATAGGCGACAATGGAAACTTTTGAGCCGTAGATATTTACGTCAATATTTAAGTCTTTAAACAATTTGATGAATTTCATCTCTCTAAGCATCTTTTTCGCGTCTTTTAATTCCTTTCTTCCTTCCGCGCTTTCGGGAATTAAGTTTTTTATCCAAACGCCGTGCCCGATTCTTGCCGGCAAATACTCTTGGCGGAAAAATTCACCCAAGTTTTCGTAGGCGCTATGGTAATCGGTAATTCCGTAAATTAATTTTTTCGGGTTGTCGCGCCAGGTATCGGCGTAAAGGCTTCTGATTCCTTCGATTCCTTCAAAATATTTCATCTCTGAAAAAAGGGACGCTTTTTTATTTTTTGCTTGTTCGCCTACCCAATGCAAAAGCTCGCGGTTGTTTTTTTTCAGCTCTTTTTCTTTCCTTTCAGCCCAAAGCGCGAATTCTTCTTTTGAAATCGGCTGGAACCGAATTTTTCCCTCGACTTTGATTTTTGAAACCAAACCCTTGTCAGCGAGCTTTTCCAGGATGGGGTAGAGGGTGGTCCGGTTAATTAAGGTTTCTTTGGCGATTTTTTGGATTGAACAGTCTTCCAGCTTATACAAGCCGGATAAGACTCTTTTTTCGTTGTCATTTAGGTAGTTATTCATTTGCTTTAGCCTAGGTCATTTGTCAAATGTTGTCAACAGTTTGACAGTCTTTTACCTTCTTACTATGTTTTACCATGTCCATTATAGGGATGGATGCGGTCTTTAAAATATGCTGACAATGGATGAAAGGATATTAAAAATGCAACTCAAGGAACTGATTAAATTTAAGAAAGATGATGGAATAGTTATTCGAGGCCCAAACGTTCAGTCGAAAGCAATTATCAACCCAGCGCGCCATTTAAAGTATTATTCGGTTAACAAGGAAACCGAAGAAATCATGGCCCATAATCTCAAATGGGTGAAGAACGGCGAGGGAGATCCGCGTTTCCAGTTTGTCTACATTATGCTACCTACCTCCTGTAACCAAGTCTGCCGCGGCTGTTTTACCGGTCAGGATAAATCCAAATTGTTGGCCAATCTGGATGGCCCATTTTTTAGAAACGAGGAGCTTGAGGCAATACTCGGTACAGCCAAACAGGTTGGCGTTCAGGCCGTGATCTACGCCGGTGGAGGCGAACTTTTTACCTGGAAGAGCGCCTTTGATTATATTGACCGGATTATCGGACATGGGCTGGGAATGGTGATATTTACCAACGGAACCTTACTCTCAAACGCGGAAATAGCTTGGGTGAACGACCGGAATATCGCTTTGATCATATCGATCCGCGATACGATCGAAGCGAAGCATAACCAGCTCGTCGGGCGGCCGCATTTCCGGTTGGCTTTGAAAACGATTGAAGAATGCTTACGTCTGGGAATGCAGGGTGACGGGAGGCTGGCGGTTGAAATGCCGGTTACCATTAACAACGAGAATCGGGCGTTAAATGACCTCTTACCATTCTGCCGGGCGCTTGGCATTGTTCCCTGGATTGAGGAATTTATTCAGATCTCGACTTCAAATGAAGAGCAATCAGTCTGCCATGATTTTGGCCGGGCCCGTGAATTTTTCCAAAAAATGGCGGCCAAAGACGCCGAACTGGGAATTGTCTGGTCGCCGGAACACGGTACGCGAATGATTGATCAGCCGCAATGTCGCCGTCCGCTTTATTCGTTCACTGTTTACCCGAACGGCGATGTAGTGGACTGCCCAAGTCATAGCCGGAAGTACGGAAATCTGAAAGAGGAGCCGCTCGAGCGCATCTTGGATTCTGAGCGGGTGAGGGAGGTATTTAGATTATTTGAGTATTGCCCCTGTTCAGTTTTTTATACTGACGGGGATGAACAAATTCCATTGGCACTGCCTGATTACCTGGAGGAGTTGAGATGAGGCCGATAATGACAGAAAAAGAAAAAAATTTCCAAGTTATGTTTATCCATCCCCACAAGACCCGCTTTAGGTTTCAATTAAAGCGGATCGGGATGCCCAGCGGCATTCTTCAATTAGCCGCCTGTCTTGAAGAAGCCGGTATAAGCGTTGCGTTTTTGGACGCGGCAGCCGAAGGATTCGAGAATGAGCATCTTACCGGCGAAGTTTCCCCGATCGACGGAGAGCCTATTCTTCGTTACGGGCTGGAAATCGAAGAGATTCTGAACCGGATCGCAGCGGTTAAACCGGCTATTATCGGCTTGTCCTCCCTTACTACGTCCCAGTCCGATGTGGATGTTGAGCTGGGCAGGGCAATCAAGAAAGCCTTCCCCGAAATAACGGTAGTTACCGGCGGCTACCACGCCTCAACCAAGCCCGAGCAGTCTCTGGCTACCGGCGCTTTCGATTATTTGGTTAAGGGTGAAGGCGAGATTGCTTTCACTAGTCTGGTCAAGTCGCTTCTTGGCGGCGATCCGCCCAAGGAAAGGGTTGTTCAGGGCCAGCCGGTGATAAACCTGGATAGTCTGCCGTTGCCAGCTTATCATCTGGTTCGCAATATCCAGTACGGAGGCGAGCGGTTCCATGGTGGAAAGGCGCGAAATACGAAAGTTGCGGAGGTTTTCACAACTCGGGGCTGTCCATATAATTGTGATTTTTGCGCGGTGGAAACCGTGCACGGCCACAATCATCGCGCATATTCTCTGGAGTACGTGCGGCGCCTTTTCGACAAGCTCATGGAGGAAGGCTATAAAGAAGTCGTCATTGAAGACGACAACTTCATGGCCAATCCTAAGCGAGCCGTCCAGATAGCCGAGTTGCTCCATGAAGCGCGGTTGGACTGGACAGCCATCGGCGGAATTGGCATCCGCCAGCTTACCGTCCAAACAAACCAGAGCCTGGTCGTTAACCAGGAGTTGATTCAAAAAATGGCCGCTTGCGGCTGTTACCGGATCTATCTGGCGGTTGAAAGCGCCAGCCGGGAAACTCTCCGGTCGGTTAACAAGGGCAATCTTTATTGCGATCCGAAGATCGCAGAGCAGGTTGTGATGGCGCTTAATTCCGCTGGCATTGAAGTTTATGGCGGATTCATGATCGGCTTCCCGTCCGAGACCATGGAAGATGTGGAAAAAACAGTGCGCTATGCCGCCCGCCTTCGCGAGTGCGGCATGAAGTGCGCCGTCCTCTTCTTTGTCACTCCGCTTCCCGGTACGGCGTTGGGCCAGCAGCTGGAAAAAGCAATAGTTGGGTGCCAAGCTGACTATTGTTACGAAAGAAGTAACTACAATTCTCCTCATATCAAGGCGAAAACCTTGAACAGGGAGAGACGCAGGCTTCTTATTATCGCCAATGGCCCGGAACTGGTTCGGGCATGGGAAAGCGGAGGTCCCTGGCCGACCTAGATTCTTAGATTAGATCTTTAAAGTCTGACAGGCGACGCTCACCTGTCTTGATGCAAAACGCCCATAGATTTATCACGGGCGTTTTTTCTTTATTTATTACTAAACTAGAGCTTGAATAGTTTCTCGATAGCAGCAATTCCCGTTAAAAGTTTTGGGGTCGTGGCAGGGAAATTTTTCGATTATTATTTTTCGCAGCTCTTTGATGGAGTGGGTTTTTATATTGCCGACGATGTTTTCGTTGCCGACGCAGGGCGAGACCCGGCCGTCGCCATAAATGCACATAAATTCGACACAGCGGGAAGTAAGGAAGTTGTTATGTATTTCATGATGGAAGCCGTATTCTTCGTCAACTCTTTTTACAATTTTCTGGATTTGCCTTTTTTCCTCTTTGGCAAGCAATAGAGATTTATCAAAATTATTGCGGCCGCTCCGGCCAGAAGGGAGATAAAAAGAAAAGATTACCCATAAATTATTTTCCCGGCAATATCTTAAAGTTTTTTCCACCTCGCGCATATTTTTCCGGCAGACCACCATGTCGAAGCCGAGCCGCGTGGTGCCATCAGCTGCCGGTTTATTAAATCCTTCTTCAATTAGCATTTGTATCGCTTCGTTTCTTTGATCAAAATACTTTCCGGTTTTGTCGCCGACTACCCAGTTTTGAAAATCCTTATTCCAGAGGCTGTCGCATTTAGGGCAGACCGAAGCGCTGGTCGCGCTTATTCTCTTTACAAAATCCCTGTCCCTAAGCTTGGTAGCCGCATCGGTAAAAATTATCGGCTGGATGCCTTTTTTCGCCGTATATTCAATTATCTCGAAAAAATCCTGATCTAAAGTCGGTTCGCCCTCGCCTAAGTAGTCAATGGCGATAGTTTTCATTTCCGCGAGCTGGTCAATTATATTTTTTATCTCCTTTAGGGTTAAGGTCTTTTTTAACTTGTCGGTAAAACAATGGAAGCAGTCGTGCAGGCAGGCCGGAGTCATGGCTCTAAAATCAACCACCGGAAGGGAAGAAGCGTCCTTAAAATGCTCTTCAGTAATATTCCAGCCTTTTAAGACTGCGCCAATACCGATTGGCACCCGGCCCAAGCCAAAATATTTTTCTTTGGTTAATTCTCTTTTCATAAAACCCACCTCTCTAGTTAGCATAGACAAATTATAGGCATAATAATTTAATCTGTCCTTAATGGGGACATATTATATTAATTATTGACAATTAATGAGCTAATATTATACATTATTAATGACGACCTTTTTGACGACATAATTTATAATTAATATAAAATTTATGCTAAACTTAGAAGACATCGGCTTAAACAAAAAAGAAGCCCAGGTATATTTAAGCCTTCTAGAGCTAGGGGAATCATCTATCCAGCGCCTTTCCGAAAAATCAAAGATAAAAAGAACTACTCTTTATGACGTTATTGCAACTTTAAAAGAAAAAGCTTTGGTAGGCATTACTTCAAGAAAAAGTAAGAAGTATTATTACGCCGAGGACCCGCGGAAAATTGAGGGGCAAATTGAAGAAAAAAAAGAAAAATTTTTAAGAATGCTTCCGGAGCTCCTTTCGGTCTGCAACTTTATTGATCGGAAACCGAAAATCAGATATTTTGAAGGGATGGAAGGAATTAAAGAAGTGTACCGCGATACTCTAAATTATCCAAAATCGGAAACTATGGCTTGGGCTTCGCCTGAAGTGGCGACGAAATTCGATTTTGAATGGCTAAAAAGTTACATTGCCAAAAGGGTGGAAAAGAAAATCTGGCAGAGAGCGCTTTTTCCTGACCTGCCGGCCTTAAGAGGATTGAAAGATGATGATCAAAAACAGTTCCGTAAAACCCTTATGATCCCGCCCCAAGATTTTCCTTTTGACGTGGAAATAAATTTATACGCCAAAAGTAAAATCGGCTTTATGTCTTTCGAAGAGCAGATCGGATTAATTGTTGAGAGCCCGAAAATTTACAATACTCTAAAGAGTGTCTTTGAAATGAACTGGAAGTTATTTGAGAAGACAAATTAATTAATTGTTTGTAGTCAAGCGAAAAACATCTCCGACTAAACGGAGGTGTTTTGTTGAAAATTTTTTTACCTTTAGTAGCTATAGCCCCGGCCCCACATCGGCATCGGGACGGCGTGGAATACTCCGCCGGCAATCAGGGCGGCGACCAGGCCGATAATGATTATGGTAAAGAGGATGACGATAATGATTGACGCCCAGTTACGGCCGGTAAAAAAGGAAAGGCCGAGGAAGATTATTAGGAGCGGCCAGAGCTTTTCCCATTCAATATTAAAGCTGGCCGGGAGAAAGCCTAAATTTTTAGCAAGATATAAGAGGCCCAGGCCGATTAAGAATAATCCGAAAAAGAGTTTACCCGGGTTAAACCCGCCGCGGTGGCCGTTGCAACAACCGCCATGGCGATGGTGGTGATGGGAGTGATGGGGATGGGGGTGGCTCCAGCCTTTATTTTGCTCCGCCTCTTTTTCCTTTTTTTGATCAGTTGATTCAGGATTCTCTTTTTCTTTAAATTCGCCTTCTTGGAAATCCATATTATTGTTTATGCTTAATTAATAAGACTAGGCCGAGAAAAATAAATAGAAGCGGCCAGAGCATTCCCCAGCCGAACCAGCCGAAGATGAAAGGAAAAATTTCCTTCAGGAGGAGTAATATCCCAAAGAAAACGATTATCAGGCCGAAGATGTTTCTCATTCCCTGCCTCGGCTCTTCCGCGTTTACGCTTTCCCAATGCCGGGAAGCTCTAAACTCTTCCGCCATTTCCTTGGCCTTGGCGCCGACGTCATGGGCAAACTCCCGCACTTTTTCTTCCCGGAAAAACGGTTCACCGGTTGCCGGGCCTGATGAATCTGATGAAGCGGATTGGCTTTGGCCGGACGGCTGGCCGGCTGACTGATATCCAGGCTGGCCGGGCGCTGGCTCCAAGGGAATTACCAAAGCCAGAATCAAATAAATTATTATGCCAAAGCCGTTAAAGGCCAGTAAGATAAAAATAATTCTAATGATCGTGGCGTCAAAATGAAAATAATCCGCCACTCCTCCCGCTACGCCGAAAATTATCCGGTCAGTCCGGGAACGGTATAATTTTGAATCTTGAATGCTCATAAATTTAAGTAATAATAAGGTATAAGTTTTATGGTTTTAATATACCATAAAAATCCGGGAATGCAACCGGGGCGAGAGATATTATTAAGAAAGCGGATTGACACCTTTATGGCAATTTGTTATTATGTGAATAAGCTAGTTTAAGACTTTTAAACTAGCCTTTTTTATTAAAAATAAGGAAGAGTTAACAGTTGCTCCTATTTTTCTTGAACTCCCGGACGGGCGTGCATGATTATGCGGAGATAAACAATATATGTCGGAAATTTCAAACGCGATAAAACAAATTTGTTCAGAAAAAGGATTAAGCTATGACGCCGTTTTGGTTACGATTGAGGCGGCTTTGGCGGCGGCCTACCGCAAAGACTTTGGCAATCGGATGCAAAACATCAAGGTTGAATTTGACCCGGAAACGGCCCACATCAAAGCTTATGACGTTAAAACCGTTGTTCTTGATTTGACCGAAGAGGAATTGAAAGCCGAGGAAGAGGCGCGGGCGAAAATGGCGGAAAGAGCTGAAGAGGCGAGAGAAGGCAAGCCGAAAAGAAAATCCAGAGAAGAGGAAAAGCCAGTCGAGCTTGAAGTTAAACCGGCCGGGGGTGCCGAAGTTCCGGGAGCCGAAACCGGGGAAGAAGCAAGGAAGTTTAATCCTAAAACCGAAATTCAGCTAAAAGACGCTTTAATGCTGAAAAAAGACGCCCAACTCGGTGAAGAAATTAGGATGCCGCTGGAAGTGCCGGGCGAATTCGGGCGCATGGCCGCCCAGACCGCTAAGCAGGTTATTATCCAGAAGCTCCGGGAAGCCGAGCGCGACATGGTTTACGGCGAATTTAAAGATAAGGAAAAGGAAGTAGTCTCGGGCGTAATCCAGCGCCGCGAAGGCCGGGTGGTTTTAATTGATTTGGGAAAAGCTATCGGCATACTGCCCGCCGAAGAGCAGATTTACGGAGAGAATTACCGGCCGGGGCAAAGGATAAAAATTTACGTCCGGGAAGTGAAGCTCGGACCCCGCGGAGCGGAGATAATCCTATCTCGCACTTCAGAAGAAATATTGCGCAAAGTTTTTTATCTGGAAATTCCCGAAATCGCGAACGGCCTAATTGAAATAAAAGCCGTGGCCCGCGAAGCCGGTTCCCGCTCAAAGGTAGCGGTCGCGACTGACGCTGAAAATGTTGATCCGATCGGCTCCTGTGTCGGCCAGCGCGGCTCCCGGATCCAGACTATCATTTCCGAGCTGGGCGGGGAAAAAGTCGATATTATCGAATTCGATTCTGCTCCGGAAAAATTCATTGCTAACGCCTTGTCGCCGGCCAAAATCGTAAGCATTGCGCTAAATACTGAAGAAAAACGGGCAACGGTTAGCGTTAACGCCGACCAGTTTTCTTTAGCGATCGGTAAAAGCGGGCAAAACGTCCGTTTAGCCGCCCATCTAACCGGCTGGAAAATTGATATCGAGGAAAGCAAGAAAGCCAAGGAGGAATCCGCCTCTCCGGCGGACGGGGAAGGTGAAGAAGAACTGGACGGGGAAAAAGCGGAAAGCGCTAAACCTGCCGGAGGCGCGGATGGTGAAGCTAATAGCAAGGCTGAAGAGGCAGAGATGCCTGAAGAAAAACCCGAAGCCGAAGTATCCGTTGATGAAAAAAAAGAGAAAAAAACCAAAAAGAAACCGGCTAAAAAGAAAAAAGCGGCTGAAGCCAAGGAAGCTGAAGCCGAGACAGAAGAGTAAATTATAATTTAAATAAATTTAATCTAATTCGCTCGTCCGCCCAGAGCGGACTCGAACAAGCCGAATTATGAACACGATTTTCTTCGCTATTTTCGGAAGCGCGATCCTGGCCATTATTTATGGTGTGGTTTTAATCAGGATCATTTTAAAGCTTCCCTCCGGCAATGACAAAATGCAAGCCATTGCCAAAGCCATCCAAGAAGGCGCTAAAGCTTACTTGAACCGGCAGTATCGGACCGTGGCGATTGTCGCCGTTGTCCTTTTTCTCATTATCGGTTTTGTTCCGGGCTTAGGCTGGACAACCGCCGTTGCTTTTTTAATCGGCGCGGTTTTATCCGGCGCTACCGGTTATATCGGTATGAATGTTTCGGTCCGGGCTAATTTAAAAACCGCCGAAGCCGCCCGGTCAGGGCTTAAAAAAGCTTTGGCAGTCGCGGTGCAGGGCGGAAGCGTTACCGGCATG
>Ga0172379_10007867_pt1 | contig 13679 bp, 17 predicted proteins | sample GrowelOW334metaG_FD_119756 | JGI IMG/M metagenome (GOLD analysis project Ga0172379, IMG submission 119756) | Groundwater microbial communities from an aquifer near a municipal landfill in Southern Ontario, Canada - Groundwater well OW334 metaG | ecosystem: Environmental > Aquatic > Deep... | reverse complement strand
ATTTTTCTAAATCATTTGAAATTTCATTCCAATCCCGCGAGGGCAAAAAGGAATATGTGTGGCAAACGTCGTTTGGGTTTTCGACGAGAAGTTTGGGCGGATTATTTTTGACACATGGAGATGATAGTGGATTAGTCCTTCCTCCAAAGATTGCGTCTATTCAAGTTGTCATCGTACCAATTGTACGTGGTGATGAAGGAAAAGAGGCGCTTATGGATTACTGTGGTGAGATCCGCGATGCTTTGGTAGGTCAGGGCGTACGAACAAGGCTAGATAGCAGAGATAGTCAGTCAGTCGGACGCAAGTTTAATGAATGGGAAGTCAAAGGGGTGCCTGTGCGGCTTGAAGTGGGCATGAAGGAAATGGCAGATAGGGCGGTGACGATGGCACGGCGTGATACTGGAGAGAAAGTAGTCGTTGAACGGAAAGAAATGATCGTAAAGATCGAGAAAGCGCTTGATGATGTCCAAAAGTCGTTATATGCCAAAGCAATGGCATTTATGAGTGAGAACACCCGCGATGTAGGTGACTTTTTAGCATTTGAAGAAGTTATGAAAACAACCCGAGGATTTATCCGTGCTTTTTGGTGTGAAGAAGCGTCATGCGAAGCTGCAATCAAAGAAAAGACGAAGGCTGCCACTCGATGTCTTCCATTGACGGCAGAGGAAGAAAAGGGTGTGTGCGTCCATTGTGGAAAGCCTGCCACGCATCGCTGGTTGTTTGGGCAATCATACTAAATTCATAGGTATCGCTGGAAAAATCTGGTATACTTTCTCCTATGAAAACGATAGTTACCCATATAGGTCCGGATTTAGATGCAATCACCAGTACATGGCTGGTAAAGACTTTTTTCCCTGGTTGGGAAGAGGCGGCGCTCGTATTTGTGCCGGCAGGAACGACACTTAATAAAATGTCCCCAGATAGTGACCCGGAAATTTTGCATGTTGATACGGGTTTTGGTCGGTTTGATCATCATCAAACAGATGCAGACACGTGTGCCTCGATGCTGGTATATGAGGAAGTAAAAAAAGAACACGGTGCAGATCCTGTGTTGGAGCGTATGATGGCGGTTATTAACGATGTGGATCATTTTCGCGAAGTCTTTTATCCTAATGCCGCGGCTGATTATTGGGAGTTTTGGCTAGTTGGGCAGATAGATGGATGGCGATTGATGTATGGGGAAAATCCGATAAAGATCATGGAATTGGGATTTGAATCGCTAGATGGTATTTATAAAGTGATGCTTAATAAAATGTGGGCAGAAAAAGAAATCGAAACGGCAATTACGTTTGAAACGAAGTGGGGTAAAGGAATGGGATCTGAAACGGTGAACGATGAAGTTATTCATCAGGCGCAAAAGCGCGGATATAGTGTGGTGATTCGCAAGGATCCAAAAAAGGGCTATGTGCGTATTAAATCTTTACCAAAACCCGAAATAGACTTTACAAAACTGTATGAACGTTTGAGGGCTGATGAACCAGATTCGACGTGGTTTCTTCATGCCTCAAAGCATATGGTGCTAAATGGGAGTGCAAAAAATCCCGACATGAAACCTTCTCAAAAAAAATTGAGCGAACTAATTAATGTAATTGTGGAGGTATGCAAATGAATGACTGTTTATTTTGTAAAATCCTTGTTAAGGAGATTCCTTCATACACTCTGTATGAAGATGACGATACAAAATCATTTTTGGATATTTTTGGAGCGACAGATGGGCATACAATGGTGATTCTCAAAAAACATGGCGTCACAATTCATGATTATACACCGCAAGAATTGGGAAAATTATGGGCGAGTGTACAAAAAGTATCTACTGCTATAGAAAAAACGTTTCATACGTCTATTCTTTCTATAGGTATTAATCATGGTGAACCTTTGGGCGTTAAGCATTTGCACGTTCATATTATGCCTCGCTTTGATGGTGATGGAGGTGGTATAATACAGTCACTTCCGGGTAAGCCATTGGAGAATAAAGATTTTAATTCAGTTGCGAATACAATTAAGGCAAACCTGAAGTAATATTTGTTTGTCGTTCTGGACTTAATCCGAATTTATCAGTCCATCATATGGACTCTGATAGCCAAGTTCAGGATGACATAAAGAATATAAGGAAATGAGGTGTATTTTTTTATGGTATTTGTGAAAGCACAACCAGGTGACACATCAGATGCGTTGATCCGAAAATTTATGCGTAAAGTCCTCAATGAGGGTATTTTGCAGGATCTTAAAAAACGTGAACATTACGTCAAACCTGCAGAACGACGAAAAGAAGAGAAGAAAGATCTCGCTCGTCGCATGCGTCGAAATCGCAAAACTGGACGTAACTATTAATTTAGGTTTATGTTACTCGATGATCTGAAATCGCAGTTAATCACTGCCATGAAAAGCCATGATGCCGTTACGGTTGACACCATACGGTTTCTTTTGGCGGCCGTAAGAAATGTTGCCATCGATAAATATGGGGCAGAAGGCGAAACAAAAATCACTGATGCCGACGTGTTGGATGTGATCAAAAAGCAGGTGAAAACGCATCTTGAGTCGGTAGACGTGTTTACCAAAGCGAATAGATCCGATCTTGTAGACAAAGAAAAAGCACAACTTTCGTTTTTAGAGCAGTTTCTTCCAAGGCAGCTTAGTGATGAGCAACTTATCGAACTTCTTAGACCCGTAGCAGCTTTAGGTGGAGATTTTGGCCCGCTTATGGGGAAGGCGATGGCTGCAGTCAAAGGGTTGGCGGATGGTGGGAGAGTGTCAGCAATTCTAAAGAAACTTCAAAAATGATAACTGTATTTTTCCAAACTGAGTCTCATTTCCCGGTAAAAAAGTCATTGGTTACAGATGCAATTACCACAGCGTTAAAAGGAAGAGTAACATCTCCGACTGAGGTAAGTGTTACAATTGTTGGCGACCGGAGAATGTTAGCACTTAATACACAGTATCGGAAGCTAGATCACACCACAAATGTATTGTCGTTTCCTCAGTACGATCCATCACAACCCGCTGCTCCATTTGTGGATGCGCCGGATGGGGTATTACGGTTGGGAGATGTCGTCGTGTCCTATCCGGTAGCAGTGCGCGAAGCGACAGAAGAAAATATGCTTGTAGACGACAAAATTGTTGAGCTTGTATTACATGGTTTAGAGCATCTTCTTGGGAATCATCATCCGGAATAAGTTTATAGTATTACATTTGTGGTTCATAGTTAGGTAATAGAAGCAACTAGTTGTATTTCTATGAGTAGTGAACTATAAACTAAATACTTATTTATATGTCTTTTTATCGTAAATATCGCCCTCAGGTAATTGATGAAATAGATAATGCGTCCATACGTGATCAATTATCATCTTTATTAACCCGCGATAGGAAAGAGCTTCCTCACGCATTTTTCTTTACTGGTCCTAAAGGGACAGGAAAAACAACTGCAGCCCGTGTGATTGCGAAACTTTTTAATTGCGAGAAGCCGACGAAAACTGGTCCCTGTGGCACATGTGATCAGTGTGCGAGTATTTCTAAGGGATCAAACTTAGATGTCATCGAAATGGATGCAGCAAGTAACCGTGGGATAGATGAAATACGTCAACTTCGAGATAGAATCGGACTCACCCCATCGTCATCCGCATATACCATTTACATTATCGATGAAGTGCATATGTTGACGACAGAAGCGTTTAACGCACTTCTAAAAACGTTGGAAGAGCCACCGGCACATGCCGTGTTTGTGTTGGCAACCACCGACGCACATAAAGTCCCCGCAACAATCAAATCGAGATGTTTGGAACTTCATTTTCATCGGGCTTCATCTGAGGAATTACTTCATGCGTTGGAGCGGGTTGTTATAGCAGAGAAGATAGATATCGATAAAAAAGCATTAGCGTTGATTGCTCAAACTGCTGATGGATCCTTTCGGGATGCCGTGAAATTACTTGAGCAGTTGAGCCTTTTGACAGGGTCGCTTACGATGGAAAAGATAAGCGAAACACTGACACTTCCAGATACGAAGATTGTTGAACAATTTATTCATCACATATCTCTTCGTGAGGTAAAAGAGGCATTACGGATAGTGGATACATGTTATCAAAAGGGGTTAGATATGAAGTGGTTTCTTACAGATTCGCTACGAGAGCTGGAACGACTATTAGTGGCTCATGCAGAGGGAGCATCTAGCCCAAATTGGACAGTATCTATGCTTCAAAAGGCTATTAGTTTGTTTACAACATCGTTTGAAGAGATGCGGTATAGTCCAATTCCCCAATTGCCCATAGAAGTGGCTATTGTTGAATATTGTCGAGAATCGAATGTACCGGTAAGTGTTTCAGTTCAAGCGGCTGTTCCTACTATAAAGTCTTCTTCCATTGTCGCGTCACCGACAATACAGGTCAAGGCGCCTACACTTCCTTCTTCTGTTGTTAAGACGCCTTCAGTTTCTGTCATATCTCGTGATGAGACGGTTACTCCTGGTGAATCGTTGGGGTTTTTGACACTTGAAAAGTTGGTCGAGCACTGGTCAGATTTTATTGCAGCCATGAAGCCTGATTACCATTCTATTGCTGGAGTACTACGATCCTCTAGACCAAAAGCAGTAGCCAATGGTATAGTAACCATCGAAGCCTTTTATAAATTTCATCAGGAAAAATTAGGCGACGTGCATTCCAAGCAGGCACTTTCGGATGTACTTAAAAAATTATTTGGAGAAAAAGTTCGGATAGAAATTGTCTTAGGTAAAAAATGATACGTCATCGCGAGCGAAGCGTGGTAATCCCCCCAAAGGGATGTATGGTTCATCTTCGTTTTCGTAATGACAGAAAGGTAGGTATATGTTTAATCCATTTAAAGCATTGGGGGATGTGAATGCGATGCGTAAACAGGCGCTTCAGATTCAAACGGCGTTGGAAGCAGAAGAATTTGAAGTGGTCAAAGGAAATGTTCGTATTGTTATAACTGGCAATCAAAATGTAAAGATTGTTGAAGTAGATGGAGAGGCAAATAGCAATATAAAAGATGCGCTTAATGAAGCAATTAAAAAGAGTCAGCAAGCAGCAGCGATGAAGCTCGCTGAAATTTCCAAGAATTTTCAACAATAAATTATTTTTTGTCATCCCCGATCTAGTCGGGGATCGGTTTTGGTTTTCATTAAGACGAATACCGATCCGCCCACCGGCGGATGGCAAAGAAAAGAATATGAAGGAAGTCATTACAGGTTCACTGGGATATGATTACATCATGAATTTCTCCGGTCGATTTGCGGATCGGATTATGCCGGATAAACTTCATCAAATTTCCTTAAGTTTTTTGGCAGATAAACTCACCAAAAATTTGGGAGGTACTGCAGGGAATTTGGCATATACGTTAAAGCTTTTAGGTGGTGATCCATATATAGTTTCGACTGCTGGTAATGATTTTGAAGACTACCGGAAATTTTTAGTAAAGCATGGTATAGAAAACAGCGGAATAAAAATTGTCACCAACGAGCCATGCGGAAGCTATCATGTGATTACGGATAGTGACGACAACCAGATCGGCGCATTTTATACGGGGGCCACCAAATACAATAAAGAGCTTTCAGTTGCCGTATCCGACAAGCCAGAATTTGTGGTTGTTGGCCCAAATGATCCCGATGCAATGCGTAAATTTGTTACCGAGTGCAGGACTAACGGTTATCGATACATGTACGATCCAGCATTTCAGATTGGTAATTTTACTGCTGAGGATCTTCGATTTGCCATAGAGGGTGCCGAGCTTCTTATAGGTAATGATTATGAAATTGCTCTTATAGAACAGAAGCTTGGAATTACCCATGAGGAGTTGATTTTGTCGGGACCCAAAGCAATTATTACCACATTAGGATCCAAAGGTTCCATTATAGAAACGCGTCATGAAGCAATTCACATAAAACCCGCAACCCCCAAAAATGTATCTGACCCAACTGGTGCAGGAGACGCGTTCCGGGGAGGATTTTTGGCAGGATATTTGAAAGATATGGATCTTCAAGTGGCAGGACAAATGGGTGCGGTCGCCGCAGTCTATACGGTAGAAAAATATGGGACGGTGACGCATCATTTTACGAAAGAAGAATTTATGAAACGATATATAGAAAACTATACCGACTCTATAGACTTTTAGCTATTCTATGGATACACAAGTTGTTGCATCGTTTACAAGTAAAAAAGGCAATGATGTTGTCTTTCGGTATCCGACCTTACATGATTTTGATGACCTTTTTACGTTTGCGTGCGATATAGGGAGTGAAGATACATTTGTCGCGCTGGACGCGCCACCTACAGAAGATGAAGAACATGCGTATCTAACCAACCTCATAGAACGAATAGAACAGAAGAAAGCTATATATTTTATGGTATATGTAAATGGAAAAATTGCAGGGAATGGACAAGTAGATATCGGTAAAGGAAGACATTCCCATAGTGGAAATATTGGCATAGCTCTGATGCAATTGTACCGTGGCGAAGGAATCGGCACTGAGCTTATGAAATCGCTTATTGACGAGGCAAAGAAACTTGGATTACGATTGCTCACGTTGACGTGCTTTGAAACAAATGTTGCAGCACTTCATGTATACGAAAAATTGGGATTTATGAAAGCAGGAGTTATACCGGGTGCGATTATGCACAAAGGACAATACATTGGAGAAGTTCATTATTATCTGCCCCTCGTAAACGGGTAACCGTTGACAAAGTAACAAATTAACAAAGAAATCCTAGGATCATTTACAACTAAATAACTATTTGAAAGGAGAAAGTATGGCAAAAAATATTGGGTCAGATGTAAAAGATATGAGTCTTTCTAAGGGTGGAAAACTGCGGATTGAATGGGCGGGCAATCAGATGCCGGTTTTAAAAATATTAGGAGCTCGTTTTTTTAAAGATAAGCCACTTAAGGGGCTTAAACTTGCTGCGTGTCTGCATGTTACGGCAGAGACGGCCAATCTTATGATCGTGTTAAAAAACGGTGGTGCCGATGTGTGTTTAGCAGCTAGTAATCCATTGTCCACACAAGATGACGTTGCTGCGTCATTGGTGAAAGATTACGGAATTCCTACGTATGCTATCAAAGGCGAAGATACGAAAACTTACTATAAGCATTTGAATGCGGTGTTGGATACTCACCCAAATGTCACCATGGATGATGGTGCAGACTTGGTATCTTTGCTTCATAAAGAACGCACCAAGCAACTGTCCGAGATGTTAGGCTCCAGTGAGGAAACGACCACGGGTGTTATCCGCTTAAAGGCGATGGAAAAAGACGGTGCCTTGAAAATTCCTGTGTATGCCGTAAACGATTCCGATACCAAACATATGTTTGATAACCGGTATGGCACTGGTCAATCCACCCTTGATGGCATTATGCGGGCGACCAACATGTTGCTTGCAGGCAAAACCATTGTGGTGTGTGGATATGGGTGGTGTGGACGGGGGCTCGCATCCCGAGCGAGAGGTATGGGAGCACACGTGATCGTTACCGAAGTCGATCCTATCAAAGCGTTAGAAGCAGTCATGGACGGATTTAGTGTCGCACGTATGACTGATGCGATTAAAACTGGTGACATTTTTATAACCGTTACAGGAGATAAGAGTGTTATTACATTAGATCACATGTTGGCGATGAAAGACGGCGCTGTCGTGTGTAATTCAGGACACTTCGATGTGGAAATAGAAATGGCTGCGTTGGAAAAGAAAGCCAAGTCTAAACGGAAAGTGCGTCCATTTGTCGATGAATATATACTTGGTAAGAAACGATTGTTTGTTCTAGGCGAAGGTCGTCTCATTAATTTAGCAGCAGCGGAAGGACATCCGGCGGAAGTTATGGACATGAGCTTTGCCAATCAGGCATTGGCAGCAGAATTTTTTGTAAAAAACAAAGGTAAGTTAGAAGTAAAGGTCTATCATATCGATCGGGCTATGGACAGCGAAATAGCACGGTTGAAACTTGCAGCTATGGGAGTAAAAATAGATAAACTTACTCCAGTGCAAGAGCACTACCTCACAAGCTGGCAAGAGGGAACATAATCAGCGTATTTTTTTAGCCTATAGTTACAGTCTGACAAACATTTATTATGGCAAAAAGAGATGAAAATATCCATCATAGGGGAAGAACGAAAGATTTTTTATTTCCATGCATGCCGCGATCTTATAGGCCGTCATTTCGTGTGCGTTTGGAAGTAATTTTAGGTTTGTTACCAAAAGAACGGTTAGTTATAAGCGCAGATCAATTAGTGTTACTGAACGAACTTACTGCTCAACACAAAAAACAAATTAAGTTGGAAGATGAGGGAGTGCTTGCAGATTATTAGTTCATATATATGGATAGTATCTATCGTTTCCGACTAACGATATCTGAGTGTGAAGTAGATTTTTTAAGTTCTGACCTATACAATACCTACATGAAGACTATTTCTGTATCCTCTCGTCTTTCTTTGGTTCCTTCTAGTCCTATCCGTAAACTTGTGCCATATGCCATTGCAGCCAAAAAAGAAGGTGTGCATGTGTATCATTTAAACATTGGAGATCCTGATATCAAAACACCGCAGGTGATGATCGACGTACTTAAAAAGTGGGATAGAAACCCCATAGGATACGATCAGTCTCAGGGCAACCCCGATTTTTTGGAAGCGCTACGTTGGTATTATCACAAATTAGGATTCACGTTTTTGGAATCGAAACATATTCAGGTGACCACCGGAGGATCAGAAGCAATTTCTATGGCGATGTTTTCTGTGGCAAATGCAGGAGATGAAGTACTCACGTTTGAACCTCTCTATACTAATTATAATTCTTATGCCGTGGTAAACGGTGTTGTATTAAAGGCGATTACCACGTCATCCGATACAGGTTTCCATTTGCCTGATCGTTTTGTTATCGAAGCCGCTATATCTTCAAAAACAAAAGCGATTCTTATATGCAATCCAAATAATCCTACAGGTACGGTGTATACGAAAGATGAAATCCGAATGCTTGTGGATATTGCAAAAACCCACGGATTATTTTTACTTTCCGACGAAGTGTACCGTGAATATACCTATGATGGCAGGGCACATGTGTCATTGCTTTCCTATATGCAGGAAATACCGGATCATGCAATTGTTTTAGACAGCATGTCCAAACGCTACAGTCTCTGTGGTGTTCGATTGGGCACATTGGTAACCATGAATGCTTCGATACTGAAAGGTGTGCTTGCCATTGCTCAGGGTCGATTGTCAGCAGGTCTTATCGATCAGGCGATAGCTGCTACATTAGTTGATGTTCCGGATACGTATATAGAAGAGGTTCGTGATGAATATACAAAACGCCGTGATGTACTGTACGAAGGGCTTAAAAGTATTCCGGGCGTTACCATTCCCAAACCGGAGGGTGCATTTTATTCTATCGTCGGGCTTCCTGTATCTGATGCGGAGCATTTTTGTCAGTGGTTGCTTACTGATTTTCGGGATAATAACGAGACACTTATGATAGCCCCTGCTGCGGGATTTTATGCAACGGCGGGGAAGGGAAAAAATGAAGTACGTATCGCATACGTTCTCAATACGACTTCAATAGCACGATGTGTCGAGCTTCTTGCAAAAGCACTTTCGGTATATTCTAAACAGGTATAACTTTCCAGTATGAAAACCAAAAAGAAAAAATTAGTACTATTTGATATCGACGGAACTCTGGTCAATTCCAGCCCAAAGGGCGTTGGTCAGTGGAAAGAACGCATTGCGACGGTGTTTAGAAAAGTATACGAAATTTCTGTTCCATTTGATATGGATGCGCATGAATATAACGGAAAAGTCGATAAACAAGTGTTTCGTCTTCTTTCAGAAAAGCTTGGCATACCCAAAGATATATTTGATGATCGTTTTCCACAAGCTCGAGATATATATCATGAAGAATTGCAAAAAATAATTGCTTCGGAAGACGATGCCTATTTGGCATTTGATGACGCGAAGACATTTGTGAGTCGTCTTATAGAAACGTCTCATATAGAAATAGGTGTTATCACAGGAAATATAGAACGGAATGCGTGGGCCAAGTTGGAAAAAGCAGGTCTTCACGGTTTCTTTTCCTTCGGAGCATTTGCTGATGATGTGGAGGATAGAAGTGAACTTGTTCTTCATGCATTAGACAAAGCAAAAGCACACTTCAATATTGTGTTTGATAAAAGCGATGTTATCGTTATAGGTGATACTGTGCACGATATACGGGCAGCCAGATCCGGCGGTGTGCGATCCATAGGTGTGGCCACTGGTGTATCTACAACATTGGATGAATTGGCAAATGAAGGCGCTGATCTTGCAGTATCGTCTCTTATGGATGAACGGGTGTTTGTGATGCTAGGATTAATAGATACACCAACGAAAACGACGAATGCAACGAAAACAACAGAGGTAAAAAAGAATATATGAAGCTTTTCTCCGGAACATCAAATCAGCCACTGGCAGAAAAGATAGCCGCACAGTTGGGTGTTTCGCTTGGTGATGTAGAAATTACCCGATTTATTGATAATGAATGTCGGGTATTTGTAAAAGAAACCGTTGTCGATGAAGAGGTGTATGTGCTTCAGTCATTATCAGAAGTAGCCGACCAAAATTTAGTAGAACTTTGTTTATTGGGTGCCGCGCTAAAAAGTCTTAAAGCCAAAAAAGTAACAGCAATTATTCCATGGATGGGATATAGCAAACAGGACAAAGCATTTAGAAAAGGAGAAGCGATTTCTGCCCAGCTTGTTGCAAAATTTATCGAAGCAGCAGGTTTTGACGCAGTCATCACTGTAGAGTTACATTCCGAAAACGTTGTGCCATTTTTTCATATTCCTGTTGTTGAATTATCGACACACACATTGCTTGCAGAGGCGCTTTCCAGCGGTAAGTTCTCTCATGCCGTCGTTGCATCTCCGGATAAAGGCGGGAAGTCTCGATCAGAACGATTTGCAAACGCCATCAATTTCCCGATTGTGTATTTAGCCAAATCTCGGGATCTTGCCACGGGAGAAGTACAGGTAACTGGGATAGAAGGATCTGTTGATGGGAAAGAAGTGATTATCTTTGATGACATTATAAATACTGGCTCTACTGCTATTCGCACAAGTGAATTTTTAAGGAAGAATGGTGCAGTATCTATCCATTTTCTTGCGACCCATGGTGTATTTGGCGGTAATGCGGTGGCAGCATTTATCCAAAGTCCGATACAAAAAATTATTGTGACCGATTCGGTATATATACCCAAAGATAAGCAATTTTCATCACTCGACATTGTTTCTGTCACACCACTTCTTGCGGGTGCAATTAAGAGAGAAACAACGTAGAATAATTCACACATACTATGCCTCTTCTTCCAAAATCGTTATCGCGTGTCATCGAATCGTTTGAGCGCCTTCCTGGTGTAGGACCTAAGACTGCTCAACGACTTGCATTTTATTTGTTACACGTACCTCAATTGGATTTGGACGTATTTGCGCAGAGCTTAAAAGACTTAAAAAGTCACACTGTGTTATGTTCAATATGTAAAAACGTAACTGAATCTGATCCGTGCGTTGTGTGCTCTCTGTCTTCTCGTGATGTACATTTGATTTGTGTAGTGGAGCAACCTACCGATGTTTTATCTATAGAAAAGACAGGTAAATTTAAAGGGGTATATCATGTGTTACACGGAAGTATCGATCCGTTAAACAATATTGGCCCTGATGAAATATATATAGCGGACCTTATTCGGCGTTTGGAAAAATTGGATGATGATATGGATACAGAAGTAATACTGGCTACTAATCCTAATATGGAAGGTGAGGCAACAAGTATGTATATTATGAGGCAAATTAATCAATATATGGGTAATCGTACGACAAAGGTAAAGCTTACACGGCTCGCTCATGGCTTGCCAGTTGGTGCAGATATCGAATATGCTGATGAAGTAACATTGTCCCGAGCTCTCGAGGGAAGAACAACATACTGATTATTCATGTCATCCCGGCCATTGAGCCGGGATCCATGAGAAAGAAGAATGGATTCTGGGTTAAAGCCCGGAATGACAAAAAAATTATGCCAACTAAAAAACAAGTTGAAGAAGTTCTTAAATCCATACCTGATCCGGAAATCGGTGTTTCTATTTGGGATTTGGGACTTATCTATGGAATTACGATTGACAAAAAGACAGGAACAGTAACTGTACGTATGACACTTACGACCATTGGTTGTCCATTGTTCGGTTCGATTTCTGAACCTATCAAAATGGGTGTGGGCGCACTTTCTGGGGTAAAATCTGTGGAAGTAGATCTCACGTTTGATCCACCATGGAATACCGAAAACATGAGTGATATGGCAAAAAAACAATTAGGTTTTATATAAAATTATATGATTAATCCAAGTTCGGTTCTTGGTCAAATTGGTGAATCGTTTGAAACGATCGCTAAAGATGTGACACAGGAAATAAAGCAGGTGCCAAAAGATATGGTCGGGTCCGCTTTAGAGAGTGTTGGCTTATCGACGGGCGGAAAAAAGAACCCAAAGCAGCAGGTCTCCGGCAATAGTCAGGAGCCTGGTGTAGAAGGGCAGCCACAAGCACCATTAGGTCCAAGTGAAGATATAAAACGCGCGATAGCCAGAGCTGCTCTAGAAGAATTATCGGGAAAAAAGCCTGCACAAAAAGAAGAGAGTGTTTGGGAAAAGCTTCAGAAAGAAGAAGAGCAGAAAAAAGAACAGAAGAAACAAAAAGCTCAGGCTGCTAAAGCTCAGTTGCCGCAGGCCGCTTCCAAGCGTAAACGCGGTGACCTTTATGGTATGAAAGCCAAGAAAACTGCTGCAGAAAATCGTAATGTGAGACAAGACTAATATATAATGCGATCGTATGAAAATCTATAATTCATTATCCCAAAACATCGAAGAAATTCAACCGATAGATTCTCCTAAAATAGGTTTGTATACCTGCGGTATGACTGTGTATGATTTTGCGCACATAGGTCACGGGAGAAAATATGTCGGTGATGATATCTTGCGTCGTACGCTTACACGATTTGGGTATGATGTCACTCATGTACAGAATGTAACAGATGTAGGGCATTTGGCATCTGATGGCGATGAGGGAGAAGACAAAATGGAGAAAGGTGCAAAGAAATATGGGAAAACGGTATGGGAAGTCGCGAAATTTTACGAAGATCATTTTTACAAAATGATGGATACGTTAAATATCCTACGTCCAACAATAAGCTGTAGGGCGACAGAGCATATTCCAGAACAAATAGTATTAATCCAGAAATTAATAGAGAAAGGTATGGCGTACGATACACCCGAGGCAGTATATTTTGATGTCACAAAATTTAAAGGTTACGAAGGATTATTTGGACGACAAAAGCTCGATGAAAAAAAAGCAGCAGTGCGCCAATCAGTTCGGGAAGGACACTATAAGAAACATGCTGCTGATTTTTCATTATGGTTTAAACGTGTTGGTCGGTTTACTGATCATGCTATGCATTGGGAAAGTCCGTGGGGAGACGGATTTCCAGGGTGGCACATAGAGTGTTCCGCTATGAGTATGAAATATTTAGGCAGCAGCATAGATATTCATACCGGAGGAATCGATCATATTCCAGTTCATCATCCGAATGAAATTGCCCAAAGTGAGGGAGCGACAGGTAAGCCGTTTGTGAAATATTGGGTACATTATAATTTTTTGCGCGTTGATGGAAAAAAAATGAGT
>Ga0172379_10007866_pt1 | contig 13680 bp, 13 predicted proteins | sample GrowelOW334metaG_FD_119756 | JGI IMG/M metagenome (GOLD analysis project Ga0172379, IMG submission 119756) | Groundwater microbial communities from an aquifer near a municipal landfill in Southern Ontario, Canada - Groundwater well OW334 metaG | ecosystem: Environmental > Aquatic > Deep... | reverse complement strand
CCTCGATGTCGGCTCGTCCTATCCTGGGGCTGGAGAAGGTCCCAAGGGTTTGGCTGTTCGCCAATTAAAAGGGTACGCGAGCTGGGTTCAGAACGTCGTGAGACAGTTCGGTCTCTATCCTCTATGACCGCAGGATATTTGCAGGAAGTTGTCCCTAGTACGAGAGGACCGGGACGAACGAACCTCTAGTGTATCTGTTGTCGCGTCAGCGGCACTGCAGAGTAGCTATGTTCGGCATGGATAACCGCTGAAAGCATCTAAGTGGGAAACCATTCCTAAGATAAAATATCCCAATAACCTCCCCGAAGATTACGGGGTTGATAGGTCGCAGGTGTAAGCACAGTGATGTGTTAAGCCGAGCGATACTAATAGGTGAACGACTTAATAAAATTTTTAGGGAACCTTTTCTTCGACTAGTGATTGGTGAAAGAAATTTCTAAAATGCATATATAATAAAAGCCATTATCTTGGTGGTTCTAGAGACGGGGGTACACCTGTTCCCATCTCGAACACAGAAGTTAAGCCTGTCTTCGCCAATGGTACTACGATTTTATCGTGGGAGAGTAGGGCGCCGCCAAGATAATGGTTTTTATTTTGCCTGAATTTAGTTTGACCGAAATGGTTTTTTTGTTATATATTGGGCTCCTTACTTTTTAAAAACTTATGTATGTCTGAATTACATAATCGACGTTTTACTGATAGTTTGCCAAGCGATTCTACAGAAAAAGATCCCTTCTCCCATGAAGGAATGTTTAGACGTTTAAGTGTTACGCCTCCAGGATGTTCAGTAAAATTGAGAAGTGCTGAATTGAATGAATATCATGGTCGTGGAAAAACCAATGCACAGGTTTTGGCTATTTTATCGGAAGAGGAGGGAGTTATTACCCCGGTTGAAACTGATAGTGGGGTGGTATATAACAAAGAGACGGTTAGGTTTGGAAGAGGGAAGTACAGACAGCCTAGACATAATGTGGATCAAGTTTTGACAGAAGTAGAGGATAGATTTTTGGAAGCCTGCCTAGATGAGCAAAGTGAAGGCGGAATGAAAAAGTACATAAAAACTGTTTTAGAAAGAGAAATGCTTGTAAGTCATTTTCAGTATGAAATGGCTGATTATTCGTCTTATGCTGATGCGATTGCTGATGAAATTTGTCCTCGATTTATTGCTTTCTTGACATCGATACTTAAAAGTTCTTCAGATGGATATGGAAATAGTGGTACAAATCTAGGTATTGGTATTTATGCTGTTTTGAAGGATGCTGGAGCTGAGAATCTTAGGGTGCCACGTCAATGGGCCAATGCTCTTTTTTCTGAGATATTGTCTGATAACTCAATGACTAAAAAAGTTAAGAAGTTCCTGAAGATATAGAAAAGCTGCATTGCGCATCCTGAAAGAGGCTGAAGAATCTTAAGATTTTTTGTCAGATTTTTTATCCGGAAAACTATGGAATAAATAAAAATCTTCTTCTTTGCTTTTTCCGCCATCCAATGAAACGAAGCCCCTGTCTACAATACAGTATGCCGTTTTTACATCATCAAATTTTAATTTTCCTTGTGCTATTTTTCTCATAGTATCTGCCGATATAAGAGGTAGCAATAGATTAAATTGAACCCTTTTGCTTTTTCCGCCATCCAATTCTTGTATTGGTCTATTTGAATCCGGCATTGCTTCATTGTAGAACTGACTTTCACCATTCAAAATTCTATTTACTGGAATTAATATTTTATTTCCTATCAAGGCCGGTAGACTTTCTTTTGCAAATTCTAATGTTTCGTGGTGACCTACTTCAAAGGTTACAATCCAGCCAAAGTGCTCGTTTGTTCGATAAGCATGTCCATATCTTCCTGGAAAATATGATGGACTTGGAATAGCTTCTACCACCTTTATTATGTCTCGCAGTCTTTCTCGTAAGAAGTTTTTTATACGTTCCCCTTCATATGATAAAAATATTATTTGAATCTGGTATTTGATATAAGCCATTTTATGAAGCAAATCTTGCATAATAGCCGTTTCGTCCGGACTTTCCACCTCAGATTTTGATTTATGAATGTCTGTTTTTTTGCCTCCATCATTTTCTTCCTGTTTTTTTCTTTCCGCTTCACTTCTTTCTGACTCTTTAGCCATAAAACCTGCAAGTCTTCTTGTTGTTTCGTTTAGGGAATCTAGCAATGAATCTAAAGGACTCGCCGGCTTATTAGGTAATTTTACCTGCTCATCTTTGATTTTTGATTCTTCTATTGCCGGTATTTTCTTCATAATTATTAATCATTTAAATAAAGGATGGAATCATAAAACCACTAGATAAGTTTGTCAATATCCTACGGCCATGTCAATAAAAACCTTGATTTATGCTATTGGGTAAGCTAAAATGGTTTTGTCGTGATATAACGACAACAGAAAATGAAAGAACTTTTTAAAATATTTGGTGCGGACGAGAAAGAAATGGGAACGTATCTAAAGCTTCTTGAGCTTGGGCCGCAGCCAGTGAGTGTTATCGCCAAGCAAATGTTTATGCCACGATCGTCTATGTATGTTGTTTTGGATCGGCTAAAAGATTTGCAGTTGATTGAGGAATTTGAGCGTGTAGGAATTAAATATGTAAAATCGATTTCCGCAAAAAATCTTACCAATCTTATCAAAACGAGAGAACTGACTTTGGAGAGGGGGCTGGATTTGATAAATGAAAAACTTCCCGAGCTTGAGTCTATTGAAAATCGTCTGGGAATAACTCCAAAAGTTAGGTTTTTTGAGGGCAAAAGGTCTGTTATGCGAATGTATGAAGAAATATTACAACAAGGAGGATTTTGCGCGTTTTTTAACCCGGCTTTAGTTAAAAAGATGATGCCGGAATATCACTTTAAAATTGGAGAAACGATTAAAGAAAATAAATGGCACGTTAGGGAATTATTGATTGACTGTCCCGAGGCGCTTGAATATGAGAAAAAATTTAAATCTTCATTGCATGAAATAAAGATTTTGAAAAAATCCGTTAAGTTTAAATCGGATACAATTATTACTGATGGTAAAATTTATATGATTTCCTACGGAGAAGATGATTTAACCGGTACAGAAATAGTAAATCAGTCTTTAAGTGATACCCAGTTGGCTCTTTTTGAATTGGCTTGGGAAAAAGTTTAGGCTTTTTTGCTTATATCTCCCGCTTCTTGAATAACTTTTGCTGTGCCGTTATCTTCCTTGATTCTTTGTTTTTCCGTTTGGATGGATGTGCCGGCGAGGTCTTTTAATTTGGAAGTTCTTGAAATGTTTGGATTGTATGAGTTATATAAAACTTCGATGATTTCCATTGTCGTAAGCTGTTTTGAGCGGATTCCGCAGTTGTCCAAGCCGCTTTTTACGACATTAACTCTTTGAGATAATGCTTTTTTGAGTTGGTTGAATTCGGCGTGGCGTCTTTTTATTTCCATGTAACTGTCTTTTGGTGCCAATCTTTGAAAGAACGATTGGATTCCGAATGAGCCTTGAGATCTTCCCGGTTCGTATGGAATTATCACGTAAAATTCTTTTTCCATGATGTCCGCGTACTCCACAAGTTTCTTTACGTAAAGCGCGTATTCTTGAGTTTGCTGTTTTAAAAGCATGTTCTCCTGTTTTTCAGCTAGCGCGTTTACCTGGTCGATATAGTCGTCGATGTTTAATCTTTTTGATCTGATTAAAATCTGTATTGGAAATTCCAATGAATTCAAAAAGTTTTGGTATGAGTAGATGATGGCGTTTTGCTCCTCTTCGGATTTTAGATTAAAGTTGATGCTTGAGCATTTCAAAATTACCCTTACTCCGCCATCTTTTAAAACGAGGACGTTGTCGCGAATTTCCGCGAATCTTAGGTATGTTTGAGTGCTGTGCATTGCCTCTGCTCTGTTTTTACTTCCCGGTGCTATGAAATCAAGTAGTCCCATTGTTTTTTTAATTATTTTTTATAGTTTTGAGTGACCATTTTATCCAATCCTTCTTTCTTTTCGGCTTCGTTTAGCTCTTGGCTTCCTTGATTGTCCAAGATTGAAGTGAGCTCCTGAATGCTTTTTTTGCCTTGAGCTTTTGTTTCTGCGACCTTTTTTTGCTTTCGTTGCGGTACCTCCGGCATATAGAAAGGTCGCCCGGTTCCTTGAATCCATATTCTTTTTCTTGCCAGCATGTTGTATTCAAAAAATCTCATTACGAATTTCTCAAAGGTCATATTGTATACTTTCAGGAAGGCAAAAGCCGCGGTGAGTGCGAGGATGATGGCGACCGGAGGGAGCCATATTTCCATGTAATATGTTTTTGCCAAACTTACATAAATCGCGTATGCGATGCCACCTCCAACGCCTATGATTATCATCTGTTTCAGCGTTATCGGTCCGATGATTGTATCTTCTCTTTGTACGTCCTGTGGGACTTTAAACTGCATAGTTGTGCATTAAATCTGTAAATTATAGCAAAAAACCGCGGAAAATTCAATAGGGGCAGGTTGCTCTCTTAATCCGTTGGACAGGGGAAATTGTTGTATGTAGAATCTTTCCGACAAAGATTTTGTAAGATAATAAATGAGCGATACATCCAAAATAAGGAATTTCTGCATTATTGCGCATATAGATCACGGAAAGTCGACGCTTGCCGACAGGTTCTTGGAGGTGACGAAAACGATTGAAAAGCGGGACATGAAGCATGGGCAGATGTTGGACATGATGGATTTGGAGCAGGAAAGGGGGATTACGATTAAGCTTCAGCCGGTTAGAATGGAATACGAATATAAAGGCGAAAAGTACATTTTGAATCTGATTGATACTCCGGGACACGTGGATTTTTCGTATGAGGTGTCGCGGAGCCTCGCGGCTTGCGAAGGGGCTATTTTGGTTGTCGACGCGACGCAGGGAATTGAAGCCCAAACGCTAGCGAATTGTTATATGGCAATAAATCACAATCTTGAAATCATTCCGGTTTTAAACAAGATAGATCTTCCGTCAGCGAAAAACGATCTTGAATCCAGGGCGAAAGAAATAGAAGATGCTTTGGGAATTGACGCAAAGTCTGTGATTCCTGTTTCTGCTAAAGAAGGGACAAATGTGGAACAGGTTTTGGCGAGGGTTATTGAAAAAGTTCCAGTTCCAAAAAATAATCCAAAAGAAGGCGAATTTAAGGCCATGATTTTTGATTCGGTTTATGATTCATACAAAGGCGTGGTGGCATATGTTAGACTTTATTCCGGTTCGATAAAGAGAGGAGATAAAGTGTGGCTTTTGAATACCAAGAAGGCGATTGATGTGCTGGAAGTTGGCTATTTTAAGCCGAAATATCTGCCATGCAAAGAATTATTTCCGGGAGAAGTCGGATATGTTGTTACAGGATTAAAAGGTGTTCGAGATGCGAGAGTTGGTGATACGATTTGGAAGGCCGGAGACTCCGGTAAGGAAATGGAGAAAGCGGAACCTTTGGAAGGATATACGATTGTAAAACCTTTCGTTTTTGCCGGAGTTTTTTGTACCGATAATGATGATTATCCTATGCTCCGCGACGCGCTTGATAAATTAAAACTGAATGACAGTTCACTTTCTTTTGAGCCGGAAAATTCCACGGCGCTTGGGCATGGATTCAGATGTGGATTTTTGGGTCTTTTGCATATGGAAATTGTACAAGAGCGTCTTGAACGGGAATACAATCTTGATCTTGTTGTTACGACGCCATCGGTTTCTTATGTAATCGTTCTGAATAAAGGTGATGAGAAATTAATTTCCAGTCCTGCCGAGATGCCGGATCCTTCTTATGTCGAGGCGATAAAAGAGCCTTGGGTGAAGGTTGAAATTTTGACTCCGACGGATTATATGGGGTCGATTATGACTTTGTGCAGCGATAAACGCGGTATTTCCAAAAACATGGAATATCTGGATAAAAAAAGAGTTGTGATGCATTTTGAGATTCCGCTGGCCTCGATAGTTGTTGATTTTTATGACAGACTAAAAAGTATTTCCAGCGGATACGCCTCCATGAGTTACGAGCATTTGGATTATAGAGAAGGCGCATTGGTGAAATTGGATATATTGGTTGCCGGGGATAAGGTTGATGCTCTTTCCGCGATTGTGCATAAAACGGAGGCTCACTATATTGGGCGGGACCTTGTTAAGAGACTTAAAGAAATAATTCCACGCGCGCAATTCGTGATACCGATTCAGGCCGCGATTGGCGGAAAGATAATTGCGCGCGAATCCATCTCGGCCTTTAGAAAAGATGTTACCGGCTATCTTTATGGCGGAGACGTTAGCCGCAAAAGAAAATTGCTTGAGAAGCAGAAGAAAGGCAAAAAGAGAATGAAAATGATGGGAAAAGTAAAACTTCCGCAAGAGGCGTTTTTGGCGCTCCTCAACAGAGGTTCTTCCGGTAAATAGTATTTATATACTTTCGTTTTAGGCTTATTTGTGCTATAATTCACAGATATATTTGTAAATTTTGTGTATGTCAGCAGCAGAAGAAATACGACAGGAAATGCAGCCGAATGTGGTGGCAGATCGACTTGCCGGAGTTGAGGGAATGCTGAAAAATGAAAAAGTGAAACTCCCTGACGATGTTCTTGAAAGCGCGATAAATGGGATAAAAAATATTAGAGAGAAGCTCGAAAGAAGATTTCCGGTGTACGAAAGCGACTTTGATTTTGTGGAAGAATTAAGAGAAGCGATAAAGATTGTGCGGCAATACGATGGAGCTATGCAAAACCTGAAAGGCGGGGATTTGTATAATCCTGAAAAGCCAATTGAAGGAGACAAAAAAGCTCCGACACAGGAAGAAGTGATTAGTACGCTCCAAGCCAAACTCACAAAAGAACAGAAAGAAGTAATTGCTCAGATGAAAAACCCTGTACTGCTGGTAAAACCAATAACGACATGGAGGCGATTTGAGGAAAATCTGAATAGTGTAAGACAAATTGATACAAATACTATAAGACCAGAATGGACTAAGAGTGAAAAATATGCTCGAATAACGAACAAGATAACCGGCTGGGAAGTTGGATTCGCCGAAGGAGAACAAGAACTTGATGGAAAAGAAAAAGAAGGCGCTCTTGTTGGCGACTTAATCACTGAGTGGCAAAATGGCTCTTTGGCCAAGAAAGGAGCCAAGCTTGTTACAAATAACGAGTACATGTTACTTATTGCTAATTCCATTAAGAAAGAAAAACCAATCGACAAGAAGAACTGGTCTATTCTTAGAGAAGAAGGAAGAGAAAACATCATCGGATCAGATGGGGCTGTTTCCTATGGGGGTTTATATTGGAGCGCACTGGATTTTCGTGGCATAGTTCTTAATGGCTTCTCCATTGACATGCGTTTTCGTTATGCGGTGATGGTGAAAATTTAAAACAAAAATTATGTCCGCAGCAGAAGAAATACAACAGGAAATGCAGCCGAATATGGTGGCAGATCGACTCGCAGGAGTTGAGGGGATGTTGAAAAATGAAAAAGTGAAGCTCCCCGACGATGTTCTTAAGAATGCTATAAAAGGGATAAAAAATATTAGGGAGAAGCTCGAAAAAAGACTCCCGGTGTATGAAAGTGATTTTGATTTTGTGGAAGAGCTAAATGAAGTTGTTGGCATAGGGCTCCAGTACAATGAGGCCATGAAAGATTTGGAAAATGGGGATTTATACAATCCTAAGAGATATTTGAAGAAAAGTTTTCTTCATCATTTTGTGCCACGTGGTGATAATTTGGTTCGTGAAGTCATAGCTAGAGTTGACGAATATCTTATAAGCAAAGACAAAAAACCTCCGACTAGCCAGGAGGTAATAGATATTATAATGAACAAACTTACCCCCGATCAAAAGTATGTTATTGGTCAAATGAAAAATCCGATACTCTTGATAAAACCAATAACGACACATGAGCGTTTTGTTAGGTATGTGACTAGCTCTCATATACTTCCAGTTGATATGGTAGAATTATGTAAAAGTTATGAAAAGAAAACCGCAATAAAGAGGAATATTACCGGTTGGCAAATTGGTTTTGTGGAGGGGTTACAAGATCTTGGTCCCAATAAGCTAAGGTGCGAATACGTAGATGATAGATGGCAAGATGGTATTCTCGCTAAAAAAGGAGCTACACTTATTACCCTCAATGAATATATGCTATTGGTTGGCAGGTCTATGAGAAAAGGAACTCCTATTGATTGTGGGGATGTACGTTCTATTGTTAGAATGGAAGGAAAGAAGGAAGCAACTTGGGGAGATGAAACTTTCTTGGCTGGTACTTTACATAAAGATAAACCACTTCTTATGAGATTAAGCCCTAAGGGGGATGTAGGTGACCGTTTCCGTTATGCCATGATGATAGACGTATAAAATTTAGACTTATGCTTAAAATCTTAAAATCAATATTCCTGTTTTTCTCACCTTATGTGAACTTTTCCGAGAGGAAGGCTGACAAGTTTTTCACTAACATAAAATCCACTGATTTGATTGGGGATATACGTGAGAATTTGCTCAAGTTGATGCAGGAAAATATGATTTCGTTGAATCTTTGGATGGAGAAGAAATTTAAGGGATATAAATATCTTACGAAAGGCACGAGACGAAAAATGTATGCGAATACCGAAAAAATAAAACAGAAATTTGAAGAGTTTTGCCGCACTAGCGGAATCACTGTTGATGTTGTTAAAAAAATGTTGGATCGGGCTGAAATTTCTTATCCGAATGGAAGTGATGAGCAGATTGTTCACATCGCGAATATAATGGGATTTTTGGCTCCGGAAAGGTATTATCACTACATTAAAACTTCGAGTTTTGGGAAACTTTTGAATGATCCGGACAAGAATAAACTGGAAGGGGATTGTAATCAAATTGTCACGCTTTATATCTATCTTTTTTCTCTTAAATTTCCTGCCAATGAACTGCAAATAAAACTTTTGAAAGAACATGTGTGTTTGCATTTCAGGGAAATGGATATTGAGGCCACGAATGGGCAGTTTGCCAAATATCGTGAGTTTGAGCACATTCTTCCAGTTACCGAAATTATATCTACAAATCTTTTGGATATTGAGGATTTTAGGGAGGATGTTTCGTATATTTCGCCGAGAGTTATTTTGAAAAGCGCGCAGCTCGCCTTTTCTATAAGCAGTTTGAGGACACTTGTGGAAAAGAATCTTAAAGTTGCTTACAGAAATATGGCTATTTCTTCCATGGGTTCGCAGGATTTTTATGCCGCGGACTTTTTCGCTTCCAAATCGGGTGATATCGATCTTATCAATGCTGTGAGAAAGAACCAAATGGTGCATGAATATAACAAATTGGCGCACCAGGTTGCGGGTGTTCGTACGGTTGCCGATGCCAAAAATCACAAATCGGACTACCAAAAAATGCTTTCCCTGGCTCAAAAAATGGGCGATAGTGAGATGGAGAAAAACCTCAGAGATACGCTCAATAAAATTTAGGTGACCCTCAAGGTTGTTTTGAGGCTTATGTGCTTGTTTAATGCAGGTATCTTTGCTATAATTACTGGATATATTTTAATGTTTTTTCGGAGAATTATGTCGAAAATTGTAAGCAATGTTGCGAGATTTTTCTTTTACGGAGTATTTCTGGTCGTTTTCGTAATGCTTTTTGCGAATCTTTTTCTGGGAGCGGATTTTAATAGTTTTACGGTTAACAAAGACGCAGGGCTTCATGCCTATGATGAAAATTACGATAAAAATCTGAAGATTGTTTTTCCGAATGAACCGACCGGTTTGGAGCCGACGCTGATTGATGTGATTACGCGCCAGCGCCTCGTGGACACTTATGAAACCTTGGTGGCACCTGATAATAACATGGAATTGAAGCCTTCGCTGGCGCTATCTTGGGGCATGATTGATTCCAATACTTGGGAATTCAGGCTCAGGCCAAATGTTGTTTTCCATGATGGTACGGCTTTTGATTCCGAGGATGCCAAGGTCAGCATTGAAAGAGCTATGACATATGAAAAATCCGAACTCAAGAATTTTCTTGTTGATATCACGGATATAAAAATTCTGGATCCTCTGAATTTGCGAATTGTTACAAAAAATCCTGATCCGCTTTTGCTACAAAAAATATCCATGGTCTTTATGATTCCTGCCGAATACAAAGATAAGGAGATTGAAATTCCTGTCGGAACCGGCGTGTACAAAATTGTGAGTTGGAAAAAAGGAACCCAAATGACTTTTGAAAGATTCTCGAGATACTGGGGAGATGAAGCGACTTTTCCGGCTGTTGATGTCTATTTTTCACCGGATAAATCCGAAAGAGTTCAAATGCTTGTAGATGGCAAAGCTGATTTTTTGGCTAACGTGCCTTATGAAGCTGTCGATATTCTAAAGAACAAAGATTTTGATATTGAAAGAATTCCCAGCCTTGAAGTTCAATTTATTGTTTTCAATATGAAGTCCGAGTTTATGAGTGTTCTTGATAACAGAAAAGCTGTTTCTTTGTTAATTGATCAAAATGATTTGATAAGGAAAGTTGGAGGTTTCGCGAGAACTGCGAGTCAGTTTGTGTCTAATGGAATTTTCGGATTTAACACGGAAATTCCCGCTCACGAATACGATTTGGTCAAAGCAGAAACTCTTGCTGGCGTGGCACTTTCCGACAAGACTCTTCAAATTCATTTGCTTGGTGGGCTTGATGTCCTTGGAGAATATTTGCGCCAGCAATTGAACAAACTTTCGATTCACGCGGTTGTATCTTATTTGTCTCCTGAGGATTTGATGCAAAGCATGAGTGAAGGAAAAGCCGATATCTATTTTTTGGCTATGAAATCAGACCTTGGCGATGCTTCGAGTTTCTTTAACGACATTGCTTCCACCACCGGAAGTTTTAATATTGGACGATATTCCAACACTCAGGTTGATGGACTTACTGATTCCGCTTCGGCTGAAATGGACGCAAAAAGCAGATTGATGATGCTGAAGGAGGCGATGCAAATTGTTGTCCAGAATGATCCGATTGGAGTTCCACTTTTTGAATACGAGACTATTTATGCGTTCAGAAAGAACATTTACATGGAGCCGAGAATTGATGGATTTGTTCATTTTGATAACTTAAAAATCAAGAAATAAATATGAGAATAACTATTCGCAGCAAATTGATTCTGGCGATTTCCACTCTTATGGTGGTGATTTTTGCTGTTGCCGCGAACCTGTTTATCAATGAGAAAAAAATGCAGATGGCGGATGATATTTTCGTGAACATGAAGGCCTTTACCAAGCTTACGGCTTCTACTGTCGCGGACGACTACGATCTTTATTTGAAAGAAAATAGTTTTGTGTATTTCAATCGCGATATTAAGCAGATTTTTTCTCAAAACGAGAATGTTGATTCTATTAAATTGATTTCGTATTCCGGTGAAATTCTTTATGATTCTGTTAGTGATTTGACTGCGAAATATGAAGGTCCGGCCAGAAAAGTCGGCGAGGAATTTTTGAAGCAAATTAAGTCTGAAAATATCTCTGTTAAAACAAGTGAGGGGAGTGTGCTTTTTATTAAGCAAGAGACTGATGGGGAGTCTGAAATTGTTGATGTAAATGACAAAGTTTTGGCTCCGATGAAGAGTGGAACTTTGATAGATTATTTTGTTGTTCCGGCGAATGATAAATACTCCGCTGTCTATACTCTGACGTATAAACATTTGGATGAAAGAATTGCTTCAATGCAGATGAGGATAATTTATTTGGCGTTGTTCGCGGTAATGATGGGCATGATTTTGTCATTTGTTGTATCAGCTAATTTGGTCAAGCCTATCAAGAAATTAGTGATTGGCGCGGATGAAATTGCAAAAGGAAATTTTGACACCAGAGTCGATATTAGAACTCATGATGAAACGAAACTTTTGGGAGACGCGTTCAATCAAATGGCTGTGGATTTAAAAAAGAGTATCGAGGCGAAAATTTATAAAGAGAGAGTGGCGCATGAGTTGGGAATTGCCGCTGAAATCCAAAAAAGAATTATTCCGAAAGAGGATCCGAAAATTGAAGGTTTGGATATTTCCGCGGGCATTATTCCTGCAACGGAAATTGGAGGTGATATGTATGACTTTTTGTCGATGGAGGACAGACTGGTTATGTACGTTGGAGATGTTACGGGACATGGAGTACCCGCCGGGATTATGAGCTCAATCGCGAATGCGCTGTTTTTTGGTTATTCCGGCGAGAAGGATTTAAAAAAGATTATTTCGGACGTGAACAGAGTTATGAAGGCTAAGTCCATGACGAATATGTTTATGACTTTGTGCTTGGCCGAATGGCATAAGAAAGACAAAAAGTTCAGGTTTATCAATGCTGGCCACGAACAAATTATTCATTACAAAGCCAAGGATAAAACCACTGAAGTTATTTCTGCTAAGGGGATTGCTCTTGGTATGGTTCCTGAAATTGAGAAGCTTGTGGAAGTTCACGATATTGATTTCCAAGTCGGCGATGTGATTGTGATGTATACCGACGGAATTCCGGAGGCGTGGAAAAACGAAAAAGAACTTTATGGGATGGACAGACTTGTTTATGCGGTAAATAACTTTGGACAACATTTGGAAACGGCCCTGGCGATCAAGGAGGCCATCCTTTCGGATGTTGAACAGTTCGTCCAGGGCCACGCCCAAATGGATGATATAACCGTGATGGTGATTAGGAGAGTTGCCTAATTGCTTCTCGAGCTTTTTCCAAGATTGCTATTTGGATTGGAAGGATTTTTTTGAGACATTCGTCTGTCATGAATCTTTCACTAAGGTTGTTTTTTAGTAGACTTGAAGTGAATATATCATTGCTACCAAGAAAACGATTTGATTTCAGATTTAATTTCATTCTTCTGGGGATTCTGAAATATCTTAAATATGCACTTGCCATTATTTCGGCTGCATCATCCGGCATTTTCGGATTTAGAATCTTTGCAAATTCAGTATTCTGGCTTATACTGTATGGTTTTAATTCAAAAGTTTGTGTTGTGGTTGTTAAATCTTGCGGCAAAACTTCTTGAATTCTTTCGACTTGCTCATGCCCTGTGTATTGACTGCCTCCTCCCAGTAAAATGATTTTTTCCATATCTTTTTATTAATTCGTAAATAACTTCTTGTGTACTGGGTCTTATTTTGTCATGTGTAAATAGCAAAGTTGATTCGTCTATTATCAGACCTTTTGGGGTGTCGGTATTACTACCTCTTATGTCTTCTTTAGCTTCTTTGGATATGAGATCTGCCAATGCTTTTGGATTTGATTCTCCTGCCTCTCCTGAAATTGCCATTAAGTCCATGAAGTGCAGGTTTTCCGCTTTGGCTATTTGTTCCAAGACAAAGGATTTTGTTGTGCTGGAAATTCCTCCGATTACGCTGACTTGGAGTGACGGATCTTTTAGAAAACGTAAAACTTCGGCTTTTTCTGCGGTGCGGTAATCAGCTAAAGGAACACCTTCCGAATCTTGAGGAATTGCGTGAAAAACTGTGTCTGTTTTCGTGGCTTGATAATACAAATCTAAGCCTTCTTCGGGATCGGACATAATGCCATTAAATTAGTGGATGGCACTATATCATATCTTTATTCCCGGAACAGGAAATTTAACGCACATGGCTTTGACCTCGGCCTTGCCGAACTGGCAATATTATGGTATGATTATGTATTGAAATTTATTATTTAATAAAAATAAAAATGAAAAAACAAACAAAAGTGCTGCTTGGAGCGTTGGCACTGGTTGTCGTGGT
>Ga0172379_10007865_pt1 | contig 13680 bp, 11 predicted proteins | sample GrowelOW334metaG_FD_119756 | JGI IMG/M metagenome (GOLD analysis project Ga0172379, IMG submission 119756) | Groundwater microbial communities from an aquifer near a municipal landfill in Southern Ontario, Canada - Groundwater well OW334 metaG | ecosystem: Environmental > Aquatic > Deep... | reverse complement strand
TATACCGAAACCTTAACACACGTTCCCACATTGTGATAAATCCTTTGGTACCCTTAAATCTATTAAATTGGCGCATGGCTCTTTATGATTAAAGAGTCTCATATGTATCTGAACTTGTACAGAATAATCATGTATTTACAAAATTAAATAACCATGATATAATACAAGTAAACCAAATTAAAAAATATGGAACTGAGAGAAAGTATTGCTTTGTTGCCCGCAACAAAAGAAAAACTCGTTAAAAAAATTAACGAAATAACAGTAGGGAAAAAATTTGTCATTTTGAGAGCCATTCATGGATGCACAGACACCAGGCAAGCATTGAGGGTATTCCTGAAACACCTCGAGACCGAAAAACCGGTACGGGTAGAAGGTGAACTTGTGGCCAGCTTGAAGGACATTCAGCCTGTTGAAGGCGGTAATGTTGCCTTTGTTGATCCGATAGGGCATATCATGGTCAGAACTGTTAAAGGAAACGAACGGTTCATTCATGAAGGAGAGCGTGTCTTCTTCGCGGACATAGAGAGTGCCCTTTGTTTCATTCGAAGGGTTGATGGCAAACCCATTTGCTACTTCATGTGGTTCACCAATTAAGAACAAAATTGATCCTTCTGTGAGAAAAATGTTTAAAGCCCCGACCAAATTGGTCGGGGCTTTTTATTTCTTGACTTTATTTTCAGGATATGCAATTATAAAAATATGATACAAGTTATCAAAAATCAAACAAATAAGAATCTCTGGATTAAGATTTATTTTATTACTTTCAAGTTGAAGGTTGATTTTTGATAATAAACTCGTCCACAAATTTATTCTTAAAAACCAGCTTTCAACCGAAAGCTGGTTTTTATAAATTTGTTCTTTATAATTAAATAATCTATAACTTAAACTTAAACGGAGGAAAAATTATGTTTAAACCTATTGCGAGAATCCCAGGCTATTTTGGCCGTTCAACTGTCATTGGTGCTGAAATTGTTGAAAGACCTGTTTTTGGTCGTTCAGCGGAAGAAATTATCGAACTTTTTAACAGGGATCCAGCTAGAGACAAGAATCATTCGGCCCATCTTCTTATTTATGATTTTGGGAAAAATGGGAATAGAAAACCGATCGCCTTTAAATGCAATTGCGGTGCTGGGGTTTTCCATCTTGTTGATGCCAATTGTAGGCCTCTGTGGAGCACTCCGGTTAAGAAGGAAGAGTTAAATGCGATAAAGAGAGGTGAAATACCTGCTGAATATATCGTTGGAACTACTTTCGAGTTATAAGTTTTTAAAAGGATAGGGGATTAATCCCTATCCAAATAACTCTCTCGTCGTTTCGGCGAGAGAGTTATTAATTTTTGTGAAGTTTTATTGTGAAAGTACTTCCTTCACCGGGAGCACTTTTTATCTTTATTTTACCATTCACAAATTTAAGCATCTCAATCATTAGTTTAATACCAACTCCACTTCCTTTCTCATCTTTAAGTCCTTTTGTAGTATATTTTTCTCCATTGATATCTAAAATTTTCTTTTGGTTTTCTTCGCTTATGCCCACCCCAGTATCTACCACATCTATATAGACATACTCACCGTCCTCTCTATAATTTAAATCTATTCTTCCATCATCAGGTGTAAATTTAAGAGCATTAGCGCATAGGTTAGTTATTGATTCTCTCAATATTATTTTGTCTGCCTGGATTTCAATTTTTGGGTCGATATTATTTACTATCTCAACCTTCTTAGTCATATCAACACTTTTGCATTGATTTATGATATTGTCTGATTCTTCTTTTAGTGGAATACTGGTAATCTTCACTTCGAATTCACCTGCGTTAAGTTCTAAGTGTTTGGTTAATTCATCCACCATTTTTGAACTATTTTCAATATTTTGCTTGATATTTTTGTGATACATCTTTATTTCTTCATCAGATAATTTTTTCTCTTTATCCAGAATGCTCAGGTCCTCTAGAATATCGCTAGAGAAACTGTATGAAGCACCTATCATATTCTTGATACTATGAAGTAATGATGTAGTTAGATTGTCTTTATTTTTTCTAGAAATCTCAAGAAGATAATTGAATTCTTCCAGGTATTTGTTTATGGATATTTGAGTAGCCAAAGTATATTTATAGATATCTTCTATACTTGGGTTATGCATTATTCCTTCTCCTTCTTTGACTAATCCCTCAAGTCCATTTTTGATATTTTGCAGGTCTGAAACAGCAACCATTGGATTTTCTTCGAGACCATTATTTAATTTTAAGATTCCTTTTATATTTAAGCCTTCGGTCATATGTGCATGTTATCACTAATAGACAGTGAAGACAAATTCTGGCCTAAGTATTTGCGAGCAGGGGAGTTTTTTATGTGGGAATTCCTCTCGTGGGGGGCTCTTTTTGCCCATATCTGACAATTTTTTAATGGCTTTATAAACCCACCTTTTGGTGGTATAATTTTGAAAGTAAGCTTTTAAATATTTATGAAAATTAAAGATCTTAAAAAAATAGATTTACCGAGAGAGAAACTTGCAAAATATGGCGTAGATAAATTAAAAGATTATGAACTTCTGGCTCTTCTGTTAGGTTCTGGAATTAAAGGTCTGAATGTTCTGGAATTATCAAAAAAAATCTTAATAAAGATAAAAAAGATAGGAATTAAAAAAATAACCCTTAAGGATTTAATTGAAATTAAGGGTCTTGGTCCTGCAAAAGCTTCACAGGTTTTTGCAGTTCTTGAACTTGGTAAAAGATTAAATATGGAAAATAAACTGGAAATTCTTTCTGCAAGTGATGTTTGGAATTTTTGTGCTGATATTCGTGCCTTGCAGAGAGAAAATTTTATTGCTTTTTATCTTGATACACAAAACTGTCTTATTGAACGCCAAACCATATCAATAGGAACATTAAATGCCAGTTTAGTGCATCCACGTGAAGTTTTTGAACCAGCATTATCTTTTCATGCAGCTAGTATTATTATTGCCCATAATCATCCTTCGGGAGAGTTAGAACCTTCGGTTGAAGACAAGGAGGTTACCAAACGTTTAATGGAAGCAGGTGGAATTATTGGTATTGATGTAAGGGATCATATTATAGTAAGTAAAAACGGTTATTTTAGTTTTAAGGAGAAAAAGTTAATTTAGATTGAATATGACATTGTTATTTATGCGATTTATTATTTATTTGTGATAATATAAGAGTTATATGAAAGAAAATTTGAAAACACTAGAAAGAAAGTTATGGGATGCAGCAGATTCACTTCGTGCAAATTCATCCCTTACTGTACATGAATATGCACAGCCAGTTCTCGGACTTATTTTTTTGCGTTTTGCGGAATTTAAGTTTGAGCATACAGAAAAACAGTTATCTACACCTAAAAGAAATGATGGGGCTTCTGTTGTTCGTGAAAGAAAGATTATACCTGAGGAATACCAAGCAAAAGGTATTATGTATATTCCAGAAAAAGCTAGATATTCCTATCTTCGTAATTTAAAAGAGAGTGAAAATATAGGTCAAATTATTAACTCCGCCATGAAAGAAATCGAAGAACACAATTCTGACCTTAAGGGAGTACTCCCAAAAACATATACTCGACTAGAGAATAAAACTCTTTTGAGTTTGTTGAAAACTTTCAGTGAAATACCTATGGACATAGAGGGAGATATGTTCGGTAAGATTTATGAATATTTCTTGTCTGAATTTGCAATGACGGAAGGTCAAGGTGGTGGAGAATTCTTTACTCCTACTTCTATTGTTAAATTGATTGTTGAGATACTTGAGCCATATAAAGGTAGAGTGTATGATCCGGCTTGTGGTTCTGGGGGTATGTTTGTCCAAAGTGCAAATTTTGTTCAAAAGCACAAGCAATCAAATCAAGATGTTATCGCTATTTATGGTCAAGAGAAAACAGAAGCGACAGTTGAACTTTGCAAGATGAACCTTGCTGTGCATGGACTTGGTGGTGATATAAAACAAGGAAACACTTTCTATGAAGATCGTCATGATAGTGTTGGTAAGTTTGATTTTGTGATGGCCAACCCACCCTTCAATGTAAATGGTGTAGATAAAGAAAAAATAAAACATGACCCCCGTTATAAGCTAGGTATTCCTAGTGTTGATAATGGAAATTATCTTTGGATTGAGCACTTCTATGAAAGTTTAAATTCAAATGGCCGTGCAGGATTTGTCATGTCAAATGCGGCTGGAGATGCCAGGGGTAGTGAACTTGAAATTAGAAAGAAAATGATTGAGTCTGGTGCTGTTGATGTGATGGTTGCTATGGGGAATAATTTTTTCTACACAGTGACTCTTTCGTGCACTCTCTGGTTCTTTGATAAAGGGAAGAAGAAATCTGACCGAAAAGGTAAAATACTTTTTATTGATGCAAGAAATATTTTTACACAAATTGATAGAGCCCATAGAGAGTTTACAGAAAAACAAATAGAAGAAATTAAAGATATTGTCTCAAGCTATCGTGGAGAGAAAGGAACCAAAAAGTATAAAGATGTAAAAGGGCTTTGTAAGGTTGCAACAGTTCAAGAAGTGGCTGAGGCTGGATATTCGCTTAATCCTGGGCGTTATGTTGGAACAGAAGTTATTGAAGAATCCGGCGAAGATTTTACTGAAAAGGTTAAGAATCTTTCCGGTGAGCTTGAGGGATTGTTTACAGAATCATCTAGGTTGGAAAAGAAAATTAAAGATAATTTAAAAAAGATAATTTAGGGTATTAAATATATGTATATATTTCTTGATGAAAGTGGGCAATTTACAAAGCATGATCATGGTCAATATTTTGTTATTGGCTCTTTTACTATCGGTAATCAATCAAGAACAAACAAAGAACTTCGTAAATGGTTTAGTACTAAATTTCCTAGAAGAATGAGAGGTCAAAGTGAAATAAAATGGTCTGCATCAGGAATAAATAATGATCTTCGTCTAAGGACATTAAAGCATATTTCAAAAATGGATGTTCGTATACGGTATGGATATTTATTAAGAAATAATATTCCTTCATCATATAGAAATAAAACAAATAAGATAGATAGTGGAACTTTGTATACGAATATAGTAGGAGAGGTATTGGAACAATATTTTCCTACTGATGATAAAGAGATTCATATTTTTTGTGATCAGAGGTCTTTAAAAGGGATGACTCGTCAGGAATTTGAATCAGCCATAATAGCAAAATTACTTCCATATTGTTCACCAAATACGCTAATTGAAGTTGTAATGATTGATTCAACATCAAATGCAAACATACAAATAGCTGACTGGATATCAGGGGCTCTTGCTTGGTATTTAGAGGGAAAGAATCTTGGGGACGAATGTTTTAAGATTTTAAAGAACAATTTTTTATCTGACGGTAAAGAATTCTTTCCTAAATAGACTAAATACAAAAAAAGCCTGCAATGCAGGTTTTCTTTGTTAGAAGTAGCGTCTATTTAAATGAAACTCTTTAGTTTTGTAAATGATAAATCATCTACACCACAGATTCTCTGAGGGAACACCAAAGCATTTAAAAAGCTATTATTGCATACTTCTACTGGGAGTATACACCTTTTAGAAAGTCAAGTCAATAGTTATCCACAGTTTTTTGGCTACACTTAGTTATGTTAACTACGCTAAGTGTAGCCAAATTTTTTCATAAAGTCAATGTTTTACTCCATAAAAAGACCCTTTTAAAATAGGCACAATGGGTATATTATGGTATAATACAGCAGTAAAAATATTACTATTATGCCCACTACAACAACTACAACAAAACAAGGCTGGCAGAAACTCAAATTGGGGGAGGTTTGCGCGATTAATATGGGCCAGTCACCAAAATCTATTTTTTATAATGAAAAAGAAATAGGCCTTCCTTTTTTACAGGGCGTAACTGAATTTGGTGACATGTATCCAAAAATAAAACAGTATACATCAAAATCTACAAAGATAGCTCAGAATGGTGATATTCTTTTTTCGGTCAGAGCTCCTGTTGGGGATGTTAATTATGCACCTTTCGAGTGTTGTATTGGTAGGGGTTTGTGTGGAATAAAATCTATAAAAGAAAAATCAAACCAGAAGTATATTTATTATTATTTAAAACAAAACAAACAAGAATTTATAAATAGTTCAAATGGGGCAATTTATGATTCAATAAACAAAGACACCTTACTTAATTTTCCAATTTTAATTCCATCTCTTTCTAAACAAAAGAAAATTGCCGAAGTTTTGGGTGCTTATGATGATTTGATTGAAGTCAATCAGAAAAAAATAAAAATTCTTGAAGAATTAGCACAAAGTATTTATAAAGAATGGTTTGTAAAACCAATACAAAATGGAATTCCAGATGGGTGGGAGATTATGAATCTTGAGCAGGTAGCTGACGTAATTAAAGGGAGATCGTATAAGAGTAGTGAAATAGGTGAATCGGGGGATTATTTTTTTGTAAATCTTAAATGTTTTAATCGTAATGGTGGTTTTCGACATGATGGAATAAAGATGTACTCAGGAAAAATAAAAGAAAATCAATATTTACAAACTGGAGATATTGTAATTGCTGTTACTGATATGACCCAAAAAAGAGAAATTGTAGCAAGACCAGCTCAGTTGCCAATATTAAAAAATAAAAAAGTTACATTTTCTTGCGATGTAGTAAAAATTGAGCCACAAAAAAACAATATTGTGGATAAAAACTATCTTTATTATTCACTACGATTTAGTGATTTTTCTAATATTACTAAAAATAAAGCAAATGGCGTCAATGTATTACATCTTAGTACTAAAGATATTGAAAAATGGGATTTAGTAATTCCAACTAAAGAAATTCAAAATAAATTTGAAACAATAATTAAGTCAATCACTAATGATGTTAATGTTATTGTTCAAGAAAATGATAACCTTCAAAAAACCCGTGATCTTTTAATTCCACAATTAGTCGGGGGAAGGGTTAGTTTGAAATAAATATATATGGATAAAACGAAAACTAATAAACTCTCAATATATCTAATTAAAGAAGATTATTCTACGCCAGAAGATATTTTTCGCAATCCAGGTTCCATTAAGAATAAAGTTTACTCAGAAAATGAAATTTTCTATTATGGAGAATCCCACGTAAATAAACCATCTTGGCTAAAAAGTTTTTTTGTTCCATCGTTTGTTGAAAATATTGAATTATTCACTTCCAGTTCAAGTGGTGTTTATATATTTAAAACTAATCTAAAAGGCAAAGAACGCATATTCGCTATAGCTTTTGGTTATGGTTGGCAGTTTATTCGGCCAGGAATTTGTGATGAACGCTTTGGTCTAATAACAGCATTAAATATTATTGATCCTGAAAAGCTCAGAAAGATTGATAAGAAAAGCATGGTGTCTGCACCAAAGGATACAAGTGAGCAACTTAGCAAAGCCGGAAGTATTGCTGATTTTGGTATAGATATTGAACAAGACTTGGTTAGGTCAGTTTCAGGAATACCTAGAAATCAAGAAATTTTTGGTAAAATAGTGACAGGGAAAGACGCCTTCAGTCTATCTGTTAAAGTAGATCAATTAAAAGTAAAAGAACTAATAGGTTTATGCCATGAACGTTACCTGAGTACCGACTATAAAAAAGATTTTGATTGGATAGATCAAATATCGGAAGTAAAAGATTTAAAGATGCTAGAAAAGTTAAACAGTCAGCTTGTTGCTAATCTTAAAAATACCAGTCTTGATAAAACATGGATGGCTGTTCCCGAGATAGTTGAGTGGGAAAATATAACAGGCTTTCGTTACAGTGCTCAAGGGACTGAGACTATTTACGAAGATATTTTTGTAAAAGACTTTCTAAATTTATTGGATGATAACAAAGAAATTACAATTGATTTATTAAAACAAAGAGATGTTTTTTCAATAAACCTTACCGATCAAGTAAAAGATATTTGGTCGGTTTATCAGTGTTTGTATTCAGAAGTCGAAGATGAAACAACGGGTAATACTTTCTTGCTAAGCAACGGTAAATGGTATCAAATTGAAAAGGATTTTTGCAAACTGGTCACAGATAATTTTTCTGGTTCTCTTTCAACCTCATCTTTTTCACTTCCAGATTATAATCACGAAAATGAGGGCAAATACAACGAGGATGTCCCTAATTTGGATAATAATTTTATGTCACTGGATAGAAAGTTGATCTCAATTGGTGGAAAGCATAATAAGATTGAGTTCTGTGATCTTCTTTCAAAAGATAAAAAAATTATTCATGTAAAACATTATGGTCAATCATCAGTATTAAGCCATCTATTTTTTCAGGGTTTAGTTTCAGGTGAGTTACTCTTAAGTGATATGAAATTTCGTAAAAAAGTAATGGAAAAATTAACTCTCAATGACTTTAGGTTTTTTAAAGTTGCGAGTAAACCAAAGGCTAGTGATTTTGAGATTGTTTATGCCATAATAAGTTCCTCTTCAGGGTCTTTAGATATTCCATTTTTTAGCAAGGTGAGTTTTAAAAATGCTAAAAATCGTTTAGATAGTTTTGGATATAATAATGTATCATTAGTTAAAATAAATAATATCAAACCATAGCATATGAATCCATTTAATGAAGACAATTTAATAGAACAGCCAGCAATAAGATTATTCGAGGAGCTTTGGCGTGACGGAGAACATCTTGAAGAAAGTTGTCATATTAATGCTTTTAGTGAAGATGGAGAGAAAGAATTATATCGTGGACATCAAGGTGAGGTTGTATTGGTGCAGTATTTAAAAATTGCATTAGTAAAATTAAATCCTGATGTTTCTACTGAGGCATTAAATTGGGCTATCGATGAGATAATAAAAGACCGTTCTAAAATGAGCATAGTACAAGCCAATAAAGAAGTTTATAACTTAATAAAAAATGGAGTAAAAGTAGAAACTGAAAACGAAGAAGGAGTTAGAGAAATTGAGACTGTTAAGGTTATAGATTTTGATACACCAGAAAATAATAATTTTCTGCTTGTTTCTCAAATGTGGATTACAGGCGATATGTATAAACGCCGAACGGACTTGATAGGATTTGTGAATGGATTACCCCTTATCTTTATTGAGCTCAAAGCGGCTCATAAAAATTTGCGTGATGCATTTGATGATAATTTTAAGGATTATAAAGATACAATTCCTCAGATTTTCTGGTATAACCAACTAGTGATTTTGAGTAATGGTTTAGACACCAAGCTCGGAACTATTACCAGTGGTTTTGAACATTTCAATGAATGGAAGCGTATTAGTGAAGAAGAGGAGAAAACGAAAGTGAGTTTGGAGACAGTACTTCGTGGAGTGTGTGAGAAATCACGATTGCTTGATATTATAGAAAACTTTACACTATTTGAAGATACAACAAATGGAGTTATAAAAATTACAGCAAAGAATCATCAATACTTGGGAGTAAATAGAGCAATTAAATCATTTGAAAAAAGAGAAGAGAATAATGGTCGCATTGGAGTCTTTTGGCATACTCAAGGAGGAGGAAAGAGTTACTCTATGGTATTTTTCAGTCAGAAAATATTACGCAAATATACTGGTAATTATACTTTTATAGTAGTGACAGATAGGCAAGAACTTGATAGGCAAATATATAAGAATTTTGCTAATACTGGTGCAGTACTTGAACCAGAAGAAAGCGTACGAGCTGATTCGGTTGTGAATTTACGTGAATTACTTAAAGAAGACCATAGAAATATATTTACTCTTATCCAAAAGTTTCAAACAACAGGCGAAGAAAAAGAGTTTCCTGTTTTATCAGAAAGAAGTGATATTATTGTGATGACCGATGAAGCACACAGAAGTCAGTATGATATTCTCGCATACAATATGCGAAAAGCATTACCGAATGCGAGCTTCATAGGATTCACGGGGACTCCTTTGATAGCAGGCGAAGAAGAACAAACAAAGCAAACATTTGGAGATTATGTCAGTGTTTATGATTTCAAACAATCTGTGGATGATGGAGCGACAGTACCACTTTTCTATGAGAATAGAATTCCTACACTTACACTTGATCTTGATTCATTGGGAGAGGATTTAGGAACTGTACTTGATACTTTTGAGATGGACCAGGATCAAGAAAAGAAATTGGAGCGAGAGTTTAACAAAGAATACCATTTTATAACCAGTGAAGAACGGTTAGATATTATTGCAAAAGACACAATAGAACATTTCAATAGTAGAGGGTCAGATGGGAAAGCCATGTTTGTCGCTATTGATAGACCAACAGCAGTAAAGATGTACAACAAAATGAAGGCACAACCTAACTGTCCAGATGTTGCAGTTGTGATAAGTTCTAGTCAAAACGAGATAGCTTTCTTTAGAGAAAAAGGTCTTGATATAGAGACACACCGTAGAAGAATGATAAATGAGGATTTGGAAACAAAATTTAAAGATAAAAATGATCCACTTAAAATTGTGATTGTTTGCAGTATGTGGCTTACAGGTTTTGATGCACCCGTTGTCTCCACTATGTATTTAGATAAACCAATGAAGAATCATACATTGATGCAGACTATTGCAAGGGCAAACCGTGTAGCAAAAGGTAAAAACAATGGTTTGATTGTGGATTACATCGGTGTATTTAGAAATTTAAAGAAAGCACTTGCAATATATGGAGCCAGAGGAGATGATAATAATACTCCCATTAAAGAAAAAGGTGAATTAGTAAAAGAACTCCGCAATACATTGGATGAGACAAGGAATTTCTGTAACGGACTAGAGATAGATATAAAAGAAATACAAAAAGCAAAAGATTTTGAAAAACTAACTCTTATTTCTAGTGCAATAGATGAAATATTAACTAACGAGGAAACAAAAAATGAGTTTATATCATTAAGTAATCACTCTGCTCAATTATTGGGGGCTATCTTGCCAGATAGACAGGCAGGAGAATTTTTTGAAGAAGTTAAATTATATAGAGTTTTAGCTGAACGCATAAGAATATTAACACGAAAAGAGATTGATGTGGATGATATCTCTGATGCAATAGAAAAATTACTTGATAATGCGATAAAAACAGAGGGTTACACTATCTCAGATGAATACAAGCCGTATGATTTGAGTAAAATTGATTTTGAAAAATTAAGAAAGTTTTTTGAAAAAAGTAAACACACGCAAACAGAAAAACTTCAACAATCTATTGCGGATAAATTAAATGAATTGATAAAATTAAATCCAACACGAGATAGGCTGATAGAAGCATTTGAAAAATTACTTTCTGAATATAATTCAGGATCTAAGAATATTGAAGAATTTTTTGAAGCACTTATGAAATTTGCTAAGTCTTTAGGAGAGGAAGAACAAAGAGGAACAAGGGAAGAATTAAACGAAGAAGAACTTGCAATTTTTGACTTACTATATAAACCAGAACTTAAAGATACAGAAATTAAAGAAATTAAAAAAGTGGCTAAGGATCTTTTAATAAAACTTAAAGAAGTAGCTCTTACTCTTGATTGGAGACGAACTCAACAGGGACGTGCAGGAGTGCTGGTAGCTATTAAAGATGTGCTCTATGATGAACTACCAAGTCCATATGATGAAGGACTTATTGAATCAAAAACCGCAAAGATTTTCAGCCATATTTATGAAAGTTATATAGGGAATGGAGTGAGTGTATATGCTAAGTAATTATTAATTAAAAATTGTCTATTTATGATAAATCAAGAAAAAATTCAAGAGTGGGTAAGGACATATCTAAAACATGTTCAAGAGGTTTCTGTCGATGTTCACGTTAGTAAGGAAGAAGGGTATAAATTTGCATCTATTGATAATTTTCAAAAGCACTTTAATCTCGAAGACCCAGATTTGGCTGGAATGCTTGAGAAATCTATCCTAAATAATAACTTAGTGGTTGGTGCTCAGTATTGGCCACGTAAGATGTTATTGATATATGCTCAGGATTATCCTATTGAAACTAAAACTGCGTTAAGTAATCTTTTTGATGAATCAAAAGATATATATTCTCGTATTACACAAACAAATGAAGCATTTAACCATATAAATGAGATTCGTTGTACAAAACTTGGATCAACTGCAAATACATACATAGGTTTACGATTTTTAAGTTTACTTTTAGGTTTTAGATTTCCTAATAAATATAATGCACTTAAGCCATCAGAATGGAAATTCTTTACACGTTTTATAGATCCAGACTTCTTAATACCAATACATACTACTGCAGGAGAACAATATCGTTTTTATGAACCATATATTGAAGCATTAAGAATTTATATTAAGGATAGGGAAGAAATACAATCAATAAAAAAACTAATAACTAAAGGTTTGTCTTTTGATGATTCGGAGTCACATTGGATGGCTCAAGATGTTATCTATGTTACAGCTAGAGTATTAGCAGAGGAAAGATCAGAACAGAAAACTGAACATGTTGTTTCTACCGAGGAGAATGAAGAGGAAATATCTTCAACAGAAGATACTGTAAATATTGAAGAAAACGATACAGGTTTTATGCCCCTAGAAAAACATTTAGAGGAATACATAATGAAGAATTGGGACATTGTAGATTTTGGAGAAAAACTTTCTCTTTATAGAGAGGATGATGGTACTCCAGGGCAGCAATATATGACAGATGTTGGAATAATAGATATTCTTGCAAAAGATGCTCAAGGCAATTTTGTCGTTATTGAACTTAAACGAGCCGAATCAAAATATCATGTATTAGGACAAGTTCTTAATTATATGACATGGGTGCAGAAAAATCTTGCATTAAATAATGAAAAAGTCCGTGGAATGATTGTTGTAGGAAAGGCGGATAATACTTTAAAATCAGCGATAGAGCAGGTTTCAGATAAGGTAACACTAAAAGAGTATCGTATAAAAATGACACTAATTGATGTTAAGCAATAAAAAATATTTGGAAATGGATTAAAATGGGAATATTATTAACTCATGAAAAATCTATTGCTAAAAATTAGCGATGTCTCAAAATATCTCGAAGGACAACTCGGAGAAAAACCTCAAATTTGTTGGGAGTAGAAAAAATAATTAGAAAATTGGTAAAAAAATAACCACCTACTTAATTCGGTGGCTATTTCAATTTTTTCAAGATAGTTTCAATGAACGATTCCATAGAGATAATGATCTCTGTCAAAGAAACATTCCGGAAGCATCCCGCCATTATCAATTACGTGTTTGATCACATATTCTGCTGGAATCTGTGTCCAACAGGAGAGGAGGCGAAGTGATACCGCGGTATCCTCGTCTCCTAACACTCCGGATGTGGATCCCTGGATGATGGAATGGTGGAACAACAGAGACAAACTTCCCCTGAATCTCATTGCCTCAGGGTCCTCACTATTTTGAGATGAAAAGTCGCCAAGGGTCTCTGACCGGACAGCTTTTTCAACAGCAAGTACTTGAGCCAATTCTTCCGGCAGGCGGATAGGAGAAAAAAGCGAATTCCTAGTTCCAACTTCCCTTAGGTAGATTTGGATTCCGGTTCTTTCTTTGTAATCAAGCCGTTTTTCAGCTGGTTGCTTGATAATGTAATCAAACAATTCAGTTGCGAGAGTAATTAATTGCTCCCGTCTTTCCAATAAATTTTTGGGGTCCATTTTTAAATGAATTAAATTTTCAATATAAAGAATGGAGATTTACCTTTGAAGCAGAACACCTGTAAAATAGAAATATGAGCAATTACCTGCATTTGTGTTTCGTCGAACGAAAAAAGATTGAGAGATTACTAAGAAAAAAGAAAAGCATTCGAG
>Ga0172379_10007864_pt1 | contig 13680 bp, 13 predicted proteins | sample GrowelOW334metaG_FD_119756 | JGI IMG/M metagenome (GOLD analysis project Ga0172379, IMG submission 119756) | Groundwater microbial communities from an aquifer near a municipal landfill in Southern Ontario, Canada - Groundwater well OW334 metaG | ecosystem: Environmental > Aquatic > Deep... | reverse complement strand
TATTAACATATCCCCATTGATTTTTCCAGTGAATATGCTATGCTAAACGCAGTTCATAAAGTTTGTAAAGTTCATCAAGTTGTAAAGTACACCGCACCGTTTTTTCGTACTTTATAAACTTTATAAACTTTATAAACTTTTAACTTAGTGGGGCCCTATCGTCTAACGGTTAGGACGGAAGCTTTTCAAGCTTTAAATCAGAGTTCGATTCTCTGTAGGGTCACCAATTAGAGAGCTAGTTCGAGCACTCGAGAAGGGTCGAATTAGCAAACAAAAGCAAGCCATAACCTGGCTTGCTTTTGTTGTAGTTTAATACAACCATATATGATATAATTTAACTCATGAAAGATGATGCTAAAAAACTAGGGGAAAATCTCAAAAAGATTAGAACCGAGAAAAATATTACTCAAACTGACCTTGCTGAAAAACTTGGTGTTGATAAATCTTTTATCAGTAATATCGAAAATGGAAAGAATAATCCGACCCTTTCAACCATTACTAATCTAGCCCAAGCGTTAGGAGTTTCAACTAATGAATTATTAAAATAGTATGACAAAACTAAAAGACACACCAAAATTTGACAGGCCTCGAGAAAAATTTTTAGAGAAAGGTGCGGACGCGCTTTCTGACAGCGAATTGTTGGCGATTTTGCTCGGTAGTGGAATAAAAGGAACAAACGTCAAAGTTTTGGCGCAAAAGATTCTCAAAAAATTCGGAGATAATTTTCTAAATGTTACCGTTGACGATCTTAAACAAATTGACGGTATCGGACCAGCAAAAGCGTTGCAAATCGTTTCTGTGCTCGCACTTGCAGGGCGCTTGTACGACAAACAAAATGCCCCCGACAATCTTATTTTGTCCGCAGAGGACGCAGTGGCTCAAGTTTCCGAATTGAAAGAAAAAAAACAAGAACATCTCGTTTGTTTATACTTGAATGCACGCAACGCTTTGATAAAAAAAGAAACGGTTTCAATTGGTTCGTTGGATAAGAGTATCGCGGAACCGCGAGAAGTTTTTGCACTTGCGCTTGCAATGCACGCCGCAGGCGTGATTCTTGTACACAATCATCCATCGGGAGATTCAACTCCAAGCGAGCAGGATAAAAAAGTCGCCAAGCGAATGATTGAAGCAGGAAAATTGATGGGTGTGAACGTTATTGATTTTTTGATCATTGCAAAAAATAAATCTCATACTATTCTCGGAGATATCCACGACACGGAATTGACAGAAACTGAATACGTTGCAGATGGTGCCACTGCGTCGTTATTTGATTTGCTTGTGGACGAGAAAAAAGAAAATTCATATAAAAAAAATGAAACTCCTGATATTGAATTTAAAATTTCAATCACAGAAGAAAAGAAAAATATTCACCAAGAATCAAACGGCAAAATTCCGTTCATAAATCAAATTGTTTGTGGTAGTGCGGTTGATATAATGAAAAAAATCCCGTCTAATTCTGTGCATTTGATTATTACATCACCTCCTTACAATTTGAAAAATTCCACAGGAAACGGAATGAAAGACGGGCGAGGTGGAAAATGGGCAAACGCCGCTTTACAAAAAGGATATTCCAACCATAATGACAATATGCCGCATGATGAATATGTGAAATGGCAAAGAGATTGTCTGACAGAAATGTTTCGTATTATTCCCGACGATGGCGCAATTTTTTACAACCACAAATGGCGTGTTCAAGGTGGTGTATTGCAAGACCGCCAAGATATTGTGAGCGGGTTTCCCGTTCGCCAAATTATTATTTGGCGACGAAAAGGCGGTTTTAATTTCAACGCTGGTTATTTTGTTCCAACGTATGAAGTTATTTATTTAATAGCAAAACCGAATTTTAAACTTGCGCCGAAGGCGAACGGACATGGCGATGTTTGGGAATTTACGCAAGAAATGAACAATAAACACCCCGCGGCGTTTCCTGTTGGACTAATTGACCGGATTGTTTCTTCTACAAACGCTAAAACTGTACTTGATCCATTTATGGGTTCAGGCACCACGGCACTTTCTGCGATGAACTTCGGGCGCGATTATATAGGGATTGATCTGTCGCCAGAGTATTGCAAAATGGCAGAAGAAAGAATCAATGAGCACAAAAGGAAAATAAAAACTTTTTAATCAAAAAATATTATGATAGATCAACCTTTCACATACACAAAACCGGCTTTGATAGAAAAATTCAAAGAAATTTTCGCTCGCGGGTGGATTCCAAATGCACGGCATGGCAATGCCGGAGGCATTGGAAATACTTTGGAAGATTTACTTGGGATTGAGGAAAATAATTTGCCGATACCAAATGCCGCCGAATGGGAGTTGAAAGCGCAACGAATTAACACAACGTCTTTGACGACTCTTTTTCATATCGAACCATCACCGCGGGCGATTCTTTTTGTTCCGCAAATATTATTACCGAAATACGGTTGGGCGCACCAAGAAGCTGATAAAAAATATCCAAAAGGTGAAATGAGTTTTCGCCAAACGATACATGGAAATTCTCGGAGCGATCGTGGATTTAAAGTTGTTATTGATCGTACAGAACGGAAAATTTTGATTTCTTTTGATTCTTCTACTGTTGACCCGCGACACAAGGAGTGGCTAAAAACAGTAAAAAAGAACGCTGGACTTGGCGAACTTGAACCGCAACCATATTGGGGTTTTGATGATTTGGAACACAAAGCCGGTACAAAATTGTTGAACACTTTTTATGTTCAAGCTGAGGTGAAGAAAGAAAATAAAAAAGAATTTTACAAATATTCAAAAGTGATGATGTTGCAAAAATTCAATTTCGAGGGCTTTTTGAAAGCCCTCGAAGAAGGAAAAATCCTCGTGGATTTTGACGCTCGAACCGGACATAATCATGGAACAAAATTTAGAATGAAACAAAATTGTTTGCCAATGTTGTACGGGAAAGTGACTGTGATAATATAAATATGATAGATCAAATCTTTTCTTATCGGGAAATGTGTGAACAAGAAAACGTGCAAACGCTCCAGCGTGGTATGAATTTTCGGTTGAATCCTAATTACTCGGTCATTTTGATGTCTCGTCGTTCAAACGCGCCATATCAAGATCGCATTTTTGAAGATGGAATCACAATTGAATATGAAGGGCACGATGAACCGAGAACGCAAGGAAACAACATAAACCCGAAAGAAGTTGATCAACCACGCTATTCAAAACATAAAACGATTACTCAAAATGGCCGTTTCGCGGAAGCCGTGGAAAAACATCAAATTGATAAAACACCACCGGAACCGGTAAAAGTTTACGAAAAAATCCTTGCCGGCGTCTGGTATTTGAAAGGAATTTTTGATCTCGTAAATTATGAGATTAAAAATGACGGAAAACGGAACGTTTTTATATTTACATTAAAACTTTCGGAACATCAGGAAACGCAAGGAAACGGTGATATTGACCTAAAACATACTCGCCTAATTCCATCGGAAGTAAAAAAAGAAGTATGGAAACGAGATGATGGAAAATGTGTTTTGTGCAGCTCAACTAAGAATTTACACTTCGATCACGATTTGCCGTTTTCAAAAGGCGGAACAAGTTTAACCGCAAAAAATATTCGACTATTATGCGCAAAATGTAATCTTGCGAAATCGGATAAAATTGAATAATATAATACAAAAATCAGAATAAATATTAAACTCTTACAGCATCGAAAAATATGATGCCTAAAACGAGTACCTGTACTTCATTCTATGATTAAGAAAATAATTCTGGAAAAAATATTGATAGTTTTAGAAAAAATTATCTGTTATTTAGATGAGTTGACCAAAAAGTATATCGCCAAACGAAGTCCGATAGCAGCTATTCATTATATCGGTTCAAAATTTCAAGATAAGTTATACAACTTCAGTGGACAGCACAGAGAATTGGCGGCTATTTGGAAAATATGTAAAGGTCATCATGTGTATGATCTTGCAAACGGGACGTTCAAATGGGTGGCGGTGGGAATACCCCTGACCCTGGTTGATAAGTCTGCTCCAAAAGGGGACATTGATTTACTAATTGCTGTAACAAAAATTATACCAAACAAACAAGGGGTGATACCCCTTGTTTATAGGGTATTTGAAACAAAGACTAGTAAAATAGATAACACGGGAAAAATTCAAACCTCACCAATAACAGAAAGAAAAAAATTTCAAAAAGCATTAGAACAATTACAAAAACTTAAGGATTTTGGAGCTCAGCAAATTTTTCTTCTAGATACATATCTCGTTCAAGCTGGGTATCATGAAAATAAAAAGAATAAATCTATTTATGCATCTATTTATCCGGAAATAATTCAAAAGTTTGAGGATATCGAAAAAACTGATTTTGGTTACATAACCTATTTTTTAGAGTCACTAAAAGGATATAACGAGGAAACAAGCGGGGGTTTTGAATATTGGATCCCATATGGTGCAAATATTTTGCCTACCAAGAATGCGTTCGATGCATTAGTAAGTAAGATAGAAGAATTCAGCAAAAACAACGAGAATTCGGGTGGATTTATTTCATATTGCTATAAATGTCGTCGTCTAATTAAATGTTTTCCAAAAGCAAATAATCTTCCAGATTGCCCTATCTGTAATAAGAAAATTATCTAACGTTAACAACAAAAAATAAAGGAGTGATAACTTGAAATTAGGTGTTAGTTTGTATCTTCCCATTCTTCAAAATTAATTCACTATTTATACATTCAAGGATAGATCTTTGCTCAAAAGGCGTGCCCTCTTTTAGCACAAATTTTGTATAATCTTTTAAGTCAATAGTTTCTATTTTTTCCGTTCTTTTATTTCCTAAAAACATCGCTTGTAATTTCTTAAACTTTTGTATCTCAACATCAAGTTTTGCTGTCAGTTTGACCTTGTTTATATTCAGCGTATCAACCATTTCAAGAAGTGATTCTATAAGCTCTGTTTCGTTCAGTGCAGAATTTTTGCAGTTTCTATCTTTCGCTTTTGTACATCTATAATAAACGTACCTGTTTACCCCGCCATTTAATAACTTCTTAAATTTCTCATCGGCGGTAATCCCCGATCCGCAAACCCCGCATTTCATGATTCGAGTAAAGGCAAATTCTTTGCCTTGCGATTTTATCGTTTGCGACTTTATGGAGTTTCTGGTTTCATCAAATAGTTCCTTGCTGATTATCGGCTTATGCTTTCCCTCATACCAAATACCCGCACCTTGTGGAAATTCAAAGCGACCATAGTAGAAAGTATTATTTATGATCTTAAATACATTCCCGATACTCAAAGGAAATCCTCGATGTGTTTTAAAGTTCAGATCGTATCGTAGCCACGCGTGGACTTTTGATACGCTCCATTTTTCATAACTGATTTTCTCAAATATCTGTCTTATCGTATCAGCTCGTTCGGGGTCAATTTCAACCTCACACTTAGCTAGTCTATCGTTTTTCTTCCTGTATCCTGTCGGGGGTTGTGCGGGCCATAGACCCATTTCACAACGAGTTCTCATGCCACGCTTTACATTGATGCTCTTGTTGTCATTTTCTAGTTTTGCCTGACTACAAAGAATCATAAGCAAAAACTTATCACTTGGTGAATTAGTAAATGACTGACCAAAAGTTTTGATCTGGATCAATTTTTTTTGATCCATTCTATCTACAAGTTTTCCAAGGTCACCTGCGTTACGAGAAAGTCGATCAGGTGCCCATGTAATAATTCCGTTGAATATCCCAATATCAATATCTTTCACAATCTCTTCAAATACAGGTCTTTGGCTTGATTCTTTTGCAGAATGTGACTCTTTGCGGATTTCAACAATCGTTAAATTTTCACGCTCGGCAATTTGTCTCATTTCTTTGATCTGCGAATCAATTGAAAGAGCTTGCCTTTCATCGCCCTCAGTTGATTTGCGAGCATATAAGCAATATTTCATTTGGATTTGTTCGACTTCTGTCATATATATATTAATGACAGACCAGTTTTTGGTGCATAGTCTATGCAGAACTAAAAATCTATTTCATACTCGCGGGAAGGCTTAGCAACATACTTTATCTGCGATATAATCGTTGCATAATACAGTTTTTTAATGTATTATTTATTAACAATTGAATATTAAAGTAGCCTAAACCAGTAGCAATATTGGCATGGTGAAAAAAGTCCGACTAAGACATAAAAAACCCATCACATGGGGTTGTCTTAGTCGGCCATATCGGGAAACTGGTATGAGGGATTTCGGTCCCTACCCATGCGGTGGGCTTTTTGTACCTATTTCATGGGATGCATAAAAAATATATGAATCTCACAAATATAGACTCAGGCGGTTCACCCGCTTTTTTAGACCAAGAACTTATCCGCTCTCGTATTAAGAATTTTTGGGGATATGGCAATCTCTCCGGAGACATTTGGCTCGTTGGAATGGAAGAAGGTCATAATGAAAGTAACGAGATACTTTTAGAAAGATTTAAAGCAACGGCTCACGGATCTATTTTTGATATCTATGATGATCTCAAAGTAGACCCGGGGCACGTGCGCTGGTTTGAAGATGATGCGCCGACACAAGCGACCTATCGTCGCCTCATTTATCTTTTGCTTTATCTGAAAAATGGAAAAGAACCAAATCTTGAAGAAATCAGAGATTTTCAAATTAAACAGTTCGGAAGAAAAACGTCAGATCATGCGGTGCTTGAACTTATGCCACTTCCGGCTAAATCGACAAAAGAAAGCGATTGGACGTACGGTTCATCCGAAGTCGAAGGGCTGGAATCGCGGAAAGCATATCTCGAACAATATTCACCGGAGCGAATCGTTAAACTTCGGCACATGATCCGGGAATTTAATCCGAAACTGGTGCTTTTCTATTCGCGTACATATCTTCCGTATTGGGAGAAGGTTGCGCTCGATTCTTTTCAAGAGGTGCTTCCGGGAAAATTGTCCATCGTTCCGGACGAGAAAACAACCTACGCGGTCATTCCGCATTCAACATCGGTCGGACTTTCAAATGCCGACATGAAAACAATCGCTGAAGCTTTGCTTAGTACTCATCCTCCTGTCTCTTAGGATTAATCGGCTGTCTTATCCCGTTGATTACAAGCGAAGTAATATGTCCGACACTTTCAAGAGACTCCCAAAAGTTTTTGGGGCGAGGTCGCATATAGTTTTTCTTGTTGTTATCAAGCCAGTATTTGATCGCTTGCATGTTGCCTGAATTTATCAGGGTGATGAGCTTGCTCTCCGCGAGGTCGTTTACCGATTCGGTACCGTTCCCGAGGGCTTCATCAAGTCGATTTTTGAAATCGGGGTCTTCTTTACACCAACGGTAAATCGTATTCCGCGACAGTCCGATCTTCTCGCAAGCGAGCGATATATTCGGTATCGTCTTTATTTGTTCAAGAAAAGCATTTTCGTGTCTAAATCGTTTCATCGGCGTGAATCACTTTTACTTTATCTCCCGTTAGCTTCTCGTATCGACGGATCGCAAGATCACAAAAAGCGGGTTCCATTTCAACGGCATACACTCGGCGTTTCAGTTTTTCGCCCGCCATGATCGTACTGCCTGATCCTGAAAAACTATCGAGAATGATATCGTTCATCTTGGTGCATCGGCGGATCGCTTTTTCATACACTTCGGGCGGTTTCATCGTACTGTGCTCGTATTCGTTGCCGGGAAGGCGTTTTTCCATCCAAATATCGAGGTGATCATGCGCTTCTTGGAGTAGATTATTTCCGGTGGTCATTTCTGGATTCATCACTTCGTTGAGATTATTCACTCCTTTGACGACGTACGGTCGTCCAATCACCCCATATGAACAGGGCTCATAGCACTTATTGAACGCTACGCCGGGCGTCGGGTTTTGTCCGTTTTTCAACCACAGACACACTCGCTTGTTGATAATTCCGAGTTCGCGGTAGAGCGTTTGAATAAGCCAAATGTACGTTTGATCTGACCAGTAGAAAACGTGAGCGTTCTCGTTCGTTACGGCGAGTGCGGCGACCATGCTCTTTCTGAGAAATTCTTTGTATTCGTCATCGCTCTTGGTGTCATTTACCGTCCCGCCGTACTGCTGTTTTCCGCCGATCCCTCCGTTGTAATCGACTGAAATATTGTAGATGGGGTCTGAGAATATCATCGATGCTCGCTCGTTTCCGAGAAGTTTTTGAAGAGTTTCCTGCTTGGTGGAATCTCCGCAGATCAATCGGTGCGAGCCAAGCTGTATAATATCTCCTGGCTTTGTTTTCGGCTTGGTGATTTTCTTCATTTCTTCGTCAAAATCGAATTTTCCTTGTTTCAACTTGCTATTCCAAATATCATCAAGTTCTTTTTGATCGAATCCGACGTCGAGTAGAACATCGAAATCAAGTGCCTTGAGCTTTTCGAAATCGAATTCTCCGGTGTTTTTGTTCAAACGGAGATTCAGCTCTTTTTCTTTCTCGATATCTGAAATGTCCACGAATACGACAGGAATTTCCGTCATTCCGAGTTCTTTTGCGGTCTCGAAACGGAAATGCCCGCCTATAATTACGTTTTCTCGTCCTTTTGCGGAATTACAAATGACCGGATCAACGAACCCGAACCGCTCGATACTCTTCTTGAGTTGTTCGGATTGCTCCTTCGTATGTTTTCGCGGATTGTATTCCGCAGGATTAAGACTGGTAATAGGTCGGTATACGACCTCAATGGTGTTCTTTGCCATATGTTTTTCAGGAGGTGTTTTAGTAAAGTCCTCCTCTCTTCTCTACTGCTGAAAATTCAGGCAAACCGAAAAAACTCGAATTTTTCGAGTGAAAACTTTGCAGACAATACGAAAAATCCTCGCTGAATTTCAGCGAGGATTTTTCAAAAGATTCTGGTCTTCATCATCTTCATCGTCATATAAACTGTCTTTGAAAGGTATTCCCGATCGATGAAGTTCTCCATCTCCGCGCAGTATTGCGGGCGGTTTGAGTATGAATTTTGTTCTGTATCCCTCGATTTGGTCATAAGGCAAAAACGGATCGTCCTTGATAGGAAAAATTCCTTGAAGTTTTGTCGCGAGATTCGAACGGCGTTTTTCCAACGTGTTTTCTTTTATCCATTTTTCGGCTTCGAGAATGGCATGCTTTGTGGGGCGTGCGCCTTTCACTCCGGATAACATTGAAAGCTCCAACAGTAATTTCCAGAGGACACCGCCAGGGATTTCTTCTTTTTCACTTTTCCTTTTGGAAAATCTGAGTTCTTCAAAATCATATTTTCCGACATGATTGTGTTTACATCTAACAGTTATACTGTGCGCGTCAATAAAAGAGATTTCAACATCTTCCCATCTTGCGCCTTGAGGCAGAATTATTATCGGTTCGGAAAAATGAACGGAGTGTTTCGTTCCTTTTGCTTTAAGAAGTTTTATCGCAAGTGATTCCGCGATATCCTCCTTGTCTTCTTCTGTGAGAGCGGGGTGTGCCGTTCTTGGTATGTAGAGATCCGAGTGCACTAACATTTTCAATTCCTCTTTTGGTTGAGAGTTCGAGAACGCTTCTTTTGCTTGTTCAGCGATTTTTGCGACCTGCTCCAAAAATGGTTTGTTTTGTTCAAGAATGAGTTGCATTTGAGCTTCCGTATCCGCGTATTTTTTGAGCGCGTCTTTTAAGACTTCCTCTAAAAAAGGAGTCAAAATCTCTTTTTGGCTAACTTTACTTTTTTCGCTTTGCATTGTACATTTATGGTAACGTAATGGTAAAAATTAATCAACCGATTCTATTTTGACTAGGTATACATCTTATTATTTTAGCTAAAAACAGCGTTTTGTTATGTTTAGTTAACAAATAGAATCAAAAAAATGACTTATGACGATAAATGGAGTTTCGGTCGTGCAAAATGAAGGATATATTCTTTGCTGTGTAGACGAATTTACATACGAAATAAAAGCTCTTATCCGGGAGGAGTTGGGCTCCATTTGCCATGGAAAAAGTGAGGTGGAAGAATATGGACTCGATCGACATTCATATAAAAAAACTCTCGCAGAATTTCTCACTCGATATACCTCTAAAACAGAAAATACAAAGAAAGGAATGATGGGTGAGTTTATCGCTCACTTAATTATAAATAAAGTTTTGCCAAATTTTAAGACAATCACCATTCTTTTTAATAAAGAAGACCTGAGCATAAGGAAAGGTTTTGATCTGACATATGTTGAAATAGAAGGTGGTGTGATTTGGTATGGTGAAGTAAAATCAGGAGAGATTTGTGCTAACGAAACGTCTGATAGTAAAAACAAAAGCCTGCTGATTGATTCAAAAAATGGAATGCGCGAATTTTTAAGTGGTCAGCGCCCCAATTTATGGAACAGCGTCATTATAGATGTTGGATTGAGCCTTGCTCATCAAGACAGAAAGAAAGTTAAGGATCTATTAGATGCAGACATCAGTCAAATACAAGAAGAAGGGTCTGTGAAAAAGAACGCTATTTTAATATCAGTTCTTTTTCATGATGTCGCAAATAAAATTTCTGTTGAAAGTGTAAAGGACCATTTAGCAGAAATAGCTTCCGAGGATATTTTTGAAAAAGTTATCCTTTTTTCTATCCAAAAATCTACTTACTCCAGAATCGAGGATTTCCTAAGAGAAGAAATTCAAAATCAATAAAATTTATGGATCCCTACGAAATTACATTGAAAAAGATACGGCGACGAAGTAATTTAGAAGACTCTACTTTTTTAACTGTATATAAGCGATTGATTTTAGGTGATCTGACCCTTACTGATACGGAAAAAATCTTTTTACTCAAGATTGCAGTTTTTTTCTTAAACTCTAAAGACGAAAACGTTGAACGTTTAGGGTATCGAATTATCATGCGATATTCGAATTTATACAAAGATTATACACCGCTCCGTGATGTGGCATTAAGCAGGGATTATATTCCTGTGGCAAAATTTATCGAACACAAATATTTTGGCAACGCCGAAAAGCAAGATTCTTTTTCAAATTTGTTCATTGAAGCATATCAAGAAGGTTTTAAAATTGAGGGCGACCAACAGCACGTTTATCGATCGTTGGGACAAGTAATTCTTAATGCCTTTTCAGCTAAGAATGTTAACATAGCAGTTGTTGCCCCAACGTCCTACGGGAAGTCCGAAATGATAATTAAAAAAATACAAAATAATCTTAATAAAAAAATCTGTGTAATTGTTCCAAGCAAAGCATTATTAGCGCAAACTAAAAAATTACTTTTAAAGAATGAGATTATAAAAGGAAATTTCAGAAAAATTATCACGCACCCAGACATGTTTCGAGAGACGGATCAAGGTTTTCTCGCTGTCCTTACACAGGAACGATTGTTGAGATTATTACAAAAGAATAAAGAATTATTTGTTGATCTAATTCTTGTGGATGAGGCACATAATATTCTTGAAGATAATGAGAGGTCTCATCTTTTGGCGCAAGTGTTACTAATTGCTCAAAATAGAAATGAGCATTTTGTTGTGAATTTCTTTACTCCATTTCTAGTAGACGTACGTAACTTGAAGATTAGAAATCATAAAATTGAAATAGAGGGTCGTCCTGTAAACGAGCATATGAAAGTTGAGAGGTTTTTTGCTTTTGATTTGGAAGAAAAATACCTGTGTCTCTATGATCAATTTCTCGACCATGTTTTTCCAGTTAATATATCTCAACAAATTACTACTGACATCGAGTTTGTTTTTGAGCAAAAAGCTAAAAAGAATATTGTCTATTTAAATCGCCCCATGGAAGCAGAGCAGTTTGCATTAAATGCTGCACATCGGGCAAATGTCATGCCGCTTACGCCCGCGATAGAGAAGATTATTAAATCGATCGGAGAATTTATTCACCCTGAATATAATCTTATAAAATGCATAAAAAGCGGAGTACTTTTTCATCATGGCGGTATACCCGACATAGTCCGGCTCTATGTTGAGGAAATATATTGTAAACATTCCGATTTTGAGTTAATTGTTACCACTTCGACACTTCTCGAAGGGGTTAATATACCCGCAGAAAAGATTTTTATACTTAATCCTTCAAAGGGGCGCGAACATCTGAGTGCTTCTCAATTCAAAAATCTTATTGGTCGCGTGTGTAGATTTAAGGACGTTTTTAATCGTGAAAGTGGCTCTTTAACAATGTTGGAGCCAGAAGTATATTTAGTTAAAGGTGAATATGCGCCAAGAAATTTTTCGTTGTTGAATTTTTATAAAACAAAAGTTAACTCAAGCGTAGTTGTAGAGGACGAAGTAAAGAATCCATTATTAGAAAATTCTGAAGATGGAGATAAGGTTACGAGTATTCTCGAATATTTAGAAAATATGGAGTCTGGTGCTTCTGGACTAGCCGAAATTTCAGCACCTGAATCAAAAATTGGACAACTTTGTTACGAAAACAATATTCAGGATTTTAATATTCTTGCTAATGAATCAACACTTGTCGCTAATCTTGATTTCTATTTACAGCTTGGACTTGGGCATATTAATAGTGCTGATATGTTAATCGGCACTATTATTAGAATCTTTTTTGAGGGGGTTAGCTTGAATGAAAAAAGCGATAACATTATCCGTTTGAGAGATAATGAGGAGGCTCAAAAATTTTATTCAATGTTCGTGAATTGGCGGTCTCAAGGATCCCCATATCCTCTAATGATTAACCGTTTTTTGAGTTATTGGAAGAGACGCGTAACAGACGGCGAAGCTCTTATTTATATTGGACCAAAGTGGGGGGAAGAGGTACGAGGTGATGGATATCGGAAGTTGTATGTAAACATGAGACAGAAGAACGATGCGCAAATGATCAATCTTGCGATTGCAAAAATCAAAGAAGAACAAGAGTTTGTTGATTTTAATATATTAAAGTATTTGGAAATTTTAACTGAATTAGAGCTTGTAGATGAAGGTTTTTACAATCAAGTTAAATATGGGACTGCTAATGAAGAAATCATTTGTATGCTCAAAAATGGATTTTCCATGGAGCTTGCAAAGATTCTTACAACTTCGTACCACCTAAGCTTAGAATTCAATCTTGAGCAAGACACAGTCAAATATGGTAGAGAGCTTATAGGTAAAATGCGGCAGAATGAAGAAAACGATATTTTAATTTTTGAAGCTGAATGCAATCTATAAAATTGTCACTTTTGTCACTTTTTCAAAATAAAATAATATGGAAAAATTTAAAAAAGGAGATATCTTGTGGGGGACAAAAAGAAGCTTCAAAGAAGCTTGGCACCCAATTGTCTTTATCCAAGGTCCTTGCGAAGCACCCTTAGCAGTTGTTTTAACACACGACAACAATCACGCCTGTAATATTCTTTTGAACAAGCAATATGACGGCAAACAATCGTATTTCATAGCCCATTTAATTGAAAAGATGTCTGCATGGGGTCCGTATACTAAGTCAAATAAGCTTGAATTAGACCCAGATGACCTAGTACTCATTGAAAAACATATTAAAAATCATGTGCAAATTACTTGGTCTCAGTATGAAGCATGTACCCAAAACGGATGCCCTGATCATAAATAAACCCCTCTCGAGAAGGGTCGAAATGAGGATCAAAAAGAGTTAAAATAAGCCTTGTGGTGCAATGAATCCTTGGGTCGCATCTCGAGAAGGCTCACAACACAAAAAATATCACTTGTCAAAAGTGATATTTTTTGTGACCTCTTCGTTTGCCGGTGATAATTCAAAAATCACTTGGGGTTCGAACCCCAAGTGATTTGGTTTTTAATTTACGCTT
>Ga0172379_10007863_pt1 | contig 13681 bp, 14 predicted proteins | sample GrowelOW334metaG_FD_119756 | JGI IMG/M metagenome (GOLD analysis project Ga0172379, IMG submission 119756) | Groundwater microbial communities from an aquifer near a municipal landfill in Southern Ontario, Canada - Groundwater well OW334 metaG | ecosystem: Environmental > Aquatic > Deep... | reverse complement strand
TTTCCCGATCGGTAATTTGAAAAAGTATATTGGAAGCAATAACCGCATCCGCAATACCATCGCCAATTTTTGTCCCGCCGATTTTTTCGGCATCTCCCAGAAGAGTTTCAATATTATGAATGTGGGCTTCTTTAACTTTATTTTTTATTGCCGTCAAAAAATCCCTCTGCAGTTCCACTGCATAAACCTTCCCCCGTGAAGCCAGGGCACCGGCGGCCAACGAATAAAAACCGGTACCGGCGCCCAAATCCGCCACAATATCGGTTTCCTTCAGTCCGAACAGTTTTAAATTTTTTACCGGATCGGAGAACATATATTATATTGTAACACTTTTTTTTATAAACACGCCAAGGAAGCGATGCCGTCGCCGGCGCGCAAGCGCATCACGGTTACTCCTTGTGTTTGCCGGCCGAGCGAAGAAATATCTTTTAACGCGGTTCGAATTACCTGCCCTTTTTTGGACATAGCGATCAATTCTTCTTCTTCGCCCGTCAGCACTTTCGCCACAATCAGCTTGCCGGTTTTGGAAGTGACTTTAGCTGTTTTTACGCCGGAACCTCCGCGTTTTTGCACTTTATATTCTTTTAAATCAGTTTTCTTGCCAAAGCCGTTGGCGCTCATTGTCAAAAATGCGCCTTTCCCTACATTTTTTTTGACAACATCAACCCCAATAACTTCGTCATTTTTTCGAAGCCGAATACCGCTGACTCCGCCGGCCGTCCGGCCCATTTCGCGCACATCGGATTCTTTGAAGCGAATGGATTGCCCGTCAGCCGTCGCTACCATAACTTCATCTCCCTTTTCTACCGAAAGCGCGGAAATCAGCTGGTCGTCTTTATCCAAGCGAATAGCAATAATACCGCTTCGGCGCACATCCTTGAAACTTTCTGAAGACATTTTTTTGACTGTGCCGTGTTTAGTCACCAGCATTAATGAAGATGCAGTTTTAGTAAGATCTTTCGGCATCGCCAAAATTGAAGTCACTTTTTCTTCTCCGGACAATGCCAAAAAATTCATAATTGATTTTCCGCGCGTCGCTCGCCGTCCTTCCGGAATATCGTACATCCGCATTTGATAAACTTTTCCCAAATTAGTGAAGAAAAGAAGATTGCTGTGCGTTGAACCGGAAACGAGCATAGTCACAAAATCTTCTTCCTTGGTTTCCAAATCAATTACTCCCACTCCGCCCCGTTTTTGCGAACGATATTCAGAAGGATCGGTGCATTTGACATAGCCACCGGCTGTCAGCACTAAAATTGTTTCTTTTTCCGGCACTAAATCTTCGTCGGAAATTTCCTTCACTCCGCCTTTTACGATTCGGGTACGCCGTTCGTCGGCATATTTGTCACGAATCTCTTTTAACTCTTCACTGATTGTTTTCAATATCTTTTTCGGACTCGCCAATAAATCCTTCATCGTGGCAATAAATTTCTGCTTTTCCGCCAGTTCGTCTTCCACTGCTTTGCGTTCCAAGCCGGCCAGCTTCGCTAATTTCATTTCCAAAATAGCCGCCGCCTGCAGATCGGAAAATTTGAATTCTTTTATTAAATTAATTTTTGCCAACGCCGAATCTTTGGATCCGCGAATGACTGAAATCACCCGATCAATTTTATCCAAAGCTTTTTTCAGGCCGAGCAAAATATGCTCGCGCTCTTCGGCCTTGCGCAGATCGTAAGCCGATCGGCGCTTCACCACTTCTTTGCGGTGCGCGATAAATTCGTTCAAGATCGATTTCAACGACAAAGTTTGGGGCACGCCGTCCACCAAAGCCACCATATTAAAATTGAAATTGGATTCCAGCTGAGTATTTTTGTAAATATAATTCAAAACTTTTTCCGGATGCGCGCTGTTTTTTAAATCAATGACAATCCGGATGTCTTTAGTTGATTCATCGCGCAGCCCCTTGATTCCTTCAAGTTTTTTTTCTTGGACCAATTCCGCAATACTCATAATCAAATTAGCTTTGTTCACCCGGAAAGGAATTGAAGTAATGATAATAGAAAAATTTCCGTCCTTCTGCTCAATTATCTCCGCTTCGCCTCGGCAAACCACTCCGCCACGTCCGGAAGAATAAGCGTGCAACATATCTTTGGAGCCGAAAGCAATTCCACCGGTCGGAAAATCCGGCCCCTTGATAAATTGCATCAAATCTTCGGTCGTAGCTTCTTCATTTTCAATCAAATGAGTAGTGGCATCCAAAACTTCCGCCAGATTATGCGAAGGAATATTTGTGGCCATGCCGACAGCAATGCCGAGCGTGCCATTCAAAAGCAGAGAAGGCACCGCCGAAGGAAAAACTATCGGTTCTTTGCGGGTCTGATCGTAGTTCGGACGAAAATCAATCGTCTCTTTTTCTAAGTCGCGCAAAAGTTCCGAAGAAATCTTGGACATTTTCGCTTCGGTATAACGCATTGCCGCCGCATTGTCTCCGTCAATAGAACCGAAGTTTCCTTGACCTAAAACCAACGGATAGCGATAAGAAAATTCCTGCGCCATTCCGACCATCGAATCGTAAACTGCCACATCGCCGTGCGGATGATATTTTCCGAGCACATCTCCAACTACCGCCGCCGATTTGCGAAAACGCGCCGAGGCGGTCAGCCCCATTTCATGCATCGCGTACAAAATCCGGCGGTGCACCGGCTTCAGTCCATCCCGGACATCCGGCAGAGCTCGCGAAGTAATGACCGACATGGCGTAAGCCAGATATGATTCTTTCATTTCGCCCACGATATCCACCGGCAAATCGGCGCGCTTTTCTTTATTCAATTCTGGAACATTTTTAGCCATAAATTATTGCTGTGTTTCCAAAACAGATCCCGACAAGCTATTATAACCGCCGATCAGATTTTCTTTCAAGGCGGAAAACGGTTTCAGATCTTGGTTCAATTCCGCCTGTTCGTTATTTTTAGATAAACCATTTCCTAATGAAAAAATCCAGAGTAAAACCAAAATAATTCCGCAAACTAAAGTCGAAATATGCAAAATGCTTCGGCGCACCGATTCGGGTTGTCTTCGAATATGATGAATTATTTTTCTCATAGATTTTTCTACTTTATAAACTTATAAAATTTTAACTCGCTTTTAAAACTACCACCTCTCCTTCTTTGTCGTCTAAATCTTTTCTTTTCAGCGTCAATTTTTCTACTATTTCAGCTTTTTCTTCTCCCATTTCTTTCAGAAATAACTTTAAAGAACTTTCATCATAATCCATTGGAATAATTAATCTTGGTTCTAAAGACGAGGCCAATTTGGCGGCCGCTTTGGCATCCAGCACGCCCTTTCCGCCGACCGGCACAAAGAGCAAATCGGGACTATTTAAAGCTTCATGCGATTCTTTCGGCAATTCCGCATTACTTAAAGCTCCAAGGAAAGCAATATTAATCCCATCTAAAGAAAAAAGATAAACGGTGTTGATATATTTTTGAGAAGCCAGCGTTGCTTCAGAAGAAACTCCTTTAATAAAAATCTCCTTGATTTCATAATCTCCCGGGCCGCTGATTACGAAAGGTTCTCTTTCCCCATGCGAAAGCTGTTCAACGCCGTTATAGTCCGGATGATTGGTTGTCACCATGGCAATATCCGCGCCAAAATGCCCGGAAATGCCGGTTTTAGAGCTCTTGCTTACGGGATTAAAGGCCAAAACCATATCCCCTTGCTGTACTTTAAAGAATTGTTTGCCGAAATATGTGATTATCATTCTATATATTATAGCAAAAAATCAGAGAAAAACAAAATAAAAAATGCCTTTTGGCTCTTGCCTTTTTTGGTATTTGTAGTAGTATGTCCTAGACAGGTGAATATTTATTAAAAGCAGGATTTGGGGTAACCCTTCGACCAAGTTGGACGGAGAACCTAGACCTTATGTCCGCTTTAAGGCGGATTTTTAATTTTATGATAAAAAAGAGTGAAGTAATAGTGGAAGAAAATTCGGTCCTCAGTTCAATTGTTGACCGCAGTGTAAATAAGCCGGAAGTCGATTCTTTAGTAGAAGGCCGGGTTATTTTGGTTAAAAAATCTTCGGTTTATGTCGATCTAGCCCCTTTCGGCGCCGGTATTATTTACGGACGCGAATTCATCAACGCCAAGGACATCATCAACAAAATAAGCGTCGGCGATATCATCAAAGCGAAAATCGTCGAGGTGGAAAACGAAGACGGTTATGTCGAACTTTCCCTAAAAGAAGCCAAGCAGGCATTGGCTTGGAGTGAAGCGGAAAAAGCCATAAAAGGAAAAACTGCGTTAAATTTGGAAGTGAAAGACGCCAACAAAGGAGGTCTGATTTTGGAATGGCAAGGTATTCAAGGTTTCTTGCCAGCCTCCCAACTGAAAGCAGAACATTATCCGCGGGTTTTGGATTCGGACAAGGATAAAATTTTGAAAGAATTGAAAAAATTAGTCGGCGAACATATTTCGGTGATGATTATTTCCACCTTGCCGAAAGAAGGCAAATTGATTTTCTCCGAGAAAGATAATAATCCGGAAGAGAAGAAAGAAATTCTTTCCAAGTATAATATTGGCGACGAGTTAGAATGTACGGTCGCGGGCATCGTAGACTTCGGCGTGTTCCTGAAACTAGAAGACGGATTGGAAGGACTGGTTCACATTTCCGAACTGGATTGGGGCCTAGTAGAAGATCCGCGTAACATGTTCAAGGTCGGAGATAAAGTGAAAGCCAAAGTGATTGAAATCAAAGACGGCAAGATTTCTCTCTCCATCAAGGCGTTGAAAGAAAATCCATGGAAAGAATTTGAAGGCAAGCTGAAAAAGGGAGATATCATCAAGGGTGTAGTAATCAAATACAATCGCCACGGCGCGCTCATTTCAATTAAAGAAGGCGTGGCCGGACTGGTACATAATTCCACTTTCCCTTCCGAAGCCAAGCTTCGCGAAAAATCAGAACTCGGCAAGAATTACAATTTCCAAATTACTCTCTTTGAACCGAAAGATCAAAAAATGACGCTGGTTTACCTTGAGTAAGTCGAAAGGTTTATTTGGAATAGAAAATTATTGTATCGCGGTTAATTCAGTAATTGTAACCTCGTTGTTAATTCTGGTTCCTTTGATACTGTAATCTGAACCACTACTTGTTGCGTGCAGAGAAAAATTAGTGCATTTTGTTAATTTTACGCTTTGTGCTTGGCACATACTTTGATTAGTAAATATTAATTTAATAGGAGATTCTTCCAGCCAATTGTCTTGCTGAGAATCATACTTTCTCGCTATAAAATACCAAGAACTATCTCCGGCAATATTTGTTAATCTTCCTGATTCTGAATAAGCCACCCCCACTGCGAGAGTTACTTCGCATTTTTCTTCCCATGTTCGCAGACATTTGTTTTTTAATTCACACCAAGTATAGCCGGCCGAGCCAATACAACCATGCTCGTCTTTATCATTGCCAACTAAATTACCTAGAGAAACTTCTTTTGCGCCTGGATTACAATCTGGAGGCAAGTTCATAGCCGCACAATCAATTTTTGTATCAGAAAGCTGAGTGATGTTCTTTTGCGTTCCTACATAATACGCAACTCCGCCGACGGCCAAAATAGCTACGATCGCAACTATAATTCCTATCCCTGCGAAACCTTTTTGGTGTTTCATAAAATTAGTCTAATTTAACAAACTTTTAAATAACTTAATAAAGTATACTCTCCTCAAACAAAAAACACCAAAATTTTCATTTGGTGTTTTTTGAGTCTTAAGTACTTGTGTTGTAAGTCAGCAAAGGTGTCACTGTCATTTCCGGTTCTCCGATAACATCCATAATAGCCATAACTTGTTCAGCATATCTTGGAACGATCGACGGAGGATTGTAGGCTTGCAGAATTTCTTTCGTTTCTTTGTCATCGTAGTGGTATGCAGTATTCGGATTGTTTCCACCTAAGTTCTTGGCTACTGTTTCAATCGCTTTTTCATTTGATTCAAAACCGATCTTGCAGGAACCCCAACCGAAAGGATTGTTCGCGACTCGCTTACAGGCATTCCGGCCTCCGGTAGATTCTCGCACGGCGATGGCCGCCAAGAGACGCCAGTCCAAACCGTTCTTTTCCGCTTCTTCCACCATCGTCAATCCGGTTCCGGCCAATGGCATTTTGCGTTCAGCAAAGTAAGCATCGATGGCTTCCGCCTTAGCTTTCTTTACTTCCACTTCCAGGGCTAAAGCCTTGTTAAGAGCCAAAGTCCTGTTAGTTTCGATATTCATTTTTGAGACTAATACATTCTGGGAGGTCCCTGTGTTATTAATGCCCGGAAGCGAGAAAGACATAGTTATCGCAGGCAAAAGAACCAAGGACTGTACAAAATGTATTAAATTGTTCTTTTTCATATTAAGGCGGTATGTGCTCCGCCAACTCCTTTTCCGTCGTTTCAGCCAACTTTGTGACTAAACTAAAAAACCCTTATTTATAAGGCTTTCGCCATATAATAAAGGCATACTGGTATGATAGCATATTCCGATCCAAAAGTCAATAGCAGAACATAGATCTCTTATTGTGTCAAATTAAAGACCTTATCGGCAATTTTATATGCTTCCCCCGCCCCCATGGTCACAAATATGTCTTTTGATCCTAATTTTAAGGCTTGAACCGCCTCTTCAGCTAGAGCAAAACTGGAATACGCCTCGGCCTGTTCCCCTTCTTGAACTATGGCTTCTGCCAACTTTTCACTTGAGATACTTGGATCTTTATCTTCCCGGGCAAAATATATCGGCAGGAGGAGTACCTTGTCCGTGTCCCTGAAGCTTTTGGCAAAATCACTGAAAAGCGCCTTAGTCCGGCTATAAAGATGCGGCTGAAATAAAACAACTATATTCTTTTCACCTTTTGGATACAATTCCCGTAAACCTTGCAAGCTGGCTCTTATTTCCGTCGGATGGTGGGCATAATCGTCGTAAATAATAGTCCCTTCTTTGGTTTCCCCTCTTTTTTCCAGCCGCCGCCAAGTGCCGGAAAATTCAGCCAGAGATTTTTTAATAATTTCTTCGCGAATTTTCAAAAAGTCCGCAACCGCGAAGGCGGCGGCGGCATCCAATCGGTTATGCTCTCCAGGCACGGAAAGTTTCGGTACTTTTTCCAAATATTTTGAGTAATCCAAAATTTTATTTTCACTTTGAGCAAGAAATTGATTGAAGGCGTTCTGCACATCATCAAAATCTTTATAATAATCCAAATGGTCCGCTTCAATGTTTAAAACTATAGAAAGAAACGGATGCAAACTTAAAAAATGCCGATTGTATTCGTCCGCTTCCACCACTAAGTATTCACTATCACCTTTTCGAAAATTACTATTAAATTTTTTAATAAAAGAACCAACAATAACAGTCGGATCCAAACCAGCTTCCGTTAAAATATCAGCCACCATGGCTGTAGTGGTGGTTTTACCGTGAGTACCGGCTATCGCGATTACTTTGTATTCTTTTGCGAATTCTCCAAGCGCGCCGAAATAATTTAAAACCGGCTTACCGGTCTTTTTCGCTTCTTCAATAATTTCCGGCCCGCGATACAACCAAGCGTCACTGTAAACATATAGGTCTGCTTCGGGTAAATCTTTATAGTCTTTTAGAAAAGAAATAGTGGCGCCTGCTTCAGTAAGTGGTGTTAATGGATTGGGTCCTGCATCATCATTCACCCCAGACACTTCCATTCCGCGCGAAAGTACCATTTTGGCCAACGCCGAAATCCCAATCCCCCCGATTCCGATAAAAAATACTTTTTTGATTTTTGATAAATCTAAATTCATGTTATCTAAATGAAATTACTGTCAATAATCTACCTTCGGTTTTATCTCGCCTGTTACTTGGTAACGTTAAATCGCTCTTTGTGTCACGTTCATCAAATATAGCATTTTTAGGAAGTATTGATTTAATTGCTCCCTGAAAATCAAAAGACATGCCTTTGGGTGAATTTTCAATAAATTTTTCTCCAAACTTTTTAATTATTGCATCGTAACAATAATCTTTCTGAATTTGAAAAGAATGTAAAAAAGGACCAACATAAATCTCTAAATTATTTTTGTCAAACAAATTTGTAACTTTTTCGTATAAACCATTACATAAACCACGCCAACCAACATGAATAATACCAATTTTTTGACCATCCCCAACACATACAGAAGCACAATCTGCTGTTTTTACTCCGAGTTTGAAGTTTTTATTTGAGGTTATTAATGCATCGCAATTTTCTGGATTTTCATTTCCGGAAATTACTTCTACAAAATTAGACCCGTGAACTTGTGTAGGAATTATCACTTTTTCTTTACAATCAAAAAAATTTGGATATATTTTTACATTAAAATTTTTAAACTCAAAGTTCCGCATTTTATTTTAACTTTTTAATTATTTTCATAAACAGATCGTTGCGTTCGTATTCGTTATTAAACATCCCAAAAGAGGCAAAAGCGGGAGAGAAAAGAAGAATGTCCCCTTTCTGCGCGTATTTAAATGCCTTTTGCACAATATCTTTCAGATTTTTTCCGGTTTCATTGGGAATTTTTATTTTATAATTTTTTAATAATTTAGTTGTCCCGGTTCCCGGAATGAAAACCGCAGCTTTGCAGAAAGTATTCAGAACATTTACATACAAACCGAGGTCGAGATTTTTATCCGCTCCCCCTCCGATTAAAATTATCTTTCCTTCCTTTTTTTCTTCTGCCAAGGCCCGAATGCCGGCCATGGTCGCTTCCGGCGTCGTGGCATTATTGTCATTATAAATTTTCACGCCTTTTACCGTTTTTACAAACTGCAATCTGCCTTCCAGCCCCTTGAAATTTTTAACCGCTTTTCTTATTCTTGCTTCGGGAATTTTAAATTGCCTAGCGACAGCCACGGCGCAAGCCAAATTTTCTCGCTGATGCTCCCCGGGCACAACAAATTTATAATCGGCAATATTTTTTACATCGGCCACTATCAATCTGCTTTTTATTTTTTTAGGAATAATTTTTTCAACATGCGGCCGGACTATCAATATATCCCCTCTTTTTTGGTATTTAAAAATATTTGCCTTGTCGTTAAAGTATTTTTCCAAATCATTTTTATAATAATTCATATGATCCGACATAAAAGAAGTGAAAACAGAAATATGCGGGGAAATTTTTAAATCTCCGAACCCCTGCAACTGCCAAGAATCCAGCTCGCAAACTAAACATCTCCTTTTTTAACTTTTTTAAGCAAAGGCAAAGTCGCCACTCCGCGAACGTTGCCCCCGAGATAAATTTTTTTATTTTTTAAAATTTTTGAGAGAATTTCATAAATCAGCGCTGTCGTCATTGATTTTCCCCTTGTCCCCGTCACTCCGACCAACATCACTTCTGGCGCCAATTTGGCAAAAAGCGAAACATCCATTTCTATTGGAATTTTATGTCTTCGCGCCTCCTTTATATAAATAGAATCAATCGGCACACCGGCAGATTTAATAATCATGTCTCGATTTCGAAAATCTTCTAATCTGTGTTTGCCAAGCACATATTTAATTCCCCTATATTTTCGGAGTTCTTTGAGCGACGATCTGAGCGCAGTCGCAGGTTTTAAATCCGTCACGATCAAATCCGCCCCGCATTCCGCCAAAAATTTTGTGTAGCCAAGTCCCCGCCCCAAAATCCCCAATCCCATGACGGTAATTTTTTTATCTTTAAAATATTTCTGATAATCAATCATAGGCTTTTTTAAATTCTTCCATATCGTCAAAATGGCTTTTGACTCCCCTTATTTCCTGATAATCCTCGTGCCCTTTGCCGGCGCATAAAATAATGTCCCCCTTTTGCGCTATTTTTATTCCTTCCAAAATCGCTTCGCGACGATTAGCTATCGTTTTTACTTTTTCTAGTTCAGAAGAAGACAGGCCTTCCCGCATTTGTTCGATAATTTTGTCCGGATCTTCGTCTCGCGGATTGTCCGAAGTAAAAATCGCCACATCGGACAAAGTTGCTCCAATTTTGCCCATTTTCGGGCGCTTGAACGGATCCTTATTTCCCCCGCAACCAAAAATAGAAATTATTTTCCCGTCGCTATTTTTTATTTCCCGGACAGCCGAGAGAACTTTTTCCAGTGCATCCGGCGAATGCGCATAGTCGACAATCACCAAAACACCGTTTCGGAAAGTAAAATGTTCAAAACGCCCGCGTGGCGGCTGGATATCTTCTAAAATTTTATTTACTTTGGGTGTATCAAAACCGAGCAATTTACAAGCGCTCCAAACCGCCAATAAATTATAAGCGTTGAATTTGCCGAGCAGTTTGGAATTTATTTTTTCACTATTAATTTTCATTTGAATGCCATTGAAATCAAGATTGGAAATTTCTCCGTGAAAATCCGCGCCAGAATTAAATCCGTAAGAAAATTTTTTAGCTCTTATCTCCTCCAGCATTCTCCCGCCGTATTCGTCATCGGCGTTGGAAAGCGCGAAGGCATCCCGAGAGAGCATTTTGAAAAATTTCTTTTTAGCGCTGAAATAATTTTCAAAATTTTTGTGATAATCCAGATGATCGTGCGTTAAATTAGTAAAAATCCCGCCGAGAAAATTAATCCCCGCCACTCTGTTCTGGTCTACGGCATGCGAAGAAACTTCCATGAAAACATACTCACAGCCGGCTTGGGCCATTTGGGCAAAAATTTTAGTCAAAAAAACAGAATCGGGAGTGGTAATCGGCATCGGCTTGTCGGAATCGGTTTTGAATTTTTCTTCCCCTATCAAAATTTCCACCGTTCCAATCAGCCCCGATTTATGCCCCAATTGATTGGCAATCCGATGAAGCAGGGTGACAGTGGTTGTCTTGCCGTTAGTGCCCGTTACTCCGACTATTTTTAATTTTTTTGAAGGATTGCCGTAGCGGACTCTGGTAAAAAAAAGTTTTAGGGCCCACCAGATAGTTTTAAATTTTTTGATTATTTTTTTCATTTTTCTTAAAGTATACCCCGTAGTGAAATTTTTAACAAAAATTCTACTCAAGGGTATAGCAAGCAAAGCTGTTTTATTTTTTGAAATATTTCCTATTTTTTAATTTTTCCGGCATTAAATCCTTGCTGGTATATTTTTCGTAATCCTTCCCATAACCCAGATCTTTCATCAGCTTCGTCGGAGCGTTGCGGATGCTCATCGGAATCGGCAAATTGCCGTACTCTTTCGCATCTTTCATCGCGAGAAGATACGCATTGTAGGCGCTACGGTCTTTTTTCGCCTGCGCCAGATAAACAACGCCGTGCGCCAAATTTTCTCCACATTCAGGCATGCCGATGGAATCCACCGCTTGGAAAACCGCATTGGCCACCACCAAGGCCGTCGGTTGGGCCAAGCCGATATCTTCACTGGCAAAAATCACCATTCGGCGAGCTATAAATTTAGGATCTTCGCCTGCTTCCAGCATCCGCGACATATAATACAAAGCGGCGTCCGGCTGCGAAGCACGCATGCTTTTAATAAAAGCGCTGATGGTATTGTAATGCTCCTCGCCTTTTTTATCGTAACGCAAAAATTTTGACTGCAGAGTATTTTTTAAATTTTCCACCGTGATTTCCTTGTAGAGTGAAACGGTATTTTCAATCATGGCAATCGCCTGCCGAGCATCTCCCGCTGACATTCCAATCAACCAGTCCAGCGCGTCTTTTTTCATTTTATAACCGGTGCGCTTGATAATTTTTTTCATATCCTCTTCGGATAATTCATTCAGCACAAAAACTCGCATTCGCGACAGTAAGGCTGGGATGACTTCGAAGCTCGGATTTTCTGTCGTCGCGCCGATCAACGTAAGCTTGCCGGATTCCACGTACGGTAAAAGAAAATCTTGTTGAGCTTTATTAAAGCGATGAATTTCGTCCAGAAAAAGAATTCGCGGACCGAGCAAAGCGCCTTCGTTTTCCAAAATTTTTTTAATATCGTCTTTCCCGGCCGAAACCGCCGACAATTCGTGATAATCGGCATTTAGCGCCTTGGCGTAAATTTTAGCCAGGGTAGTTTTCCCCACCCCCGGCGGACCCCACAGAATAAAAGGAAAAAGATGCTTTTTATCAATAGCAATAGCAATAGGCTTGTCTTTACCCGTTAAATGCTCTTGTCCGACAAAATCCTTTAAGTTTTTGGGCCTGATTTTAGATGCCAGCGGTTCCATCCCCGCATTATAGCCCGCCGGCGATTTTTAACAAATTAAAATTTTTCAACTTCTCGAAGCTCTTTTTCTAAAATTTTACTCACATAATCCGAACCAGACGGCTTATCAAAAAGAAATTTCCCTCTGAATTTTTTGTTTTTCAAAAATAAAGGCATCCAAAATACATCATCCGGCCACATTTCCATAAATGGGATTTCATCAATGTGAAACCATTGAGGTCTCATTTCTTCACTTTCCGTGGGTTCTCCTTCAAAATTTTCCGACTTGAAAACATGAACTTCTACAACTTCTCCATTGTTTTCAAATCCAAAATCAAGTATTCCGATTTTGTCAAAATTTTTTATTTCAATTCCCGCTTCTTCTCTTATTTCTCTTTTTATTGATTCTTCAATTGTCTCTCCTTTTTCAACCTTCCCGCCGAACCCGTTCCATCTTCCCGCTCCGAACCCACGCTTTTTCATTCCGAGTAAAACTTTCGGATGTTGATGAATTATGCAAAGTGTCAAAACTTTTTTCATATTATTCCTCAATATATTCAAACCTCGGCATTTTTTTGCCGTCTCGCTCAACTTCTTCCGTAAACATAGCAAGTGGACGCACCCACAAAGAATCGTCTTCTAATTTTTTATAAACAACCAAATCCTCCAGTGTTTCAGAATGCTTCGCCAAATGAAGCACTTCATATTCTTTCCCCTTAAAATGTTTGTATTTGCCTAAATGTATATTTTTACGCTCCATGGCATTTTTTGTATTTTTTGCCGGAACCGCAAGGGCAAGGATCGTTCCGGCCGACTTCTTTCTCTTTTTTCCCGCTAACTTCCGAAGGCTCATTATGGCTTGTAATTAAGGTCTGTTTTGGCGCATTTTCTTCGGCTTTTATATTGGCCGCATTTTCCGTATTAATCGAAGCGACAAAAGAAGCCACTTGTTCCTTGAAAGTTTCTTCCATTTCCTTGAACATCATCAGGCCGTCTTTTTTGTATTCCACAATTGGCTCGCGTTGGCCATAAGCTCTCAGATTTACCGACGAGCGCAAATAATCCATCGCTTCCAGATGTTCCATCCACAAACTGTCGTTGGTGTAAAGCGCGATGCGGCGAACCGTTTCCAAAAATATTGCATCGCCTAATTTTTTTCTTTTTTCTTCGGCTATTTTTCCGAAATCTTCTTTGTTTTCGGTCACGACAGCCAAAAGATTTTCAACTTCTGTTTTATCGGCACGCAGCATTTTCTGCCGGCGTTCATAAACAATTTTTCGCTGGTGATTCATCACATCGTCGTATTCCAAAGTGTGCTTGCGGGCATCAAAATGAAAGCCTTCAATTTTCGCCTGCGCGCTCTCCAAAGTTCTGTTAATGAATCTATTTTCAATCGGTTGATCTTCCGGTATACCAAAACGCCCCATCATAGTTTTTAAGCGCTCCGATCCGAAAATGCGCATCAGGTCGTCTTCCAGTGAAACAAAAAATTGTGTTCCGCCCGGATCTCCCTGACGACCGGAACGTCCACGTAATTGATTATCGATGCGTCTGGCTTCGTGGCGTTCCGTACCCAAGACAAAAAGTCCGCCGACGCTTTTTAC
>Ga0172379_10007862_pt1 | contig 13681 bp, 11 predicted proteins | sample GrowelOW334metaG_FD_119756 | JGI IMG/M metagenome (GOLD analysis project Ga0172379, IMG submission 119756) | Groundwater microbial communities from an aquifer near a municipal landfill in Southern Ontario, Canada - Groundwater well OW334 metaG | ecosystem: Environmental > Aquatic > Deep... | reverse complement strand
GGGTTGCGTAGGGCCACAAGATAGGGTATATTCTGCCTACCGCGCACAGGCGCGTATTTGTATGTCCCAAGACCGACTCATCAAACTCCAGTGCACCAAATGCAAGCGCATTAACTATTGGAGTTCAAAAAACAAGAAGCTTGTCGAGCGCAAGATAGAACTCAAAAAGTACTGCAAATGGTGCCGCGTCTCGAACGTGCACAAAGAAGCTAAAAAGTAATCAACTAAACAAAAACTCCGGCCTAGGCCGGAGTTTTTGTTGTTCATACGATGCGGGCGCTGAAGGAATCGAACCCTCAATAACGGTTTTGGAGACCGTTGTTATACCATTTAACTAAGCGCCCTAAACATGGGCATTTTAGCGCGAAAGAAAGGCTTTTGCCAGACGCGCCGCTTCGGCCTTGGTCGTGATCCAATGGATGTCATAGTTCCGTTTAAACCAGGTTAGCTGGCGCTTGGCATACTTTTGTATGGCGCGCTCGAGCTCGACATCGAACTCTTTTTGGGTCAGCTTCTTTTGCAGGAGCATCGCTAAGTAGCGGTACTCTAGCCCCAGCTCGTCCATGCGTTTGTACGACATGCCAGCCTTGTGCAAGCGTTTGGCCTCGGTAACCATGCCTGACTTTATGCGCGCCTTGAGGCGCTTGTGGATGTTGGCGTTCAGTTTTTCTTTGCCAGGGTTTAGGCCAAGCCACAGGACATCGTATTTGGGTGTGGGGTTAGGCACGGGTGACTTGCCGATAGCTTTGGCTATCTCTATAGCGCGAATGATGCGGCGCTTGTTTCCTCGCTCGATAGTGGCTGCACGCTCGGGGTCGAGCTTTTGCAGCATGGCAAAAAGCTGCACGGTTGGTTTTGTTTCAAGTTGTGCGCGAAGCTTTGGGTTGGGCGGTACATTGGGGTAGGACATTAGCCCCAACAACACATCGACATACAGCCCTGTGCCACCAACAACAATCGGCACCCCTATCTTTTTTATAATTTTCTCGGCCCGCTTTACAAAGTCGTCGACAGTAAACTGCTTCTTGGGCGACACGACGTCGATGAGGTGGTGGGGGATGCCTTTAGCCTCGGCCTTTGTCACCTTGCCGGTGCCAATGTCGAGGCCTTTGTATACCTGGCGGCTGTCAGCCGAAATGATTTCAGCCCCACCAAGATCTTTTTGTATTTGTTTGGCAAGCCAAATACCCAGGCTAGTCTTGCCCGAGGCGGTAGGCCCCACCACTGCGATAACTTTCGGCTTCACTTAGTGCCGGAGGGGAGACTCGAACTCCCACCCCTTACGAGACACGATTTTGAGTCGTGCGCGTCTACCATTCCGCCACTCCGGCTTGTGTGCGTGCCGTGTTAGAATATCGCTTATGTCGCAGTTTTACAACAACGCCATCTTTTGGGTCGAGGTGGATAAAATCCACCCCAACCCCTTTCAGCCGCGCAAAGAGTTCGACGAGGCCAAGTTGGCGGACCTTGCCAAGTCTATTCGCCAGTACGGCGTTATCCAGCCACTTACCGTTAGCCGCAAAGAGGTAGAAAAGGCCGACGGCGGCATTGCTGCCGAGTACGAGCTTATCGCGGGCGAGAGGCGTTTGCGCGCTTCAAAAATTGCGGGCGTGCGCGAGGTACCGGTGCTTATCCGTGCGAGCTTTGACGACGACAAAACCAAACTTGAGATAGCCATTATTGAAAACTTGCAGCGCGAGGATCTTAACCCTATCGACCGTGCCAAAGCGTTTGACCAGCTTGTTAAGCAGTTTGGATTTAAACACGTTGAGGTTGCCGAAAAGGTAGGCAAGAGTCGTGAGTATGTCAGCAACACCATTCGCCTATTGGCGCTTCCCGAAGAAATGCAGCAAGCATTGAGTGACGGCAAAATTAGCGAGGGCCACACGAGACCTCTGTTGATGCTCGCTGACCGCAAAGAGGAGCAGCAGGTGCTGTTTAAAGAGATCATTCTTAAACGTGTTACCGTGCGCGACGCCGAGAACATGGCGCGCCGCATAGCCACCGATCGCGTCCGCAAAAAGGAGTACCTGTTTTCGCCCGAGGTGCTGCAGATGGAAAGGGAGCTAAGCCAAGCGCTCGGTACGCGCGTCGCTATCGAGCCTAAAGAAAACGGCGGCAAGCTGGCGATAGACTACAGCAACGAGGATGACCTGCGCGCGATACTTAATCAGTTGGCGGCACGGCTCGCGGCGGCAAATTCATCGGACTCCGGGTACAGCGATTTGCCTGCTGGCAAATCGCCTGAAGTTGACTCGCCGTCGCTCGTCAAACCCCCTACATCCGATGATTTGCCACCGCTCGACGACCGCAACAAAGAAGAAAAAGAGCGCGACGAAAACACCTTCGATCCGTCTACTTTTTCGCTTTAGTGTTTGCCGTTAAGGGGGCGAGCGCGGTGCTTTTCTAGATACATACGGATATGGCGGCGCGCGAGCGTCGTTTTGGCAAAGTCGAGCCACTTTGTTTTAGGTGTGGCTCCTTTGCGTGTTTGTATCTCGACGATGTCGCCGTTGTGCAAGTGTGTGTCGAACGGCACCAACTTACCGCCCACCTTGGCGGCAAATGCGTGGTCGCCGATGTCCGAGTGTATAGCGTAGGCAAAGTCGATAGGCGACGACTCTGCGGGCAAGTCGACAACGTCGCCCGTGGGAGTAAAGACAAACACGCGGCGGTTAAACAGGTCGGTGCGCAGCGTCATCTCAAAATCGGGGTCGTCGGTCTCTCCGCCCAGTTGTGTTAACCACTCGGGCACCTCTCGTCCAGCAGCGTTTTTTTCTTCTTGATCGTCGCGACGATGTCGCAATGCAGGGATAAGGCTGCGTATCCAGTCAAAGCTCGAGGTCCTCGCGCCCTCTTTGTAGCCGACGTGGGCTGCGATGCCTATCTCGGCCGCGGCATGCATAGCCTCGGTGCGGATTTGTACCTCGACAATACCGCCGTCGCCGGTAAACACAGTCGTGTGCAAGCTCTTGTAGCCGTTTGGTTTGGGGAAGGCGATATAATCTTTAATCTTGCCTGGTAGTGGCTGGTAAATGTTGTTAACAAGCCCGAGTACGCGATAGCAGTCGGCCTCGGTTGGTACAACAATCCGCAACGCCGCAATGTCGTAAATTTTTTCGATGTCGCCCTCCTTGCGTTCAAGCTTGCGCCACAGGCTGTATAACCCTTTAACACGGTAGTCAGTGTGGAACTTGGTGATGCCATTTTTGGCCAAATCTTGGCGGAGCGTCTTTTGCATAGCCTCCAACCTTTTAAAGGTTACTTTGCTGCGCTCGCTCAACAACTTTTTAATATGCGTGAACTCCTCGGGGTAGGCGTATTCAAATGACAGGTCCTCGAGCTCGCGGCGCACCACGCCCATGCCCAAGCGGTGGGCTATGGCTGCATAGATCTCTAACGTTTCGAGTGCGATGCGCTTGCGCTTTTCTGGCGCGACAGCGGCGAGCGTGCGCATGTTGTTAAGCCGGTCCATCAGCTTGATGATGAGCACGCGCGCGTCTTGGCCGGTGGCTACCAGCAGCTTGCGCAAGCTTTCGCGGTGGCGCTCGGCGCCGGTGTATTTAAGCCTTCCGAGCTTGGTGACACCCTCGACTAAAAAGCGGATTTCTTTGCCAAACTCTGCCTCGATAGTCTCGGGCAAAATACCGACGTCCTCGACACTGTCATGCAGCAATCCCGCCGCAACGACTTTGGCCGACATGCCGAGCTCTGCCAAAGTCTTGGCCGTTTCAGAAACGTGAACAAAGTATGGATCGCCGCTAAGACGTTTGTGATCTTTGTGGGCGATGTTAGAGAACGCGTAAGCTTTTTCAACCAACGCCCTCTCTGCTGCAGAGGGGGAGCGCATCTTGCCAATGATTTCTTGAGCGCTCGGTATGGGCATCTACTAATAGTACTACTCCGCTTTCTTTTTTGCGAAGCCTCGGCGTTTCTTTTCCTCTTTCAATATTTCAAGTGCGCGGTCGAACTCTATCGTGTACACGTCGTCCACTTTAAGCGAGCGAAAGTCGGCCTTGGGTTTAGTCAGGTGCGCAATGTACGGGCCAAAGCGCCCCGTGTTGGCGACTATCTTCATACCGGTCTCGGGGTGCGTACCCAACTCGCGCGGGAGCGCGAGGTAGTGTGCGGCGTCCTCGACGGTGACCGACTCGGGTTCTTTGTCTTTTGGTATCGATGCGCGACGAGGCTTGGCTTGGCCTTTTTTAACTTTGCCGCCCGGATCGCCGCCAAGTTGCACATATGGGCCAAAGCGTCCACTTAACACGTAGATAGGCTCGTCAGAGTCTGGATGATTGCCGATAGGTTTAGCGGGCTCGTTGCTAATAACTTCGCCCAGCTCGGTGCGTGCGCCCGTGCAGTCGGGGAAGCGCGCACAGCTCATGAACTTGCCTTGTTTAGAAAGTTTAAACACCATTGAGTTGCCGCAGATAGGGCATGGGAACTCGGCTGGTGCGGGGCCAAGATCAGTTAGCTTGCCGGCTTCTTTGTCTTTGAGCTTAACCTCTTTAAGGAACGGCGTATAAAAGTCTTTGAGCGTTTTTTCGTACTCGCGTTTGCCGGTCGCGATGTCGTCGAGCTCGTCCTCCATTTCGGCGGTAAATGTGTCGCTAATATAGGTGGGGAAGTTTGTTTCCAAGAAAGTAGACACCACGTCGCCGACGTCGGTGGGGCGCAAGCTGCGGCCATCTTTAACGGTGTAGCCACGCGTCTCGAGCGTGCGCATGATGGAGGCATAGGTCGACGGGCGGCCGATGCCGCGCTTTTCTAGCTCTTTAATAAGTCCGGCCTCGGTGTAGCGGGGTGGCGGGGTGGTAGCCTTCTCGTCCGAGTGCACGTCGGTGACGTCGAGCGTCTCGCCCGCGGCAACCTTGGGCAGCTCGACATCTTCGCCGCGTGCAGCCGTGTCGCATGCGAGCCAACCAGGGAAGAGTACGCGCGAGCCAGTTGCCGCAAACTGCGGGACTTTTTTGTCGGTAGTTTCGGCAACTATTTTGGTCTTGAGCACCTTGGCGTCGGTCATTTGTGACGCAACGGCGCGACGCCAGATAAGCTCGTACAACTTCTTTTGCTCGGGCGTGTTGCCCGCCGACATCTTTTCGACATGGGTGGGGCGGATAGCCTCGTGCGCTTCTTGAGCATTTTTAGACTTGGTGGCAAAGGTGCGCGATTCGGCGTATTCTTTACCAAACTTTTTCTCTACTTGCACCAGTATCGCCGCGCGTGCCGGAGCACCAAGGTTAACCGAGTCGGTGCGCATATAGGTGATGTGACCCTGCTCGTATAACTTTTGTGCGACTTGCATCGTGCGCGATGGCGAGAAACCCAGGCGCGAGCTGGCAGACTGCTGCAGCGTCGAGGTGGTAAACGGCGGGCGCGCGGCGCGCTTGGCCTCGGACTCGCTTACATCGACAACGTTGAGCCCATCTTGTTTGACCGAGTCGATGATATGATCGACAAGTTTTTTGTCGCGAGGCTCGTCGACACAAGTGAGTAGCAAATCATTTTTTGCTTTGGTTTTGGTCGCGGCAGTGATAACCCAGTAGGTCTCGGGGATAAAGGCGCGTATCTCACGCTCGCGCTCCATAAGTATGCGCAGCGCCGGCGACTGCACGCGGCCGGCAGACAACCCATAGCGGACCTTCTTCCAAATTAAGCCCGAAAGGTCGTAGCCCACCAAACGGTCGAGCACGCGGCGCGCCTCTTGGGCGTAGCGCAGGTTGTCGTCGATTGGGCGCGGATGCTGCAATGCCTCGGCTATGGCCTCTTTGGTTATTTCATGAAATACGATGCGCTCGGGCTTCTTAAGGCCCAACTCCTCTTTAATATGCCAGGCGATAGCCTCGCCCTCGCGGTCGGGGTCGGTGGCGAGTATCACCTCGTCAGCCTTCTTAGCCAGGGCCTTGAGGTCGGCTATGATCTCTTGTTTGCCGGGCACTACCTCGTAGTGGGGGACAAAGCCTGCGGGGATGTCGATAGCCTTTTTGTTGCTCTTGGGCAAGTCGCGCACGTGGCCAACTGACGCGCGCACGCGAAAGTTGCCCGAGGAGTCTATCTCCTCTAAATATTTTTCTATCGTTTTTGCTTTCGCAGGGCTTTCGACAATAACTAACTTCATGTGGGTAGACACACTGTCTTACCTCACCAGCCTATCACATGTCAAATTCGTATATAAAAATTGTGGCAGAAAAAATCCGCGCTTTCGCGCGGAATGATGTGCACACTGATGTCAGACGCGCTTCGCCATATCGCGATATGCGCGAGTGCGCCTGTCGACTGTGGGCTGGTAAGCCACGCGCGAGTGGTGCGCGCAGTACGGCAAGCCAGTGAGCGACTTGCCGCCGCAGAAGAAGAACGAGCCGTCGTTGTTGTGCATGTCGGCTGGGTCGCCAACAGGCCAGTGACAGGTGGTCTCGTTGAGGTCGACCACCGATGACAGCCGTTGGCTCATCGGCACGACATTGTCGTAGGCGATCGGGTCAGGGTTGAAGGCCTCCCCAATCACTTCTAAGGCTTGTGCGTACGGAGAGTTTTTGCGAGCCACGGACCGCATCATCTGCTGCGCTGGACGGGCCTTGCGTTGGCGCGGCGCGGCGCTTGACGGCGACTTGGCGCGACCAGAGAGGCCGAGCCGGTGCACCTTGCCGATGACAGCGTTGCGGCTCACATTGCCGAGCTCGGCAGCTATCTGGCTGCACGAGAGGCCTCCCTCCCACAATTTCTTGAGCTGTTCAGTGCGATCCTCACTCCAGTCGCCCCGAGTGCGGGTTCGTTCAGCAGGTGTTTCTTCTCCTGGGAGAAAGACTTCGCCGTCGATGACATGTCTAACCAAGGCGTCTTCCATGGCACGCTCCTTGCTGCAGAGGGCTCCCCGTGTCTAATAAAAGTAAGAGGAGCAACTGTTTTTACAGTACACCTTTATAACGTGTGTACAAGTTGTGGATAAGCAGTGGACTACACGCGCTCTATCTTGCCTAGTCGTTCGGCTATGAGCCCGCGGATAAGGAGCGAGGTCAGGGCCACGCCGGCCTCTTGGGCGCTAAGTTCGCTCACCTCGATAAGCTCGTCCCGCACCAGCGGGTACTCGAGTGTCTCTAATATCGCTCGTTCAGGGTCGGTTAGATCGGTTGGCAGTGTGGCCTGCGCTGGCTTGTCGTGCGGTTTGAGTCCCAGCACCTGGAGTATGTCGTCGGCAGTGCGCACCAACACGGCGCCCTCGCGCAGCAGGCGGTTAACGCCCTCGCCGCTCGGCTTCTCGAGCTCGTGGGGTATGGCAAGCAGCTCGCGGTTATAGTCGAGTGCGAGTCGTGCGGTAATAAGCGTGCCCGACTTTTCTCCCGCTTCGACAATGAGTGTTGCGTGCGACATGCCGGCCATCAGCCGGTCGCGCTTAGGGAAGTCATAGAGTGCCGCTTTGTGCGGACCTTTAGTCTCGGACAGCAATGCGCTGCCGCGCGCGAGTATACGCTGCGCCAGCGGGCGGTTGGTGACGGGATATATCGACGCGTCGTCGACCGAGCTGGGGAGTACTGCGACTGCGGGTAGTCCGACATCGAGCGCGGCCTTAAGAGCTTCGCCATCAATGCCAAGCGCTAGGCCCGACACTACTGCAACGGGGTAGCCCGCAAGACCGGCGAGTAACTTTTGTGTCATCCGGCGGCCATAGGGCGTGCACGCGCGGGAGCCCACCACGCAGAGCATTTTAAAATCTTGGGGTGGCATCGTGCCGCGCACGTAGAGTGCCTTGGGGATGTCCTTGCGAGGCATCTCGGCTATAAGGTGGGGGAAGTCCTTTGGCGTCAGTTGTCGTACGTCCATAGGCGTTGTACGATGGCTATACTACTTTATATATGTTGGACATCCAATTTATCCGGGAGAATCCCGACATCGTCCGCATGGCGATGAAAAACAAGAACAAAGAGGGTATAGTCGACCTCGACCGTGTCATTGCGCTTGCCGAGGAGCGTAAGAAACTTGCTGGCGATGTAGCCGAGACTAACCGCAAGCGCAACGAGGCACAGGCGGCGCGCGATGCCGAGGCGGGCAAACGACTTAAAGATGAGCACAAAGCGCTTGAAGAAAAATATGCCGAGGCAGAAAAGGAGTTGGTGTCGCTTTTGATACAGATCCCCAACATCCCGTCGGCAGACACACCCGTTGGTCCTGACGAGTCGGGGAACATAGTCGTGCGCCAAGTAGGAGAGAAGCCGAACTTCAACTTCACACCAAAGGCGCACTGGGATTTGGGCAAAGATTTGGGCATTATCGACAACGAAAAGGCCGCAGAGATATCGGGCGCCCGCTTTACGTACCTTAAGGGCGACTTGGCGATGATGCAGTTTGCTCTCATTCAGCTTGCGATGTCGGTCGTGACTTCGCGCGAGGAGTTGCGCAAGATAATTGATAAGGCAGGACTGTCGGTGTCGGACAAACCATTTGTGCCGGTTATTGTGCCGGTCATGATGCGCCCGCAGGTAATGAACCGCATGGCGCGCCTTGAACCGCGCGACGAGCGCTATATATTTGGTGACGATGACATTGTGTTGGTGGGCAGTGCCGAGCACACTCTTGGGCCGCTGCATATGGATGAAGTGATTGCCGAGGACCGGCTGCCTATCCGCTACGCCGGGTACTCGACCGCGTTTCGCCGCGAAGCGGGTGCAGCAGGTAAAGATACACGCGGTATATTGCGCCAACATCAGTTCGACAAGGTAGAACTCGAGAGCTTTGCCAAACCTGAAGATGGCTATGCCGAGCAAGAGTTGTTTGTTGCTGTGCAAGAACACTTGATGCAGCTCTTAAAACTCCCGTACCAGGTCATGATTATCTGTACTGGCGACATGGGCGGGCCCGATCAGCGGCAGTTTGATATCGAAACATGGATGCCAGGACAAAATACGTACCGCGAGACACAGACCAGCGACTACATGGGCGGCTACCAGGCACGCCGACTTAACTCACGCCTCAAGCGCGCAGATGGCACGATCGAGCCGGTGCATATGAACGACGCAACCGCGTTCGCTATTGGCCGCACACTTATTGCTGTGATGGAGAACTATCAAAACGAAGACGGCAGCATTACTGTCCCCGAGGCGCTGCGCCAGTATATGGGTAACAAAGAAAAGATAGAGAAAGTGGCGCTATAATTCACTGCATGGCTCGTGTCGAGCTCCCGCAGTCTAAAATCAAAGCTCGCAAAAGACGTCGCAGAAACCGCATCACAGCGGTGGCGGTAGTCGCGGTTCTTGTACTGTTTGGTTTGTCGATCGCGCTGTTTCGTGCGCCGTTCTTGCGCGTGACCGCTATCGCTGTCACGGGTGCGCAAACGCTTAACGCTGAAGAAATTAAACAGTTCGTACAACAGCGGATCGCCGGTACCTATGGGTGGGTGTATCCAAAAGACGACATATTACTGTATCCGCAAACGCTCATCGAGCATGATCTTGCTGCAGCGTATCCGGTATTAAAACTTGTCGAGGTACACGCGGACAACTTTCATACTATCGGCGTAGTACTCCACGAACGCCAGCCCGCAGCACTGTGGTGTGCAGTTGACTGTTATGTGATGGACGAAAATGGCGTCGTGTATGCGCCAGCACAAGGCACATCGACTGACCAATACGTTGCCTATGGTGGCGCCACAGTGGGAGAAAAATTGCCCAAGCAATATTTGACGTTGGAGAGGTTTCAAGCGCTCGCCGCGCTCGTGGCAGCACTCTCGCAAGTTGAGTCGGGCAACAAAGTCAGACAGGTAATTATCGACGAGATGGGCGACGCGCGAGCCTACTTCCAAAACGACTTTGTGCTTATCTTTAGCAACAAGGATCAAACGGGTGACGTGTTTGAGCGGCTTTCGCTTGCGCGCAAGGCCGCCCCACTTGAAGGTAAGTCGCTTGGCGACTTCGAGTACATCGACCTGCGTTTTGGCGACAAGCTGTACTACAAACCTAAAAGTGAGTAGAGTGTCGTGGTGAATAACTTCTGGGCACAATTAGAGAAGCCATTTTTTGTCTTGGCGCCGCTTGCTAACGTGACCGACGCGGCCTTCCGTCGTCTTATTGCCAAACATTCAAAAACTGCTGGCGGCGTACCGTATGTAACCTACACCGAGTTTGTGTCGGCCGACGGACTTGTTTTGGCCAATGAAGAGGGCAAGGCCAAGCTCATGCGCGACTTGGTGTACACCGATGCCGAGAGGCCGATAGTCGCGCAGCTATTTACCGCAACGCCTGCAAACATGGAAAAGTCTGCCGCACTGGTACAAGAGCTTGGGTTTGATGGCATAGACATCAACATGGGGTGTCCCGACCGCGCGATAGAAAAGCAGGGTGCCGGCGCCAAGCTCATAACCACGCCAGAGTTGGCACAAGAAATAATCGCTGCAGCCAAACGCGGCGCGCCAAACCTGCCAGTGAGCGTCAAGACACGGCTGGGCTACAACAAAGACTCGCTCGAGGAGTGGCTACCCAAGTTGTTGGCAGCCGAGCCGACTGTAGTAACCGTGCACGCGCGTACGCGCAAAGAAATGAGCAAAGTCCCCGCACGCTGGGAGCGTGTTAAACGCGCGGTCGAAATCCGCAATGAGCAGGGGAGTAAAACACTCATAGTCGGCAACGGTGATGTTAAAGATGTCGCGCACGGTTTGCAGTTGGTTAAAGAAACGGGCGCCGATGGTGTCATGATTGGTCGCGGCGTATTTGGCACCCCGTGGTTATTCGCCAGCGATGGAAAAAGTATTTTTTCCGGAGAGATGAACACGACCCCAACTCCTGCAAAAACACTTTTTCCATCGCTGGAAGAGCGACTCCGCGTAGCTGTTGAGCACACTAAGTTGTTCGAGGAGCTGTTGGGAGACATCAAGAGTTTTGCAATTATGAAAAAGCACTTCAAGGCGTATGTCGAAGGATTTGCTGGCGCTAAAGAGCTGCGCATGGAGCTTATGGAAACTACCAACGCCGCGCAAGTAGAGGAGGTAATTGAACGCTGGTTGCATTCGACCACAATACATAGTTAAGTAGGGGCAGAAGTTCGCCTACATGTGCGCTTCTTTTCACTCAAACCAGGGGTATCCCATGGGTAACCACACACGCGACGTCAAAGACGACGAAGGCGCAGTGAGGGTGTCTGGAGGTACTACCCCGGATGCGTTTCCTCATCTGTGCCCGTACCAGCCTAAGGGTGCATTTCGAGAGTTTTGTGTCGAGACGACCAGCAACTACCACCGCAATATGCAGGGTTGTTGCGGGACGAGCGACCACCGCAACTTTGCGCCGTGCAACTCGAAGTTCCGCAAATGTCACGTGTGCCTTGTGCGGGGCGAGGGGAAACTTAACCGGCCCGTTGTCGATAGAAAACGTGGCCTGTGTCTTGAACACCAGGAAGAGGCCGACGCACCTGCGTCGCCAAAACCTGCGCTAAAGCCGCCGCGCTCAATATACTTCGCGCCGGTAGTGCCCAAAAGCTCTCGTTCTGTGCGGACGAGATCTGCCTACCAAGACAGGCCGGACCGTGCAGTGCCGGACTCAACCCCAAAAGAGGAAGAGAGTGCAGCCATGGAAGTCACACAAGACGACGGCGTGGTGCACGCCGAAAGCGAAGTGCACGAGAGCCCCGAGCCCGCAGAGGTGTCTGGAAACGGTTTGGACACGCAGCCGGAGCAAGCATTGCCTCGGCGACGTGGCACGGACAAGGCCACTTTTTTAGAGCGGGTACGAACCGCGCGCGAAAAAGGGGCTCACAGCAGCTATCTCGCGAACTTCCCACCCGTTGACGAGATGGCGGGCAAGCTTGCCTCGTTGCCGAAAGAGGCGCGCGCGCTGGTGATTGCCTCGGTGTCGGCGGGTTGGTCTGCTGGTCGCCAAGAGTTGGCTGCCAGTGAAAGGGTCAGCATTGCGACCATCAGCACTCGGCTGCGCAAAGCGTTTGAGGCGCTTGGGATAGAACAACAGCCCAAGCGCAAGAAGTACTTCAAACGCGTCCTGCGGGAGTACCAGAAGCGTCAGGGTCACTACGACGCTCTGGCCAATCCGCCGACCCAAGAAGACGGCTCTGCCGAAGAGTCGTCGAGGGAAGTTGCCGTGGTAACCGCCAACGGCAGCGGAAACGGCCAGGACTCGCACTCGGTCCCCATGGCGGGGAAAGATCATGTGCCAACAGCACATGTGCAACCCGATGCTGCGGGCGCCTTCTTGGTCAGGCCCCCGCCTGGTGCCAAGAAAATCACCATCATCATCGACTTATAGCCGGCAAACTCGCCGGCTTTTTTCTTTGGTGAGGCGAACAGGTATACTTATCCCATGGCTAAAAAGGCAGAGACTCTAGAGCGCACACCGATGGCGCTGTACCGCAAATACCGCCCGAGTGAGTTTGACCAAGTGCGCGGGCAAGGGCAGGTGGTGTCGGTGCTTGAATCTGCAGTAACACAGGGCAAGCTGGCACACGCGTACTTGTTTGCCGGCGGGCGCGGCACTGGAAAGACGTCGATGGCGCGTATACTCGCGCGCGCAGTTGGCACCAGTGAAGAGGATATTTATGAAATAGATGCCGCAAGCAACCGGCAAGTAGACGACGCACGCCAGCTGCGCGAAGGTGTGTCGACTTTGCCGTTTAGCTCACAGTACAAGTTTTACATACTCGACGAGGTGCACATGTTTACCAAAGACGCGTGGAACACCTTGCTTAAGACTCTCGAAGAGCCGCCAGCACACGCGATATTTGTGCTGGCCACGACCGAGCTCGACAAGGTGCCCGAGACCATCGTGAGTCGCTGCCAAGTGTTTGCCTTTGCCAAGCCATCGCACGAGACTCTAAAAAAGTTGGTGCAGGATGTTGCCAAAAAAGAGGGCACGAGTATCGAGCCTGCGGCAGCCGAGCTGGTGGCACTGATGGGCGAGGGGTCTTTTCGCGACACGCTCGGGATACTCCAAAAGGTCCTGACGATAAGTAGCGACGAAAAATTGACTGAAGGCGAGGTTGCCAAGGTTGTGGGCGCGCCGCAGAGTGCAACGGTCAACGACTTTTTAGTCGCACTCTCGACTAAAGACATCGCCAAGACGCTCGGCGTCTTTCACGAGGCTATTGCTGCCGGGGTAGAGCCCAAAATATTTGCCCTGCTCGCAGTGGCCAAAGCGCGCGCGGTATTGCTGTTGCGCTTTGCCCCCAAGCTCGAGGTAGAGTTGACCGAGCAGTTTGGCCAGGATGATATAGAAGTATTAAAGAGTTTGGCCAAAGAAGGTGCGGCAATAAACTCTGCCGTACTCGCCGAGTTGTTGAGCGCACTGATAGAAATTCCGCGAGCCCCTATCCCGGCCATTCCGCTCGAGCTTGCACTCTACCGCGCACTTAGTTAAAAACACCCCGCACGTGCGGGGCGTTTTTTTATTGTTTCTTCTTTTTGTTAGCGGCGGGCTTTTTGCGCACCGGATTCATACCCTTATTCTTGACCTTGCCTTCGAGGCGCGGTGGGCGAGTAAGGTGGTCCTGCTTACGGAGTAATCCTTTCTTGTCGCTTGGTTGTGGTCGAGCCATGACTGAAGTATACACCTGACCTTTTGGACAAGACGTTTCGATTTTTCAAAACAACAGTTTTTTGCTATTATCAAGCCGTTATTGGGAGATCGTCTAATGGTAGGACAGCGGCCTTTGAAGCCGTGAATCATGGTTCGAATCCATGTCTCCCAGC